>ERZ650304.341-NODE-341-length-26768-cov-5.408565_pt1 | contig 26768 bp, 38 predicted proteins | sample MGYA00376240_ERZ650304 | MGnify/ENA primary metagenome ERZ650304 (study PRJEB26733, sample SAMN07839271) | wastewater metagenome | biome: small river; feature: stream; material: water | place: USA: North Carolina | collected 2016-03-01 ... | reverse complement strand
GGCTCAGAGTCGCATGTGCATGTCCAGCGCTGGGCAGTTCTTCCTTAAGCATCGCATTACCGGCGGCACAGCGGGTGGAGTACTGCAAGCAACTATTGGCGCTTATAACGTCAGGGTTGGTGGTCCACAGGTATCAACGACGGCCTCAACTCAGGGTAATCGAGTTCATGGTTCATATCAGACACTAAGTGGAACAGGAGCCTACGGTACTTCGGCCCGTTTCGGCACCATCACAACTGGTAACGAAGCAAACGTTACTGCTGCCGTACCAACTACTACAACGGCGGCGCTAGGTTCTGGACTTGGTGGCAAGTTCTGGGAAACCGTCTCACTCGCGGCGAATACTGACGGTATTATCATGTCCTACCAAGTGCCCGCAGGCACCGTGAACTATCCTGGTAGACGATTGGTATTGCGTGGAATTTATCTCAACAGTTATGTACAAACAGTAATTGCAGGCGGTCCATATACTGCGGAGTGGTTCTTGGCATTTGGTCACACCTCCGTATCACTTGCAACGACAGAGGCGGGTAGTGTTAAGGCACCCCGAAGAATTGTCCTACCCTTTGTGCAGCAAGTTACAGCCGCGCAAGCTGTGCAGACAACGGTCGCCCAAAATACCACATTCTGTAACTTCGGAGATGCCCCAGTCTACGTAAACCCCGGCGAGTTCATCCAACTCTGCACGCGCCACATTGGGGCCGCAGGCACCTCTGGCACTATTGTGCATCAAGTAACACCCGTCTACGGTTGGGAGTAAACTAAATGTCACTACTGCTGGCTTTAACAGCCACCAGTGGAACAACCTATACAATAAATCCCTCTGGTTCTGTAGTATTTTCGGGAACTCTTCCCTTACTCAGAACTAGAGTGTTTACTCCTTCGGGAGTAGTTGTATTTTCAGGAACTCCTACTTTAGTTCATGTACGAAGTTTTACTCCTACTGGACAGGTAATCTTTTCCGGTAATTCTGGAATTACTTTTGTTCCAGCTTCAGGAGGAACTACCTATACACTGACGGTAGGAGGAACTTTTGTTCTTTCTGGAACGGCTAAGTTTCTTCTAACACGAGTTTTTAGTCCCAGTGGACAAGTGGTATTTAGTGGGACTTCTCCACAGATTAGAATTAAAGTACAGCAACCTTCAGGGGGTGTAATATTTACAGGAGCAGTCAGTTATAATAAGACTAGAGTGTTAGGATCATCCGGCACTGTAATATTTAGTGGAACTGCCCCCCTGGTTAATCCAGCGGCTCCCTCTACAGTAACAACATGGAGAGCACTTACAGGGATGGGAACGTAAATGAAAAATTATTTAGTCTCAGGAAGTTGGAATGCTCTCTGTGATAGTTGCGGAAGAAAGTTTAAGGCACAGGATTTGCAACGTCGGTGGGATGGTCTTATGGTCTGTAAGGAAGACTATGAAATTAGACATCCCTCCGATTTTCTACGGGTACAAAAGGAGAAAATTTCAGTAGACTTTTCTCGACCATACCCAATGAATGATACCTTTATTCGCTATACCTGCTCTATTAAAGAGACTAACGGTAAAGCAGATATTGGTGCTGCTGATTGTGCTAGAGTGGATTTTGATATGCCATATGATTCATGGGATGTGACCACTAATTGGATTTATAGGGATCGTTATCCCGCAATTGCTGGCTTGGCACAAGCAGGAGAATCAACTTCAGGAATTGCACATAGTTTACAACCAGGAATATAAATGGCATCTACTACTTTTGTTGATGGAGTTACCCTCATTGAAGCCTCTTGGCTAAATGATGTTAACGGATTTGTGTATTCAGGAGGTTCTGGAACAGTAGCTTGGGGTGCTATTACTGGAACACTCTCTAATCAAACGGACCTTCAGACAGCCTTAAACCTTAAGGCTAACGCAGCCTCTCCTACTTTTACGGGAACTTCCACTTTCTCTGGACCGATATCCATTTCTGGAGGAGTGGGGACTAGTGGACAATTTCTTACTAGTGCGGGAGCAGGACAACCAACTTGGACGACTCCCTCTAGCGGCACAGTTACGTCCGTTTCTGTGGTATCGGCGAATGGGTTTGGTGGATCAGTAGCAACTGCTACTACTACCCCCGCCATTACACTAACAACTAGTCTTACTGGATTGTTAAAAGGAAATGGAACTTCCATGTCTGCCGCTACAGCGGGAACGGACTATGTAGCTCCTGGAGGAGCGTTAGGAACCCCCTCTAGTGGAACATTGACTAATGTCACAGGACTTCCTTTATCCACTGGAGTTACCGGAAATCTATCGGTAAATAATCTTAACTCTGGAACAGGTGCCTCTGCTACCACTTATTGGAGAGGAGATGGTACTTGGGCCACCCCCTCTGGAAGCGGCACAGTTACTTCTGTAAGTGTTGTTACTGCAAATGGTGTCTCTGGTTCAGTAGCAACCGCTACTACAACTCCAGCCATTACACTAACCCTTGGAGCAATCACACCTACCACTGTTAATGGTAACACTATTACTACTGGCACGGGAACACTGACCCTAGCCGCAGGAAAAACTCTTACAGCAAGTAATTCTTTGACACTAGCCGGAACGGACTCGACAACGATGACGTTCCCCGGAACTACGGATAATGTAGTGTGTCGTACCAGTACAGATACCCTCACTAATAAGAGAGTTACCCCTAGAGTAGGTTCTACTACTAGTTCAGCCACTCCCACAATTAATACAGATAGTTATGATATCTATAAGTTAACCGCACAAACGGTGGATATTACTTCCTTTACTACTAATCTTAGCGGAACTCCCACAGATAATCAATGTCTTATTATTGAGATTACAGGGACCGCAGCTAGGGCCATTACTTGGGGAGCAAGTTTTGAAGCAAGCACGGTGGCTCTCCCTACTACTACAGTAACTACGAATATGCTTGCCGTTGCTTTTATATGGAATACCGCTACGTCTAAGTGGCGTTGTGTAGCAGCAGTATGAGTGATATGTTGAGACGAGTAGTGATGATGATGGGAAAAGTAACAACCCCACCCACCTACACAACCTGGAACCCATCTGACAAAACCAGCAATGTTGCATTATCAGGTGGTAATTTGGTGGCGACTACCTCTGGATTTGCTGGCGGTGGGGTGCGTTCTGTCATCGGTAAATCTTCTGGTAAATGGTATTGGGAAGTTATTGTTACCACCGTAGCTGATCTTTATGCCGGGGTATCCAGCACAGGTGGCAGTCTTGATCCAGCGTGGTATTACACGACTGGTATGGGTTGGAATGGAAGTTCAGGATCGCTGATGAAAAACAATGCTTCTGTAGGCTCGCCAGGAACATATACCACGGGGGATGTCCTTGGTTTTGCCCTAGACATGGGTGGTGGGACATTAGAATTATTTAAGAACAATGTATCCAAGGGCTCCTTTTCCAGTCTCCCTACTGGCACTTTACATGCAGTATGTGGTAATAACCTTTCTGGGACTTCTGGGGTATTTACTGCCAACTTCGGAGCAACTTCTCTGACGTATTCACCCCCAAGCGGCTATAACGCAGGACTTTATGTTTAAAAAAATTCTACTTTGTCTTTTCTGTAGTGTAGCTTCTCTTTCTTTTGCAGGAGAAACTTCCCTCATTATTGGGGTTTCTAAGTTTACGGCTCATGGAGATGGGGTTTGGTATCAAAAAGCTTTTCCTTATGAATTGAATCTCAAATCTTCTTCTATTGGTTTGCGCTATGATACAACTCCCGTAAACAATGTTAGCTATGGTGTGGGCATTTTGCGACTTGGAAAAGTCACTTCTTCGGCTGAAGCTGTAGCTCTTGATGGAGTGAAAGAAGGGGATGGAGGATACAATCCATCCATTAAGGCTTGTAATGGTCCCTGTTGGCCCACTTCTCATTGGTATGGGAAAGGGCAAGTACAAGGAATCTTTGGAGTAGCTACCAAGCACTATGGACCTTGGTCTGTTGATGCAGGACTATATCTATATAAACCTACTTGGACCATGGATATTCCTGACTGGATTGGTTGTCAAGGATGTCCTCCTGTCTCTCTTACTGTACGAAGTTCTGGTCAGTGGAATATAGGGCCTACCTTTGGAGTGAAATATAACTATAAAACTAACACTTATGGACTTTCTGCTTGGAATACTTCCACTCGTAACTCAGACTTTCCATCAATTTATCACAGAATGACTTATCTTCTTTATTGGGGTAAGACTTTTAATTAGGCTAATATGACGACAACTGTATTTTCTTCAGGGACAGTAATTACTTCCCCATGGTTAAATGACGTAAACAATGCAGTTTATCGTCCTGATCTTAAAACCACTATCGGAGGACTAACGGTAGGATCAGTAACTCTCGATCATTCTACTCCTGCCGGTAAAGTGGTTATTACTGACACAAATCCAATGTATTGGAATGCAGGTCCTGGTAAAATGTCAGTGGAGTTTGATCTCACTCCAAATAATTACTTTGCGGCCAATCCTAATGGACACTTTGCCGTGGTATTACGATGTGATACTTCCCTCATTGCTACTGAAGTTAGGGGACAAGGTATTGCTTGTGGTAATGCTACAGGCTTTCCTTACGGTCCTAGTGACTTGAATCCAACTCCTCTTCTGGAAACTTGGATGGGTAATCTAACTGTTCCAGGAAATTATACATTTCCTAATTCTGAAACTGCTAGATCATTAAGGTTTTTAGATGGAGTGCATTATCGTTTTGTAATTGAAGCTACGAAAACGGTTGATGATAAAAGATACCTTCGCTATCGTGTATGGAGTTTTCAAGCTACCTATAATACGTGGCGTGCTGAAGTAGACACTGGTGATGTGCTTGACCATAATGTTTGGTCAGACCTTACCAAGACTGGTCTTGTCTTTGGACATGTTTTTGAAGATAATTTGTCTTCGTGGTCGCTTCCGTTTACCAATGTTAAGGTAACTTGGGGACCAGCCGACTTAGCTGTCCCTGATCAAACTATGAAGTTGTCTCGTTATGGAGCACAGCTAGAAGGAGATTTAAACTTTATTGGCACAGGCCATAAAATAAAGGCTCCGTTTAATGCAGGACCTTCTCTAGCTACTTCGTTGGCAGTCCAATCAGCAAATGCAAACACTGCGACGACTTTAGTATACCTACCAAACGGAACTTCCACCGCAGCCAACACTTTATATTCAAATAATTCGTCTTCAACTTCTACTTACCAAGCCCTTACTATTGGAATGTCTGGTTCAGAGGGTTTGATTAACACTTTTGGACTCTCTGCGGCAAACCCTACTATTAACTTTGAAGTAGGTGTTGGGGCAGGGGTAAGAAAACTTTCCATTGGGGCTTCCGATATCACTAGTACAGTGACATTGGTGCTGTCAGGATCAGCCACCAGAGGAATGAATGTAACAGGTACTAACACTATTGGTATTGATTTAGCTTCTAGTACAAATAGTGGATCAGCCATTCGTCTTAAAGATGGAGAAAATATTGGATTTGATGGAAGTGGAGTGTATAAACTATACCATAACACAACTGGTATTCCCGGTCTTTTATATAGTGTAAGTGGTGTGGCTAAAATTGTCTTAGGAGATGATGGGTCTATTGTCACTGAAAATACGTTTGCTCTAGTGTCTTCTGGAAATACTGCTACAACGGCAACTGCTGGAGGAGCATCAGCCCTTCCTGCCACCCCTTCTGGATACTTTAAGTTCCTGCTGGATGGTGTAACTATGAAACTACCTTATTATGCCAACTAATAAACAACATACTATTGTTTTTACAGAGGCTGATTTGGTGATTTTGGATAAGGCTCTTACTTCTCTTCCTTACAAGGAAGTAGTGGAGCTTATCCAACGTATCAATCAGCAACTCAATCCTCCCCAAATAGAACCTGTTCCACAGGAGATTAAATGACCTATATGGATGCAATTACTCTTGGCCTTGGAATAGGTTTCTCGGTCTTAGGATGGTTCGCCAAAGAACTTTGGAGTGCTGTCAAAAGTCTTAAGGAAGATTTGATTAAACTAAAAGATGATATGACTACGTTCTATGTACGTAAGGATGACTTCAGAGAATTTCGTACAGAGATTCTTGCCTTCCTTCAACGTATTGAAACTAAGCTAGACACTAAGCAGGATAAACAAAATGGCACTTGATCCCGTTACAGCAGTTGCAGATTTGGTCGGAGTAGCGATTAATAAAATCTGGCCTGATAAATCAGAACAAGAGAAACAACAACTCGCCGCTGCTGTAATGATGGTACAAGGGCAGTTGGATATTAATCGGGCAGAGGCAGCTTCTCCAAGTATTTTTGTATCTGGATGGCGTCCCTTTATTGGGTGGGTTTGTGGTACAGCATGTGCATGGAATTGGGTTGGCCTCTCCATTGCAAAGTTCATTACTGTCACTTTCTTTGCCCATATGATTGATTTGAAGCCCGCTGACATTTCTGAAATGATGCCAGTACTTATGGGTATGTTAGGTCTTGGAGGTCTTCGTACTTTTGAGAAAGTTAAAGGAGTTGCGTAATGTCTACTAGTGGAACCTCCTCATGGACTCTTACAAGAGACTCCGTAATTAATGCGGCCCTACGTAAACTAGCAGTTCTCTCTGGAGGTTCTGCCCCACAGACATATGAAGTTTCCAATGCTACAGAAGCCTTTAATGCTATGGTTAAAGGCTTTCAGGCCGATGGAATGCCTGTATGGGCTATCAAGAAGTATTCTTTTACAGTAACTTCTGGAACCTCTACCTATAATATTGGAACAGGACAAACTTTAAATACTCCTGTTCCTCTTAAAGTTATTCAAGCATATAGAACTCCTTCTGGTGGTGTAAATGTTCCAATGAATATTTATACCTCTTACAACTTTAATTTGCTTCCATTGTCATATACGTCTGGTACTCCAATTAATTTGTACTACCAGCCGTTTCCTACATATGGAACAATTAATCTTTGGCCTATTCCGCAAGATAGTACAACCTCTATCACGATAGTTTACCAACGTCCCTTTGAGGATATGACGGGAGCTAGTAATGATTTTGACTTCCCTTCTTATTGGACGGAAGCAATGATTTATGGCTTAGCTTGGAGACTCTCTCCTGAGTATGGTATCCCTGTTATGGATAGGGGTGTTCTAGCTAAAGAAGCAGCTTACTTCAAAGAGCAAGCTCTCAACTATGGCTCAGAAGAAGGTAGTATGTATCTACAACCTGATTGGTCTGGTAAACACTAACTATGGCATTCACTAAAACTCCCTCCATATCTACTTACGATACAAAGCGTATTAGTTTCATTTCTAATCCACTTCAACGGAGTGGAGTGGAGCCCACTAAGGATGCTCGTCTAGTCAACATGATGGTTGAAGAGATTACCCTTGGTGCAAATAATAAAAAATACTTTGTGAAATCTAGGCCAGGATTAGAGAGTTCTTATTCTCTTACTGCGGGAGAAGCCAGAGAGATTTTTTATTGGGAATATGCTGGATCACCTTACATCATTGCTGTCGTTGGAAACTTAGTTTATGCTAATGCTTCTCTTGTGGGAACTCTCACTACAACGACAGGTCCTGTTGGAATTACAGAACATGTCTCTAGTGTAGCAGTAAAGAGTTTGGTAATTGTAGATGGGACTAAAGGTTATACCTTAGCCAGTCCTGCCAGCACTATTGTAGAAATCACGGCTCCTGATTTTCCTACTCCTCATGTCCCTGATCCTATTTTCATGGATGGATATATCTTCCTAGCGAAAGCAGGAACACAGGATGTGTATAACAGTGCTTTAGATGATCCTACTTCTTGGGCATCTGGTGAATACCTTTCTGCTGAAATGTATCCTGATACTATTAAGGCACTCAGTAAGAATAACAATTACATCTATGCAGTGGGTTCTAACAGTGTTGAGTATATGTACGATGTGGGGAATTCTACTGGAACTCCTCTAGCACGACATGCTGCGGCTGTCCAACAATTTGGTACTCCCGCTCCTCTCTCTGTAGTGCAAACTGAAAAAGAAGTTATCTTGATTGGATCAACTTCCAATGGTGGGTACACCGTTTGGACAATTGATGGATTTAAAGAAACTGAGATTGGTATTCCTTCCGTTAAAGCAATCTTTGCTGTAGAAGGAGTGGCTCTTGCAAATGCTCGTGCATATTGCATTAGGTCCGCAGGCCAGAAACTTTACATCATTAATCTTTCTACTCGTACTTTGGTATATAGCTTTGACACTAAAATGTGGAGTGAGTGGTCCTCTGATGCAACTACCCCAACTACCTTCGTAGGACAGTGTGCTACTGATGGGTCTGAAGGTAAGCCTTATCTTTTAAATAAAACCAATGGTGTGGTTTACACGATGAATGAATTAGTCCACACTGACAATGGAGCACCCTTTAGATGCGAGATAACTACTGCCAAAGAGGATTTCGATTCAATCAATCGGAAAACTATGTCGAGATTCGCTATTATTGGAGACAGTCCCGACTATGGGGGCTCGTATAATACACTCTCAGTTGAGTGGTCTGATGATGACTATAACACTTGGTCTACTGCAAGAAACCTAACCTTCACATACGATTTCCCTTGTATCACACAATTAGGAGCTTTTCGTCGAAGAGCTTTTCGTATTAGGTATACTTCTCCACGATTCCTTCGCTTTGAGGGATTTGAGGTAGATATCAATAAAGGAAGTCAATAATGTCTGTACGTCTTCCTCCGGCTCCTATTCGAGGTAATCCCGGAGACTTTATCTGGGAGTCTTGGTACAACGATTTGCAAGGGACTTTCTACAATTTCTTGAAATTGAATAAGCTTGCAACCGATCCTACGGCTGCTGATATTCCAGTGGATAGTTGGGGAGTCTTTAAGAACACTACCACAGGCATTACCTCTCTCTGGATTAATGATGGTGGTGTGGTGTCTAGAACTCACGCCTTTGCCCTTGCCAACCCATGAGTATTCATAACAAACTAAATCGTGAAGATGCTTTAGAGATTTTGGCGTTAGCTGAAGCTATGCATCATGAGGCTCCTTCTTTTCAGAATAAGCCTTTTGATAAGCATCGTATGTGGGCCATCCTTGACTCCACTCTCCACAATCCGCATAATGTTTGCATGATTTATGCAAAGATAGATGGGAAGATTGTTGGAGGAATCTTAGGGAAAATCTCTGAACAATTCTTCTCTGGTGAACGAGTGGCTTCCGATTATGGAATGTTTATTCTTCCAGAATATAGAGGCTCTCTAACCTTTGTAAAGATGTTTAAAGCCTTTGAGGATTGGGCTGTTGAGAATAAAGCTAAAACAATTATTGTAGGACATACTACAGGAATTGAAACTGAGAAAGCCAAAAGTCTATTCCCTCGTTTGGGATACTCTTTAATGGGATATATATTTAACAAGGAGATTCCAAATGTGTGAACCAGTATCGGCTAGTGCTGCTGCCTGTGCTGCTGGAGCAGCGGAAGGTGTGGGAGCGTTGGGAGCAGGAGAACTTGCTGGCGCAGGTATGATGGGTGCTGCTGGTGCTGGAGGAGCCGGACTAGGTGCTCTAGGTGCTGGGGCAGTTGCTGGAGACATGTTCCTTCCTGGAGCCCTTGGGGCTGAAGGGGCAGCAATGGGGACAGGTGCCCTTGAACTAGGTTCGCTAGGAGCAGGAGCGGCTGCCGGTGATATGTATCTTCCAGGGGCTCTAGGAGCCGAAGGTACTGGTATGGTGGCTGGTGATGCCTTCTTGCCTGGGATGATGGGTAGTGAGGGTCTAGGAAGCCTAGGAGGATTTGAATCGTCTATGGGAGCCTTTGAGGCCCCTTCATGGGCTACTCCTCAAGGTTCTGTGGCTGCTCAAGGTATTGGCTCTGAGAACCTTTCCACATATGGAGGTAACACTCCTAGTGCAGAAGTTGCAGGCTCTCCTCAAACAGGAGGCAATCCTTTTGAAACAGGTGGACGTGAAGTCTTTAATGCTGCTAAGGATCGCCAAGCTTACAATGCTTCCCAACCTTTTGGTAATAGGGGTTTGTCAGGTTTATGGGATTCGGCTCTATCCGCAAAGAACTCTCCTGTCGGAAAAGGTCTTAATCTAATGCAGACCGGGTCTAGCCTGTACGATATGTATGCTAAGCAACAAATGGCTAAGCAGCAAATGAACCTGTACAAGCAGAATGAGGCCGCTACAAATAATATGTATGCTCCGGGTTCTCCTGAATATATGGCCATGGAACGAGAACTAGCGCGTAAGGATGCTGCTGCTGGACGTAATAGTCAATACGGCGCCCGTGCGGTTGATCTACAGGCTCGCATTGCCGATATTAAGTCTCGTCAACGGATGGGAATGCAGACTGGGCAAACAGCTTTGCTAAATCAAGGACTTGCCAACAAATATGGTGGTCTTAATTCTATGTTTGGTTATCTAAATAAAAACGATAGCTTGGCTAATATTGTCGGAGGCTAAATGGCATACTCAGGATTGGAAACATTGTTTCAAAACATGGGGCCTACCTTTGCTGCCAGTATGGCTGGAGAAAGGGAGGGCACTGCCCAAGGGCTGGATATGCTTGAAGCCCGAAAGAAACAGGAAGAACTCCTTGCTCAACAACAGGCCTACCGTCAGGCGGAACTAACAAATCCTCTAAAAGTCCAATATGAGCAGGGTAGGATTAATGAACAAGGAGCCTTGCTTCCAGGTCAACAAGCAGAGTCTAGACTTAAAGGCACTGCTGCTGATATTGCTGGGGCAACGGCTAAGTCCACCATTGGTAAAACGAATAGTGCAAATGACTTGGCTCAAATGGGGGATCAAGTCGAGAAGCTTTCTAAAATGCGTGATATGGCTACCCAACTGGTAGCCAATATTATGTCTGCTGGGCCAGGGGCGGATGCTGCTAAAAATCAATTGATTGTAAGTGGTAAACTTCCTCCTCAAATTGCCCAGATGCTTGTAAATGTTCCTGCGGCTAAGCTTCCTGATCTATTGGCCAAAGCTAATGCTTATGTCAAGCAGCAGACTGCTGATTATCTAAAGGCTATTGCCACTGCAAACATCTCTAAAGAATCCCACATTGCTGGAGCAAATATTGCTGCCAATGCAATGCTTAAGGGTAAGCAGATGGATATTGATGCTGGAAAATTTAAGGATAAAAGTACATCTAATCTGGCAGTGAAATTCATGGCCCTTTCCCCAGACAAACAACTAGCAGAAATTGCACAAGCCCTAGCAACTAATAAGAATCCCTTTACGGGAGAAGAGTTGGATGATGAGACTAAGGCCGGATTGATTGCTCGGATGAATCAAAATAAAGCTTTGATTGAGGGTGGTTGGAACGCTAAGATGGCTGGAGCGGTGGATGCAGCCAAAGCTGTCGGTATGGAGCCAAAAACTGTTCCATCAGCCACTCCCTCTAATAAGACAAAGAGTCTATCTATTGAGGATATGCGTAAAGCATTACAAGGACAATAACTATGGCAAATTGGGCGGATTCTCTCAGCGATAAAGAGGTCGCAGCTTTATATAAGTATAAGCAAAGTGGGGCTAGCTCCCTCTCGGATGAGGAGGTGGCTTTAGTTTATCCGCATAAAGACAAATTACGGGCTACTAAGGAACAGGCTCCTGCTACTAAGTGGGAAGGAACAGGAATTCCTATTATTGATACAGCCATAGATGTACCACTAGGGGTAGGAGAATTCTTGACAACTTCTGCCGCACAAGCTCTTGGAGGAGTCTCGGCCAAGGCGGCTGGTGGAATTATGGGAATGCTTGATCCAAACTCCACAGCAGAGCAAAAGGCTCACGAATATGAGCAAGCATTTTCTAAAAAGACGGCCCCTTATCTTGAGCCCGAGACTTTTACTGGGAAACGTTTGAATGAGGCAGTGGGGAATGCTATTGAGGGGTTTAAGAACTACTATGCTGAGCCTGAAAATGTCCAAAAAACATTAGGGATAATTCCGGGGATGCCTCAAAATATTGCCAATGACCCAACTGTTGGAGCAGTTTCTAGTGCATTGGCACAGGCTCTTCCTGATCTGATGATGCTTCCTGGACTTAAAGGAGTTGCTCAAACCGCCCGAGACATCCCTAATGCCATGAGGGAGAGATTCTCCAAGCCTCCTGAGGGCGTTAAGGGGATTAATCATGAGGGACTTGCACAAGAACTTATAAAACCGGCAGAGTCCGCTCCGAAAGAAATTCCTAATCTAAAGGCTACTGAAGGCCCAGATGGGCAGATGGCTTTGTTTGATATTCCTGAAGAAGGAAGGATGCCCAATCCGTATGAAGCAGTTACAGGAGATTGGAGAATTGATGAAAATGGTATTCCCATTAAAGTTGATTTGTCCATGGAAGCTGCCAACCTAGAGAATGCCCGTCAACGTAATTTGTGGGGAGATGAACTTCCTCGCAAGCACGAACAAGAAGCAGTGCCTCTTACCGAAGCAATTGATTCTATGCAAAGGCTAGATCGTAAAGGGGCTTTCAACAAGACCAAACTTGGTCATGAACTTGAAGCTCCTGGAGAACTTAAAGCTGCTGCCATGATAGCAGAGATTGAGCGGGCTAGTGGGGATTCTATTCTTGCTACTGATGCTAGGTCTTTTAATGAGCGCACTCACCGTCAAGGTGGTGGAGTTCTCATGGAAGATCGAGTTAAGCCTGAAATCAGGAAGACAGAGAATGGATATGAGGCTGTTGTTGATGGGAAGGTAGTGGGGAAACTTAGTTCCAACATTACTCCTGAACAAGGGCGTCGTATTCAAGAGCCTGCCAGTATTGACTTCGTAGGAGTGGATAAGGAGTTCAAAGGTAAAGGGGTTGGATCAGCTTTGTATGAAGCTTGGTCTAAAGATCATGCAGGAGAAGTGGTGCCTTCTGGTAAAACCTCTCCAGCAGCGTGGAGTTTATGGAAGAACAAGTATCCAGAGAAGGTCGATCATTTCGTCAAACAAGAAGCTCAACGTATTCGTGAAGGAGCCCCTTCTGATTTAGTGATTGGTAACATCACTGATCCTCAAATAGCTCAACGAGTAATGGAAGCTGCACAGTCTCCTCGCTTTGTTCCCAAGGGACAACGTGGAGGTATTCGTGTAGACTATTCTAAACGTAAAGAAGCCAAGGTACTAAAGAACATTCCTGGGATTAAAGAGAAGCTGGGAGACATCCTTCCTGACCAACGTCCCACAGAACAGTTCCTCAAAGAGGAAGCATCTACACTTGATGTAAGTCAAAATCTCTTGCAAAAGGGAATTAACATGCTTACGAAAGGAGGAGTGTATCAGTCTATCAAGACAGGCAATCCTCTCATCAAGAGGGTAACAGATAGGTTCCTTGATGCCGATCGAAAGTCTAAAGCTCAAATTGCTTCTATTGTCCACGACACTCTTGCCCCATTGGCTAGAGATATGTCAAAGGCTGAGAAGGCAGATGTATGGGCTGCACAGTTGGCAGCAGAGAAAGCTAAAACTCCTCTCACTGAGGAAGTCATGCGTAAGACAGGATTTAATGACAAGCAAATTAAGTGGGTGACAACTCACGATGCTGTCATGAAGTTGATGTTTGAGAAGATGACGGAAGCCAGCAAGGCTAGTGGAGTGAAGCCGGTTTCTCCTGCGGTGGCTTATGTTGCCTCTAGGGCACATGGAGATTTCCGTAAACTTGTCTACGATAAGGAAGGGGATATTGTTGGCATCCTAGGTGCTAAGACTCGTATGGGTTTAGCTTCAGATGTAAAGAAATTGAAGGAGCGCAATCCTGATTATACAATCGGAGAAGAGCGTTACTTTGGTGGAGGGTCTAAGGGAGGGACAGCAGAAGGCTTCAACCAGATGCTTGAATTCCTAGCAGGAAATGATCCTAAGATTAAAGAGTTTGTGACCCATGTGAATGACATGATGTCTAAAGATGCTTATGACTATATGAATGCGAAATCGCATACTAAGTTTAAGAAGGGCATCTTTGGTATGGATGGCAAGAAGCCTTTTGAAGATGCGGTAAAGAATGCCGAAGAAGGGATGCAGGGGACAATTCATTATGCTGAAAAGATGATTAAGTGGGCAGAGCTTTCCAAAGCTGTTGCCGACACTAAGCCTCTTCTCAAGATGGATAATGAACTCAAGATGCCTAATGCTAAGGCATGGTCTGAAGAATACATCCAACAAGCTCTTGGTAACAATCCTACTGAAGTAGGACGGGCCATTGAGAATGTCTTCTCTACTATTGGGAAGTCTTCTGGTATTGGTGTAACTGTTCCTGCTAAAGTTACTTCTGCTGCAAAGCGTATTGTTAACGGATTGCTCTTGGGTAACATCAACATTGGCTTCTTAGCTGCTAACTTGTTACAGCCTTATAAGTCTATGCCTGAAATGATGTCATTTCTAAAGGGACGTGGACTTGAAAAGTCTTGGGATGCTGGTACTGGTTATCGTTATCTATCCAGTGCTCTCATGACCATCTTCAAGGACGAAGCCAAGGCTACTCTTAAGCCTTATGAACGTGAGGCTCTCAAGTATGCTAAAGACAACCATGTCTATAGTTCTGACTTGTTTGAAACTAGTAATAAGACAACCAAAGACATTGGCCACTATTGGGACAAGGCTACTCAAGTAGGTGCAACCACTGTGGAAATGCACACACGGCAAATGACCTTTCTTGCTTATGTAGAAATGCTCCATGATAATGGGCTTACTAAAGCAGATGGGATGTATGAGGCAGCACACAAACTCACTGACATTCAAATGAACAACTACTCGTCTATGGAAGCTCCTAGAGCTTATATGGCATTGGGTGGTATTGGAAAGACAGCATATAACTTGATGTCCTACAAGCATAATGAACTAAGTCGTTTGGCTATGCTGACTAAGGAAATTAGTCGTCATGGAAACAGTGCTCCCTTGGTGGCGAATATTGTCTCCAGTGTTGCGTTTGCAGGAGTGATGGGAACTATCCTTTACTCAGAAGCTGATTGGTTCACCAAACAGATTTCTAAGCTTATGGGAAAACCAACTTCTCTCACTAAGGTACTTATGGATCATCCTGAGATATCCGATAGTATCAAGTATGGTATGGGGTCTACTCTTGGAGTGGACATGACTAGTCGACTAGGCTTAGGACCTCTTGCTCCCGGATCGGGGCATGTAATTGATGCTGTGATGCCTGGAGCTAGCAAGCTGGTGAACATTGGGAAAACTGGTGCTGAGCTAGCTACCCATCCTAGTGAGTATAACCTAAAGAACTTTGTGCGTGAAGCCTCTCCGTCTTCTGTAAGTGGAGTGTTGGATAGAGCATGGTTTAGTCCTAAGAACGCTAAGGGAGAGGAAATGTCCCTTAACAGGAATAAGGTGCAAGTCAATGCTGTACGAAATGACTTGGATAAGCTCTGGAAATCTATTGGGATGACTGGTATTAATGAAGCAAAGCAAAAAGCATATGACTATGAAGCTTCTTCTATTGACCGTGTTTACGGGGATATGAGGAAGTCTATTATTGACAATGCGGCAAAGCAGATGTTTACCTCTGGTAGGGTTCCTGCTGACTTTGCACAAAAGTATATACAAGCCCAAGGAGACCCAGCTTCTTTGGAAAGAGAAGTAACTAACATGGCTATGGAACAACATGTCCCAGCACATACGCTAGCTCTGATGAAGAATGCTATGTCTAGTAGTTTGACTGCTGTGCATCGTACTATGCGACTAACAGGGAGAGAGTAATGCTAAGTGTACGTTCTGAAAAGAACTTAGTTGGGGTTCATCCTGATTTGGATAAGGTTGTAAGGAAAGCAGAAGAACTTTCTGAGTTGGAATTCATTGTTACCGAAGGCTTGCGTTCTAAGGAACGTCAAGAACAACTGGTGAAAGCTGGTGCTTCCAAGACAATGAATAGTAGACACCTTACCGGACATGCAGTGGATTTAGCTATAGTTGTTGGAGGAGAAGTTAGATGGGACTGGCCTCTATACAGTAAACTAAGTAACTCGATGAAGGAAGCGGCCAAGCAAGTTGGTGTTCCTATTGAGTGGGGTGGAGATTGGACTTCCTTTAAAGATGGGCCACATTTCCAGCTACCCTTTCAAGAATATCCATAAACAAAAAGCCCCCTAGGATTGCTCTTAGGGGGCTTTCTTTTTGCCTAATTAATCCTTAATTTCATCAATCCATTTTACATTTGTAGTATTGATGAAGGATTTAGTCCCATCCTCCCGTTCAATAATAATCCACTCTTTATGGTCATACTTTACTACATCAGTAAATTTCTTGTAGGAACCATTCATAAATGCAAATAGAAGCTTACGTTTCTTATTTAGTTCTTGTGCCATATTTCCTTTAAATTTTTAGTACTTTGGTTCCCATTCCCGTGAATGGATCAACTTTCATAGCAGCCTGTACAGCTTGCTTGGGAGTGGCTCCTACATGGAGGGCTCCATAGGCAGCAGGAGAACCTGAGCCCATAGCAGCAAACTCTCCATGCACTGCCAACCATTTACCGGGGGAATCAAATTGAAAGATTTGACCAGAATGTGTTAACACCAGTCCTGTTAGATTTTTAGTCCTGGGAATGTGCTTGTACAATTCTGGTCGTTCGTAATAATCTAAGACATCAATAATCTCAGAAGCTGCTCCACAGAATCCCATAATGAAGGGTTCATGGAAATGTAGTTCGTGAGGTTGTATCCGATAGATTTTCGTAATGCCTTTAGACTTCATCATACCGTTGACGGTAAATTGTAAGTCACAAGCCATTTCTGTTTTGTTACATGCAATAGTCGTTATTGTAATTACTCCTTACACGCCACATGATCCCCCATGACCACTAATGTCGCAAACATCATGCTCAGTAAAGACAGTACCTTTATGCTTCATAGCTTCTTCGTAGGGCATTTCGGTGATGGGCTGACCTCCTCGACTTCCATCTGGATAACATGTGAAACCTCGTAGCCTAGGAGCGTACTTAGCCAATGTTTGTGCGAATTCAGGGACAGTGGATTCTGAATTATGTTTACTTCCCCAGGTTGGTAAGTTGATGGTACTGGAAATTGACATGTCAACGTAATCTTGCACGTCCGCTTGGAATTTGATTCGTCGTTCATAGTCGTGACTTAGTTTGTACGCTGTATCAATTTCATCAGGGTCTAGACCATATTCTTGTATGAGTCTTGAAGCGGTATTGTCGACGACGTATTCGTACTTCCACTTTGTTCCATCCGTGAGGTAACGTCGTTTATATGCCACTGCAAAGAGTGGTTCAATGCCCGTAGTTGTGCTAGCAAGGATTCCGATGGTTCCAGTTGGTGCAATAGCGCGGTACGCAACTGGCCTGCTAATGTAAAAACGGTCGCAGTGCTCATTGGCGGCTCGGACGGATTCAGTTTGATAGACGGAAAGCCATTTGTGTAGTTCATCTGTTACTTCGTATTGTTGTCCTCGTTGGAGGAGCCATTCGTGGATACCCATAAGACCAAGGCCGAGTCTCCTGTTTTTTTCTCTGATTTTGTATACTTTTTCGTATGGAAGGTCGGCACGTAATGTCCCACACACAAGAAACTTAGAGGCCAAGGAAACAACATCTTTGAATTCTTCCAAAGACGAAATATTTCCAAGATTGATTGAACCAAGATTACATACGTCAGAGTCATCTTCTGATGTAACTTCAGTACAGGCATTCCGAAGAGTTTCATTTTGTTTATTACCAAAGTTGAAAGAGAATCCAGGTTCTCCTGTCTCCATTGCTTGTCGCACATTTTGGAGAAATACTGAATTCTTAGTTAGATCAGGACTAAACGATCCATCCTCATTCCTATTCCACAAAGCAGCATCATCGTAATTGACGCTGATGTTGGTCATGTCTAAAGGAGCAGGAAAGTTGAAGTCTTTCTCTTTCAGTTCTTTAATTACGGACGACCAATTCTTAGCTTTAAGAAATTCAGGGATGTCTTCATGTTGCCAGTTAAGTGAAGCATATATTGCAGAGCGACGGCTTCCTCCCTGCATAACATTTCGTCCGATTTCGTTAATTGCGTGCATAAGAGGAATAGGTCCGCTTGCAACTCCTCCAGTACGTGTGAGTGGCGCACCAGCCGGTCTAAGACGGGAGTAGTCAATCCCGATACCTCCGCCTGTCATGAGACAGGACATAGCCCTCCAAGTTACAGCACTCCATTCTTCTCGGGTATCTTCTTCTGCTCGTAAAAGGTAGCAATTATTGTATGCTTTGTAGGGTCTTCCAGCGTAATAAAGATATCTACCGCCCGGAAGGAATCGCATTTCCTTAATGTGATTTGCGAGTTCTCGGCGGTCCGCATCAGACATAAGCACCGGGAGAGTTCCCCATCGTGATCCACATACGTCCTCAACCACTCGGTCAGCAAGGGCATCCCAGCTATCATTTGGTCCTTGGGCATACTTGTTCCTAAAAATAGTCTCAGAAAAAGAAGTTTTAAAGCGATTTACGATCAAGGCGATCCTTCTGTTCTTTAATCCGATTTAGTTTGGCTAGATTGTCTTCTGTTGCTTTAATACATTGTTCTAGAGTGCCAGAAGCTTGTAGATGATAATAGCCTTGCTCATCCACTGTGAGATAATTAGGGCGTGTTCCAATTAAGGTGGCAGCCGCTACCAATTCATTCATATCGTTATTTATTTGTTCTTTATATGTTTGAAGCATGTCTCTAAATTTAATCAGGGGGAGTATGATCATCCTCCTCTTCTCTCAAATGACGGAGAAAGTCTCGAAGACTGTTCTCTGCTTCTCGTTCTTCTTGCTTACGTTTAACATAACGAGCTTTTTCTTCTTTTGTTACCTCCCACTCTAGGCGGGAGGGTTTATTAGGTTTAGTTGTCATACAAGAAACGAATCAACTTACCTTGATTCTCGTTGATCTTATCCAGAAAAGCATCCACAAGGTCTTCTGAAGAGATGTTCAATAACTCCAGTAAAGTGATTTCGTCTATCTTCCGTAGCTCTTCAATCAATTCAATTTTATCCACAATCACTCATCGTAAAAAATATTAGCTTCTGGAATGAAGACAGGCCAAGGGCCAGTTACTCCAGAATCAATTAGCTTCTGTTTATACTGAGAACAGAGAATATCTGCATATCCCACAGTTTTAGTAAAGCAGCAGATGGTGCGGCTACCTAGTTCATCCACTCGTACCACTGCAAAGAGAAAGTCTTTGTTTTTAATAAGGCTCATACTGCTCTACAAAAGCTTGCACTAGCATAGGATGCATGTGTTCGTACTGATCAGGAATATTGAGTACTTTCGTAGGAGTAGATAGGAAAATTTCTTCGCCAAATTCAGCTACAGCATTTTCATAATTCTCTTTAGTGACAAATACAATTTCCTGTGCCCATGCCAATAGCATTGGTGTAAGAGGAATTAGAGCATCCCCCCATGTACCTGCACTACGAGTATTGTACTTCATAGCATAGATTCGTGCAGCAGTTGCCGAACGAAGAATCCCCATACTACAAACAAACAATACTCGTTTGTCTTTTCCTTGCCAAGGATTGTCCGCAGCACCATCTCGACACTGCCTAATTTGTTGGCTTAGTGTTGTCATACATCTTCCTCTCTTCAACCTCAATCTTTTTCTGTAGGAAATGAACAGCCTTCTTCAAATCCTCGACACCGTTCTTATGCTTCCAACGAGCAATGTACTTAAGAGCAGTGCCATCTAGATAGCCCAAGTCCCATGCTGTGATGACATCCCAAGGTTCAAAGTCTTTGAATTGCTTGTAATGATTTCCAGCAATTTGAATATCGTTAGCTGCCATACTTTTCCTTCAAAAACTTAAGGGAGACACTCATTAGATCAAAGTGGCCATCTTGTACTTCATGCAGCATGAGAATACCCCGCCAATGGTTGTTTCCTTGTGGCCCTAGATAGTCTTCATTATGTTCATAGCAACTACCAGCAATTACACAGGTGAGGGCATTTCCATCAGCTTTGTATCCTGTCGCAATCTGTAGTCCTTGTTGATGACCTTGAATACAACTCATATGCTTCTTTGCTAGACAAGCATTCGCCGTGGTGACAGGGCGACCTAACAGGCCAGATGTAAAGTAATGGGAGTAGGCCACTCCATCAATGAGCACTACATCCAGAAATGGGTAAACTTCCCATCCAAACTTTTCGTAGCACAAGTCATCAATAGAAAGCACTCCCTCTAGCTTGGCATCGTTCTCTACAGCCCTATTAATACGGTTCTCATGATTGCCTAGGGTAAAGACCATTCGAGGCTTATACAGCTTCTCTTTGTTCTTCCTAGCCTTATCATTAAACTCTTTAATTGGGCCTAGGAGAGCAGCCATTCCCTCTACGGCGGCGGCAATATCGTGAACGTACCTTCGTCCTTCAAACGATTTTTTTCCGATATCGTAAGAAGATAGAGAAGGAAGGTCCGCAAAATCACCCAAATTAACAATAACATCAGGCTGCTTGCGGACAATATAATTACCAATTGCCCTAAGAAAGTCAAAATTATCTCCAGCCCTGATTTGACAATCAGGTATGATTAAATGCTTCATTGTACTGTGGTGGATGGTTTGGCAACAAGAGCCAATTCATCATCTTCTTTTCCTGTAAAAAGTGGCATTGCTCCATTTGCCATTAGATAGTTAATTCCAACATTAAGAACGAAGCTTACTTCCAGAGAATTAAGCTTGCCATGAAAGGCAATATTGCCTTCTTCATCTTTTGTTTCAACTTCAATAATCATTGTTTCTTTTGTTCTTCCTTACTTTTCTTTTTATGGCATGGGACACATAGTACTTGGAGATTTTCCTTCTCACAGAAAAGTTTGTCAATGAACTCATCCCATGTTTTATCAAACCCAATTGGGTTGATGTGATCGACCTGAACGTCTTTAGATGTAAATTCCTTTTTACATTTAGCACATAAGAAATGCTGTGCCAGCCGTCCAGACTTTGGATTTATTTTCTTTTCTGTCTTTGCTTCATTAAGCGTCGTATACTTAGGCCCCCAGCGGCGAGAACCAGAACGCAAAATGCTGGTAACGAAAGAATTAAACCGACCCACTGTCCACTGTCCGTCATTGTAAACTTTCCGTTTCAAATGGAAACTCCCATTGTTTTTCTTTTTCTCTCATAATCCAAAGACACTTCCCATTCATGAGCATTGCTTCATCGCAGGAATAGGCATCCCTAACAGCATTAAACATTTCTTCCTCAGTGGTTAAGCCGTCAAGGAGCTTCTTAGCCCCAACTTTTCCAACATTTGGAATTCCTTTGATGTTATCGCTTATATCCCCAACAATAAGTTGAGTATAGAAATGATGTAGTCCTTGAATCGGGGTAATTTCTTGTAGCTTAGCTGGACGTGACCAGCGTGCTTCAGGAGTGCCTCCCTCAATGTACCAAGAATAATGCCATCCTGGAATCATGAGCATGTCCTTGTCTAGGGACACAATAGTTGTACTACCGTAGTCGGCTTCACATTGAGCAATTCCCATCAAATCGTCGGCTTCACAGTTCTCTGAAAGAATTGCTCCGTAATTCAGAAGGTATTCTCGGAGAACAGGAAGATGGGTAGGCTTCTTAGCCTCTAGGCGATTGGCTTTATACTCAGGATAAACTTGATACCTAAAATTGGTATTTCCTGATAGGTAGAATTGGAATGTATCCGCACTTAAGGCTAGAATAACATCATCTAAGAGTCGCTCTAGATTTAGAATAGCCTGTTGTGATGTACTGTTTTCGGCTGATGCCGCACAGCGGTAGCAGAATAAATCTCCATCAAGTAGAAGTTTCATTTCGCTGTGGTTAGGAATTGATGGAGGAGATAGGCAAAGCTATCTACTTCTTTTTCATCATGAGGACCACCTTCTCCTAGGGTATACCTAATTGCATGAACTACTTCATGCAAGAAAGCTACTTCCTTAGAAACAGGGTCTTGTTCTTCTTGTAGAAGAATGGTGGCAGTATCTCTAGCGCATCTTCCTAATTCAGGAAGACCCTTCAATTGCTTCACCTTCCACTTGACTCCCGCTAGGTTGAACGTCTTGGGAATTATCAAGGTAGGTGCCCCGCACACGATGGGGATACTGTCGGCTCTCTAGGAAACATCGTAGTTCTCCATTCTTTTTTGCAATCCATGCTTCATGGGTTTTGGTGTCATGACAATCATCATGCTGCTCTGTTTCATGTACTTCAGACTTAGCCTGAGCATATCCTATGTTGTATGTCATGTAACTAAGTCCAATGAACATGGAACAGATTAGCAAATCTATTAGATATCGTCCGATTTCATGTCTACAATGGACTTGTCATCCAAAGTACCCATCACATAGTCTACGTAGAGTTGAGCCACTTCAATGACTCGGGCGGGGCTAGAGAGTTTTCCCATTGCTGCAAGAGTTTCAATTGCCGATCCAATGGAGGACTGCTTGACAATGTACACTTGCTTATTTGCGCGCTCTTCTCGGGTTTCGTAGTTACTTCCTGTAACCCGTGTACCGGCAGCGGCAGTTGCTGTAGGGGAGGCTTCTGGTCCCTCTGAGCCTGGAGCTTTAATGGCAGCCCATTGGTTATACCCACCATCATTCTTGGTGACAGTGACATCTGCTTCTTTACCCAAGAAGTCAGGAAGAGATTTGAAAACATCAGGGTTTGCAAAGCTCATAACCTTCTGTGTACGAGCTTCTCCGTTGGAGCTATATGCCACAGTGGCTACTTGATACATATTACGGCCTTTAACAACCTTTTCAATATTTACGTCGAGAATTTTAACTCGCATTTATTTCCTATTTAAAAATTTAATTGGAGCAGGTGTGGAGAATCGAACTCCGCGATCTGAAGATTGGAAATCTACTGTGCGCCCTTTACACTGTACACCTGCATAAGGGAAAGAATAGGACTCGAACCTATATTCCGAGAAATGTTCCTCGATCTTACCGATTAGATGATCAAACCCTATACTAATATTATACCATTAATTGAACTTTAAGTCAAGCATTTCCTTAGAGAATTCATTTTAAGTCAGTCATCTCCTTCTTATTGAGACCGTATTGAACCTCAGAAGTTAATGGCAAACTGAAGTCGTACCCAAATACTTGCTTACACAAAGTTGGAACATACTCAATACTATCGTTAAGTATCTTACCTACTACTTCTACGTTCTTAGAGGGACAATCAGCAACAATACTATCATGAATGGTAGAGATTAGTTTATATTCCAGCCCGCTAGCTTTCAGGCGTTTACTGGCTTCTAGTCGAGCCAGCATTACTAGGTCGGCTCCAAAGCCTTGTACTGGATAGTTCTTGATCACAGTGATGGGCCATTCCAATCCTCCATTCCATCTATTTATTTTGGGAACAATAGGAAAGAACCTACCACTAGGGATGGTGAGTCTACCAGTCTTTTGTGCAGTTTCAATTAAGTGCTCATGCCATTCTTTGATTCCTGTGTACTTAGCGTAATACTCGTCAATAACACCCTGCCAGAATTTTTGGCTTCGACTGACTCCTTGAAAGTCAGAATCATTCGCATAAGAGTAAGCACTTCCACCGTAGATAAGCCGAAACTTGAAGACCTTAGCCACAAGTCTTCCGGGCTTCCCGTCACCGAGCTTAAATCTATCTCGATTTGCTTCATGAATATCAACCTTGTCAATAATTTCTTGCTTAAGTACCTTATCTCCTGAAAGTTCAGCAGCTACCACAACTTCTAGACTTTTTACATCAGCATTAACCAGTGGCATTTTTATTAACTAAAAAAGTGTAAAGCTCAAATAATGATCCCTCTGACCATCCTCCTGACATCATTTCACTTGAAGGAAAGAATAACCAATTTCCATCTACATCTTGATCAAGTATTCCAATCTTAGTCCCATTAGATGTACGTACAATACCATCTATTAGTTTAAACCTACTCATATCTTGATATTAATAACTGGTCTGTCTGGCCTGAGAAGTTCTGCATATTAGGCGCTGAACTCGATAACCGTCCAGTAGCAGCCACACATTGGTTGTATTGTCCATGAAGATATTCTCCCCACTCCATTTTGTGCAACAAGTCTGGTAATTTTCCATAATAAGTGTCTAGTAGTTTCGCCAACTCTGCACGTTGAAGAAGTAATTCAATTAAACGCTTTCTCCATTTGTCAGAACTCTTTAATTGTTTTAATACATCCTCATTAGTTTCATAGATGACAATTTCTTCATCGTTAAGTTTCTTTCTAAGTTTGGTCTCAGTTTTAGGGAGTGGATCAAAGAGTTTTGGACATTCATAAACAATTGGATTATGAACATTCTTCACATATTCGGTTCCCTTTTTAGAACCAGACTTATAGAGGACAGTTTCTTCTGTTACGAAGTCAACCTCAAACTTACCACCATAGAGAAGACAGCTAAGCTGCTGACCACTATCCAAATTAATATGTGGAGTAGGTGAGTACTTAAGAAGCTCCTCTGTGATTGCCGCAAGCTGCTCCGCTGTTTCCTTTGCTTTGGTGCTACAAAGTTCTTTATCAAATTTAACTCCATTTTCTTCCATTTCCTGTAAGACCAACAAGTCCAGACCCATAACTAAGCAGAGCTTTATTTGCTCCTCGGTCATGATCTTCATTTGTGCAATCCGTAGCTTGTAGGTGAGGTCTACGTCAAGATCATTGTAGACCTGCAATTCGTCAGGAGGAATGAATTCTGTATCTACTCCAAGTTTCCAATATTCCGCTATCTTATCATCTTTACTACCTAATCCGTACTTGGCACAGCATTCATCTAACGATGGATATCTCGCCTGTTGTCCAGAGATAATAAATTCAGCAATTTGACAGTCCCATACTCGGCACCTGTCGGGAGGCTTTATCCCATAGCGGCTTGCCCAATGTAAATCGAACTTAAGATTGAAGCCAACAAGTAACTTAGCTTGTTGCATCAATGTCCGTAATTCACTGAGAAAGGTTGGAGAACTGAAATGATTGAATGAAGGTTTACCGTCCTCTTGTTTCACTGAATAGGAAATCAACTTGCCACTCGCCGTGAACGGATTTCCTCGATTTACAGTGTTAGTTTCAGCGTCCCAGGTTAAAAGCATTTAATCATATATCTCTAAGATAGAATGAGCGAATATTACTAGCTGCTCTACCGTTGCATTTTGTTTCATCCTATTAGCTAGATCAGAAATAACTTGTACATTACCTTTAATATACCCCTTAGTCGGGTCAATTCTATCTAATGATGGACTATTAGGAAGCTTCCCCTTTCCGTGACTCATCTCTAATGTAACACCTAAATAAGGGCACTTCTCTGGAATTTGGATGTCCGAGACATCTATATCATAATATATTCCAAACTGCTTACATCTAGACTTAACTCCTGCCAATAGAGCTTTCTCAGGATTACCTTTTCTCCATTGAAGTTTAGTGGCATTCATCTTGGCAGTATCTCCACTATATATCTTCCACTTATCTTTATTTTTTAGGTAATATTCATGCCGCTGTTCCTTAGTATAACTCATGTGTATTTGATGATGTCCCTAAAACGAGCAATCTCTGGTTCAATCATAACTTCAAATCTTCCATGTCGTAGCTTCGGAAGGGTATCATCATCACCCATAAGTTTGTTTTTGCTAATGTTCAAATAACGAATGAATTGCATTCCTTCTGCATGTACAGCACCCATACCTAAAATCCAGTCGGCTTCTGCTTGCTTTGAAGTTTTTGCATTCGCTACGTTATCCATAGTCAGCCACTTAACATTCTCCCCTGTTCCGTCTGCCTGACAGATGCCTATTACAGGGCAGTAAGATTTGGCAAGTTCTCTTGCCCAGATGTAAATTGCTCCTAATCTCAAATCCTCCCTATCGGCAGCGAATCCCTTGATTTTGTCAATCTGGTCAAACACTACCAAACTAGGATTGTATCTTTTAATGATACGTTCCACCATACTCTTCTCAATGTTAGCATCATCCACTAGCAGGAATTTGCCTTTAGTTTGAGAATTGAACGCTTCCTCATACTTCTCTGGATTAGACTTAATCTGTTCCAGTTTCAGCCCAAAGTAACCTTGGTACACTCGAAGCATGACTTCGGCACCCACTTGCTCGTTGTTAAACCATATGATCGACCCATCTTCTTCTAGAAGCTGAGTAAGCATGTAGCTTATTTCTGAGGCAAGGAAGGTGGTTTTCCCAACTTCTGGTCTTGCAAACAGAAAACCAAAGTTTCCCTTTCGCAAGGAACCAAGAGATTTGTTGAGAGCATCCAACCTCCACCTAAGTCCAGGTTTCTGGAATATGTCATGGATGATTGAGGAGAGAGAGGTTGTAACAAAAACGAATTCCTCTTTAGAAGTCTCAGGAGATTCCATCCTGACAAATTCGTAGTCAATGTCCTCATATTTTGCATGTCCTGTACTAAATCGAAAAGCTGCCTCAGAAAGTTTAAGAGCTTGTTTACGAGCTTTAATCTGCTTCAATAGGGCTACCCCTAGAGCAGGGTTGATTGGAGCCTCTGAGAGGGTTTTAAACAGGTCTAGGTAGACTTCCTTGTCTAGATCAGGATATTTCTGAAAGAAGAAAGCTTGCAAGGTGGGTAGGTCTACGTCACCTTCCACAAGAGAGTGGACTTCTTTCAAACAGGAATAGAGATAGGAAAGTTCCTTGTAATTGTCCTTCAAGTAGGACAGGTCAATGGTGTCTATGTAGTCATGGTAGGTCTCCTTTTGTAGCAGGAGTACTACAAAATCTCTCTCAGGAAGATAATTCAAATTAATTTTCCATTTTAAATTGTTTAATTATATATATTATAAGAAGAATACTGTAAGTATTCTTCTTTATATATA
>ERZ650304.340-NODE-340-length-26886-cov-5.837650_pt1 | contig 26886 bp, 41 predicted proteins | sample MGYA00376240_ERZ650304 | MGnify/ENA primary metagenome ERZ650304 (study PRJEB26733, sample SAMN07839271) | wastewater metagenome | biome: small river; feature: stream; material: water | place: USA: North Carolina | collected 2016-03-01 ... | reverse complement strand
CAGCTCGCGCGAAGATCACCATGGCCGAGCACGACGAGGGCCAGCGGCGCGTGCCGTGGGATGCTCTGACCGCGATGACGCCGGCCGACGTGCAGCTCTTCCAAGGCACGCTGATCGCTGAGGCGGCGCGGCTCGGCCTTGAACTCAAGGTGTACGCGGTCGAGGGGCAGACGTTCAGTGGCCTAGAGATTCGATGGCGGCCCGCGCATGGCTGACCGACCGCCGCGCGGCGCCATGCAACTACTCGGCGCACCCGATGACCTGACCGCGGTGGTGCTCGTGCAATTCGACGGGGTCACCTGGCAACTCGAGCTGGTCGAGCTACCCAACGATGGCGTGCCGCTCGAGCGCCGCATTCTGGCCGACGCGCTGCGCAGCCTCACGGCCAAGCTTGACGAGGTCGCCGAGAGGATGGGCGGCTAAGTGAGCCGGCGGGCCGAGCGGGCCAAGCTCTGCCCGCACCCCAGCAAACGCCGTTACGCGACCGTGGAGGACGCGCGCGAGGCGTTCAGGGCAGATATGAACACCTGGGTAGTTCACCGCGATCAATTCGCAGACTATGCGTATCTATGCATCTGCCGGTGGTGGCACCGCACCAAGAAACGCATGCCCGGCGGGGTGCCACTTGATAACTGAGCCCGACCTCGTGGCCACGTTCACCGTGACGCGCGGCAGCTTCACGATACCAACGGCGATGCTCGCCGAGGATGCTGACGACTGGGAGCTGCGCCGCCTGTTCGCCCGGTCACTGCCCGAGGTCGCGCCGAGTGATGTGCTGTCGACGACGCGCGCGATGCTCAAGGGCGGCGACGTCGTCGTGCTCTGGCGGCGCATCGTGACCAACTATCGACCGGCGTAGACCGCCAGCGCGAAGAGGGCCAGGCTAGGCAGCGGCAACGCAACCCACACCCAGGCGCGCGCCGGTCGCCGCTGGCGGGTCACTCGGTGACGCCTTGCTCGATGAGCTCGTCACGCACGGCCGCCAGCAGCACGAGCAGCGCGTCTACCGCGGCGAGGGTGCGCGGCACATAGATGCCCTGGTAGGGCGTGGCGGTGAGGTGAACCTCGCGCACGTTCACCTTGGCGGTGGCCTTGAGCTTTGAGAGGTGGGCCATGCCGTCGAGGGGTACCTCGAACTTGGCGCGCCTTTTGGCCGGGGTGATGCTGACGCTCTCGGCCACGACCGGGGCGTTGGGCACGAGCGCCCGCATGCTGGCAGCCATCACCGCACCGCCCTAGCAGCGGTCTCGAGCGCGTCGGTGCCGGCGTATTCGCTCGCCCCCTCGATGCCGCCCCGCTCGAGAGCGTCGGCGAGCAGCACGCCCAGCTCGAGCAGACGGCGCGCGGCGGCGCTCTTGCTCTTGTCCTGGCGCTGGCCGGCGTCACGCTCGACGCGGTCGGCGAGGTCGTCGCTGATCTGACAGACGAGTTGCTTGGGGTAGAGGGTCGGTCGGGCCATCGGGGGCCGCCTTTCGTTCGGGGGGTCAAGTCAATGGCTCTAGGTTAGTTGCCAGCCACTCACTAAAGCAATGGGCGCGCCGCTTGACAGACCTAGTTGCCAGCCACTAACTTTAGAGAGTCAGCAACCGCACAACCCCGAAAGGCAAGCCATGGAAACCACGACCGCCACGCCCGCAGAGAGCGAGACGCGCCGACTCAAGCGCCTCACCCAGTCGGGAGAGCCGAAGACCGCCGAGCGCGTCGAGGCGACCATCGAGCGAGTCCTCGCCATCCGCGACCATGCCAATGAGCGGTGCGCGTTCTATGCTGAGTGCGGCGAGTACGAGACCGCCGAGGCGTGGTCTGAGCTTGCCGTTGAGGCTGACTACAGGGCCGAAAAGATCGCAGCCGAAGAGTGGGCGTGGGCATAATGGCTACGCCCACCACGCGGCCCAAGCCGCTCGACTCGACCATCGACCCGTGCCCTGAGCATGGGGAAGACTGCGCGATCTGGCGCGCCATCGGTGAGGATGCCTACACTGACGAGGTGCGCCAGATTGAGACCTACGAGACCGCCCGAGAGGGGTGCGGCTCGTGAGCGCGGTAACCCTAACCATCGACGAGGCCGACCTCGACGGCGCGAGCGACGCACTCGGTGCGTGGGGCATCGTCTTCACGGTCAAGCGCCCCGCACGCCGCACCGCCGCTCCCGTCATCGTCTTCGCACCCAACACCGGCAACGTGGCGCTCGACGAGTGGATGCGAGCGCACTGGCGACCCGCCGCCGCGGTGGCCGCTGCCAAGCGGCGAGAACTCCCCAAGCCGAGCAAGCTGCCCGCGAAGATGACCAATGTCGAGCGCGAGAGGGTGCGGGCGTTCAACGCTCGGGCCATCCAAGCGTGGCGGGATGCTGGCCACGAGGTCATCATCGAGCGGCTACCCCGCAACCTCAACGACCCGAGTAGCCACGCCTACGTGGCGCTCGATGGCCGCAACGTGCGCGTGCTGCCCCTGGGCGTGACCTCGTGAGCTTGCGGGCCGTCGACCTCTTCGCCGGGACAGGCTGGGGGGTCGCGTGCCGCATGCTCGGCATCGACGAGGTCGGGGTCGAGAACATGCCCGAGGCTCGGGCGACCCGTGAGGCCAACGGCATGCGCAATTGGTTGCCCGACGTGTGGGATGTCCTCGAGAACGCGCCGACCGATTCACCTGAGTTTCAGGCCACGCTACTGATCGCGTCCCCGCCCTGCCAGACGTTCAGCATGGCGGGCAAGGGCGCGGGGCGCGCCGCTCTTGACGAGGTGCTTGCACTCATCGACTCGCGCGCCTACCTCGACGTGGCCAACCTGCGCACGTTCGGCGAGGCGCACGACATGCGCACCGCGCTCGTTCTCACCCCGCTCACCTACGTCGCCCAGCACACCCCGCTCTATGTCGTGCTCGAGCAGGTGCCGACCGTGCTGCCTGTCTGGCAGCGCATGGCCGTCGAGTTGCGCAAGTGGGGCTACTCGGTCGTGACCGGCGTGCTGAACGCCGAGCAGTACGGCGTGCCCCAGACCCGCAAGCGCGCTATCTTGATCGCCCGCGCCGACGGTGTCGAGGCGCGGATGCCGACCCCGACACACTCGCGTTACTACCCCAACGACAAGACCAAGCTCGACCCCGACGTCGAGCCCTGGGTCGTCAGCATGGCCGACTGGCTCGGCTGGTCTGGTTCACACCTCGTCAACGGCACCGGCACCAATGCAGCGGTACGCGAGGATGGTACGCCCGCGCCTACCATGCACTTTGGGCAGCGCCTCAACTCGGTCACGCGCGTCATGCGCTCGCAGTATACGACCGGGCACGGCAAGAACGCCGGCGAGCTCGGCGAACGACACCAAGACGAACCGGCGGCCACTGTCACCAGCAAGGCCTACAGCAACGTGCTACTCGTCAGCAACGACAAGCTCGACCACTCGGCCCGGCGCTCGGCCGCCGAGCCAGCGCCGACCATCACCGCTGGCCACGACTCATCTAATCGAGTCTGGCAGCCCGCACCAGGTGCGCGGTACTTCCACCCGATGACCTACGGGCGGCGCGGCATCCACCCGGGCGACGAGCCCGCACCGACGATTCGCGGCGTGCAGCGGGACATGCCCGCGACCTACGAGCCGCACCCCAGCGACGCGGTCATCTTCCAAGGCCATCAGAAACCCGACAGCAAACGCACGAGCGGCGAGCCTGATGCCTACCAGACCCGTGAGGCCGAGCTGCCCGCGCCGAGCATTACGAGCGGCTCGAGGTCGGCGCAGTGGACGCACGAGCGCCCCGCGACGACGGTCGTGGGCCAGTTCTCACCCGACATCATTTCCGCGCCTGGGGGTAGCGGGGTGCGCTCGAGTGATGTGAGCAAGCACCGTCAAGACCGCCCCGACTCGGTACGCGTCACCGTTGCCGAGGCGGCGGCCCTGCAGACCTACCCCGCCGACTTCGATTGGCAGCCGCCCGTGCCGGTGCTGCGCAACGGGGTCGACACGGGGCGCGTCGCGCCGATGAGCAAGACCAAGGCGTTTCTGCAGATTGGCAACGCCGTGCCGCCGCTGCTCGCGGCCCACGTTCTCTCTACCATCCTCGACGACTGAAAGGCGACCCCCGACATGAATGTCTTACAGCTCGCCGGCATCATGCTCGCGTGCGGTGCGGCGGGGCTCGCCCTCGCCTGGCTGCTCGTCATCCGCAATACGCCGCGTTATAGGCGGCGCAACCGTGGCTAAGTGGGGCAAGGTCACCGCCGGCGATTACGTCGAGCTCAAGGGCCGCGAGTACGAGGTCGTCAAGATCAAGCCCAGGGGCAAGAGCGCCAAGGTGACGGTGCGCGGCGGCGGCTCGGTATTCGAGTCAAAGGTCGCCCTCGACGACAAGGTCAAGATAGTCACCGCCCCGCTGCGCAACAAGAGCGGCGCCCAGCAGCGATGGGCCAAGCCGACCGAGGCACCCCGCGACGGGCTGCCCGCCGGTGACCCGAGCGTCACCAAGCCACCACGCAAGGCCATCGGCGAGGCGTGGGAGACCCCGCGCGATAAGGTCGAGCGCAAGCTCGATAGCATTCTGGGCGCGCACCTGGTCGGCGAGGCGAGCGACGAGTCGAGCGGCTACTACGTGCCGCCCCAAGACATGTCGACGATCGCGGCGCACCTCGCGCTCTTCCACGGCACCGACCCGAGCGAGTACGGGGTCGACGACATGCTCGAGCTGCACGACAACCAGCACGCCGCCGCACTCAACGGCATAGGCCTCAAGGTCAATCACTGGCACACCGAGAGGCGCCCGGCGGTGACGTCGTGAGCCCGCTGCTGCCTCTACTACTCAAGGGCGACTGCCTGGCCTATCTCGCGCGTATCCCCGCTGAGAGCGTCGACGCCATCGTCACCGACCCGCCCTATGGACTCGGTTTCATGGGCAAGGCGTGGGATGCGCTACCGCCCGGCGAGGACTGGGCGCGCGCATGCTTGCGCGTTCTCAAGCCCGGCGGTCACTTGCTCGCTTTCGGCGGCACACGAACATGGCACCGCCTCGCGGTCGCTGTCGAGGATGCCGGTTTTGAATTGCGCGATAGCATCGCGTGGCTCTATGGCTCGGGATTCCCCAAGAGCCTCGACGTGAGCAAGGCCATCGATAAGGCGGCGGGGGTTGAATTCTCGGCCGCACCGGCGAGCGGCGTCGGCTTTATGAACGCCGACGGGGCTGGCGGTTACAACGTGACCGCCAATAAACTAACCCGCGAGGGTGAGACCACCCCCGAGGCGGTCGAGTGGCAAGGTTGGGGCACCGCGCTCAAGCCCGCATTTGAGCCGGTCGTCGTCGCGCGCAAGCCGCTCGCTAAGGGCATGACCGTCGCGGCCAACGTGCTTGCCTACGGCACCGGCGCGCTCAACATCGACGCGGGGCGGGTCGCGGCGGGGGATGCGAGCTATGCCGCCAATGCCTCGGGCGACCGAGGGCATGCCGGCACGCACGGCGCCGGTCGTGATACTGACCTAAAACCGGGCGGCGGTAGCGCGCACGACGCCGGCCGCTGGCCCGCCAACGTCATGCTCGACGAGAGCCAAGCCGCGGCGCTCGACGCCCAAGCGCCGGCGACCGGGGCGGCTGCCAAGGCGTCGGGCGCTACGCGGTCGGGCGGCTACAAGAGTGAGAGCATGGCCGGCGCTTTCACTGGCACCGAAGAGGCGGCGCCATTCTACGGCGACGTCGGCGGCGCCTCGCGCTTTTTCTACGTCGCCAAGGCGCCCAAGAGCGAGCGGCCGCTCGACGCCGATGGTGTCGGGCATCCCACGGTCAAGCCGCTCGCTCTCATGCGCCAGCTCGTGCGGCTCGTCACGCCGCTCGGCGGGTGTGTCGTCGACCCTTTCGCGGGCAGCGGCACGACGCTCGAGGCGGCTTACCTCGAGGGCTTTGAGAGCATCGGCATCGAACTCACGCCCGACTACTGGCCGCTTATCGAGGCACGCATTGCGCGGGTGCTCAATGGCTAAGCATCGAGCCGAGGCGCGCCTCGGTGACGTCGTCAAGATCGGCCGCGCCGGCCTCAAGCTGTACGCGGTCATGGCCATTGTGCGCCCGCACCCCGGCCTCAACAAGCGGCACCGGCGCCCGGCCGTCGCGTTCCTGGGCAACGGCCGCAAGGTCAAGCTCGCGCGCCTCGTCGTGGTCACCAAGACGAAGATGAAAGGCAAGCGATGAGCGGCGGCGCGTATCAACTCTACCGCCAGCGCGAGGCATCCGCCGGCCGGGTGCCGCTGTCAGTGAGCGCCTGGCGGGCCAAGCGCAAGCTCGCCCCGGCCGAGCGCGTGCAGCGAATCGCCTACGAGCTCATCGCGGTCGCGCCTGGTGCCTCGTACCTTTTGCGGCGCGCCGCGGGCTTGGGGCTTGACTCGGCTAGTGGTCAGCCACTAGCTTTAGATCGTCAGCAACCGCACAACCCCGAAAGGTAGACCCCATGGACACCACGACCACCGACCTCAAGCCGCTCAAGACCACCGGGCAGCGTGCCCGCATCAGTAGTAGCATCATCGCGGGCCAGCCGCTCTACGTCCGCGAGGTCGACGTCATCGCCATCGACGGCGATACGCTCACGTACACGGTTGACCGCGTATGGTTCTCGACCGCTACGCGCACACGCGACGACCGCCTCGATTGGGAACTCATTGAGACAGCCTCCGAGGCCACCGCATGACGCGCCTGAGTCCACTGCGCGAGTACGAGCTTGCCGTCGAGTACCTGCATCGAGCCGATGGCATCTACCATCGAGCCACTGCCGAGCGCAACCTCGCCCGCGCCCGTCGTCGCCTCATCCTCTCGGCGTTGGCCTACGTGGTCATCGCGTCGGTGGCGGTCGGTATCCTCTGGGTGCTGCTCGTACTCGCCGCCGCATCGGCACCGCTGCCTACAGATATTCAACTCCCAACCATCTAGCGCACCACCCAACCCCCGAAAGGTCAGACCCCCATGGGTAAGAAAGACGCGGCCCTCAATGGCCTCACCAAGAAAGAGCGCAAGCAACTCAAGCGCCAAGAGGCGGCCCTCGTCGCTGAGCTAGAGGCGCGGGCAGCCGCCAAGCCGGTCAAGCCCAAGCGCGCGAAGACCGAGACCCCCGGCGACCTCACGGCGCTCAAGCGCAAGGCGCTCAAGGTGCTCGCCGCCGACAAGACCAACGGCCCGCTGCGCAAGGCCGCCAAGGCCGAACTCGTGCGCCGTGAGAGCGAGAGCTTGCCGCCCGCCGTCAAGGCCACGCCCAAGAGCGGGGCCAAGGCTGCAGTCAAGCCCGAGCGCAGCGCCAAGGTCAAGATCGCCGAGGCCGCCGAGCGCGTGCTTTCCGAGCCGGGTACCGATGCCGCCAAGTTCGCCGCCGAGACCGCGCTCGCAGCCGCGAACGAGGCCGACCCCAACGAGACCGACGAGCAGATCAAGGCTCGCGTTGCGGCCAAGCGCCAGGCGCGCACCGAACTCGATGAGGCAGCCGCCGATGTCGACCGCGACGACGAGGATGCCGTCAAGGCGCACAACGCCAAGGTCGTCGAGTTGGGCGGTGGCAAGCTCATCACCAGCAACGCCGAGCGCGACCGCGAGGCCGCACGCATGGCTGGCGGCGCACCCGAGCCCATCGGCGACGAGGCCGAGGATGCTGAGCGGGCCGCTCTCGACAAGGCGAAGAGCAAGCCCAAGGCCGTCAAGGTCAAGACCGAGCCGGGGGTCGAGTCCAAGGTCAAGGTCACACCCCGCAACGACGTGCAGACCGGCGAAGACCTTGAGCCTATCGTCCAGGTCAACGGTCAGGTCATCGAGCCGGTCGAGACCGAAGAGGGCACCGTTTACGCCGCCGGCAAGGTCAACCCCGCCGACGCGCGCGGCTTCGCCCTGCCCAGCGAGGCACCCCAGGGGCCGCCCGACTTCGAGGTCAACGGCAATGGGCAATACAAGATCAAGCGCCTTTCCGATGGCAAGATCGTCGGCTACACCCGGGCCACCACCTACATCGGCACCAACGAAGACCGCACCCTACTCGAGCGGTGGAAGTTGCGCGTACTGCTTGAGGGCGTGGCCATCAACGACGCACCCGACGACCGGGGACGCAGCGACGAGCCGGTCGTCGCCCGAGTGCGTGACCTTATCCACGTCCGCGACCTGGCCATCGCCAAGGCGCGCAAGCAAGACCGCAAGGGCAAGCTCGTGCCCGGGCAGTACAGCACGATTGTCGACGCTGCGTGGTCGGCGTTCAAGCGAGAGCTTGACGAGCTCGCCGAGAATCTGCTCGAGCTGGGCGGCGTTCACGTCAAGGCCGCCAAGGGCACCGAGCTGCACGAGCTGACCGAGCTCTATGACCGCGAGGGCATTGACGCGGTCGGCGAGCTGCTCGAGGCGGGCAAGATCACGCACGCCGACATGCTCGACGTCGAGGCATATGCCCGCGCGATCGAGGCCGCCGGCATCAAGATGCTACTGATCGAGCAGCCCATCGTCGTCGAGCGAATCAAGGTCGCCGGTCGACTCGACCGTGTCGTCATGTGCAAGCTGCCAGGCGCGGCCCGGGCGGCCAAGTACATTCTCGACACCAAGACGGGCCGCATCGACCTCGGGGCCGGCAAGATCGCCCAGCAACTCGACATCTACAGCGAGGGTGAGACCTACGACCTCGAAACCCACGAGCGCGGTAAGCACGGCGCGAGCCGCACCAAGGGGCTCGTGCTGCACCTGGTGCCCGGTTCGGCTGAGGCGCACATCTACGTCGTCGACCTGAGCACTGGCCGCATCGGCAACGAGCTCAGCGCCAAGGTGCGCGCATTCCGCAACGACGGCAAGCGCGCTATCGACATGACCGCCGACCTCGCGGCGGTGGGCGCATGATCGAGACGGCCGTCACCGTGTTTGTCTACGGGGCGGTGGTCGCTGGGGCGCTGCTCACCCTCGTCACCGCTGCCTACCTCGATGCGCGCATTAAGCTCATCCAGGCGCAGACGCTCAACGAGCGCCGACTACACGGGAACGAGTAGCGCACAGACCGGGCCGCCGTTGCGCGGTGCTGACCCCAACGGGGCAGCGGCGGCCCCTCACCTCTCGGCAGCACCGAGAAAGGCCAGAACATCCGTTCAGGCTCAACCCCGAAAGAGAAAGGCCAGACGATGGCAAAGGACAGCAAGACCAAGCCGGGCAAGGGCGGCAAGTCCGCACCCGAACCCAAGGGAAAGACCAAGCCGGGCAAGGGCGGCAAGTCGTCAGACTTCGCCAAGCCCAGCGAGGCGCCCAACACCGGCGGCGACGGGTGGAAGCTCGAAACCGAGGCCAACGTCGGCAAGCTCTTCCTCATCACGCCGCTGCGCACCGACTCGGTGACCACCGACGACTACGGCACCACCGAGGTCATCGTGTGCGATGTCGTGGAAATCAATGAAAAGAAGATCGCCAAGAGCGAGCTGCACGAAGAGGTGTTCGTGTTCGGCGGCTGGGTCAAGGGCGCGCTGCGTGGCTACATCGGCGAGCGCAAGGTGCTCGGTCGACTCGGCCAGGACGCGAGCAAGACCAAGAGCAAGGCCAAGGGCGCTTTCGCGTGGGTCTTCGAGGATGCCGACGACGACGACATCGAACTCGCCACCGAGTACGTCAACAACGTCGACCCGTTCGCCCAGAGTGGCAAGGACAAGGCCAAGGGCGGCAAGTCCAGCAAGGGCGGCAAGGGCAAGTAGCCGCCCGCCTCGAGCACGGGGCGCCGATGATCGCCCGAAAGGTCGTCGGCGCCCCGTTTCCGCATCAACCACCCCAACGAAAGGCAGACAGTGGAAATCTACAACGACGACGGCGTGCTCGACTACGCGGCAGCGTCCGCCGAGGTCGCTGGCGCGCGCGGCATCACCGACATCACACGGCGCAGCGGCATCTACGAGCAGGTCACCGCCGCGGCGCTGCTCGACATCGCGGTCTCGCTCAATACCCTGGTCAAGCTCGCCCACGACAGCTCGCCGTTTGACCTGAGCGGTGACGAATACGACAGCGAGGGCGACGGCCTGGGCGACGAGTCGACCGAGGACGATGTGCTTTTTGAGGTCGGCGGCAAGGTCATGCGGCCCGACGGGTTGGTCGGGGTCGTTTTCGGGATAGGAGAGAGCGAGGGCGCGCGGTTCGTCGATGCCGACTATGGCCCCAGCGAGGGCACGGCCCGCATTTGGGCCGAGTACCTCACCCCGGTCAAAGACGAGCCCACCGCCGCGGCGGATGCCGACAATGAGCCCGAGCCCGACCCGGCCGATGCGGTCGACGAGCTCGATGACGACTTCACGCCGGCCACCGTTGTCGAGCCCAAGGTCAAGAAAGCCGGCAAGTCGAAGAGCAAGAAAGCCGGTAAGGACTGATGGCCCGCAAGGCGCGTGATGGGTCGCTCTACACCCGCCAGCAGAAAGGCCATAGCCTCGTGCTCAATCTGCTCATCGTCGGCCCGCTCACCCTCTACATCACCACGCTCTACTACTCGTTGAGCCCCAACCACTATTGGCATATCTGATGGGCGTCAGCGGAAACCCGGCCAACCGGGCAGCAGCTCGCGCGCAAGGCCGCGGGTCGACGAGCCGCGTGCTCAGCGCGTTCATCGTCATCGACGAGCTCGGTGACAAGCCCAGCGATGCGATAGCCGTGGCGGTCGTCCAGGGCATCGGCATGCTCATCGAGCAAGGCGGTGCGCCCATCGAGCGGTGCGCGATCACGATGGGCAGCGACCACCCCGAGCACCCCGGCAAGCTTGTGCTCGAGGTCAAGACTGACCGGCGCGCGCCGCGCGAGGTCTCGGTCGTCGATGGACTCGGTAAGCCGATGACGCTGGACGACATGCGCGCCGCGGCCGCGGCGCTGGCGCCGACGTGCGGCCACCCGGTCGGTGTGGACAACGGCAACGACACCGCACCGTGCAAGCTGCCCCAGGGCCACGACGGCGAGCTGCACGACACGCTCGACGGCGCCGTCGGGTACTGATAGCCGATGGCCGCCGCACCATGCAAGGACTGCGGGCGGCGGCCTAAACTCACGGGCCGCCATCGCTGCGCGATCTGTCAACTACGCATCGAGCCCATCGGCGACCAGGTGGCCGAGTGCCGCCGGCGCCTGGCGATGGTGCCGCCCGAGCTGCGTGTCAAGCGCACCAAGACGATCATGGCGCTCGCGCCCGAGGGTACCAGCTGGTGCGCCGGCTGTCAGACGTTCCGCGACCTCGCAGACTTTGGCAAGAACGGCACGACGTGCCGCGCATGCAAGAGCGCCAAGACCCACGGCGCGATGGTCGCCAAGACCTACGGTCTGACCGCCGACGACTATGAGCGGTTGCTGCGGGCTCAGGGCGGGCGGTGCGCCATCTGCCGAGCCCGGCCCAAGTCCAAGCGCCTCGCCGTCGACCATGACCATAAGACCGGCGCGGTGCGCGGTCTGCTCTGCTCGAGGTGCAACCACGACCTCATGGGGTCGGCGTGGGATTCGATGGCGATGGCCACGGCGCTCTGGCACTACATGAATACCCCGCCGGCCTCGGGGTCGTGGGTGCCGCCCGAAAGCGCCCCCCAGCTCGAGCCGGTCGGCGGCCCTGTACGCCCGTCTGCGGCCTCGGGCGGCGCGGCGCTACCGTTCGTCACCAACGCCGGGAACGCCAGCGAGCGCCCCGCGAAGACCGGAAAGCGGGCCAAATCCTCGCCCGAGGACTGCGAGAGGGTGCATTACCTGCCGACAGGGGCGATTAGTGACCCGGCTGGCCCCGGTTACTGGCGCGTCTACGTGCAGTCGGGCGCCGAGGTCGAGCCGCCGTTCTAGGACTTGGGCGCGGCTGCCTTGACGGCCGCGGCGGCACCCATCACGGCATCCTGTAGGCCGCTGTCCATTTCCGTTGCTCGTGTCTTGGTGAGCTTGCGCACCGCGCCCTCGAGGTAGCCGTCGGGCACCCCGTTCTGCAGCACGTTGAAATACGAGTCGAGGGCGACCAGCAGCGCCGTGAGCAGCACCGCCGCGATGCCGTAGCCCAGCGTCACCAGGTCGATCTTGGTGAGGCTCGTGACGGTCACCCCGGCGCCGATGACCGTGCCGACGACCGACGAGCCGCGCACCGCCTGGCCGAATGAGCGCACGAAGAACACCGCGGCCACAACGCGATTCTCGGGCGGGGCGAGCTGGTCGAGTACCTTGCCGATGAATGAACGCCGCTTAGCCATGTCTTTACCTCTCGTCGGGTGCGCGGTTCGCCACATCGACGAACCCGAGGGCGCGGCCCTCGCGCCGCTCTCTGATGATGATGACCACGATGGCCGCAAGCGTGGCGGTCGTGAGCGCGTAGCCGATGACGGCAACCCACTCGTAGCCTGGATACTCACCGAAGAGCCGCCGGCCGAGAATGATGGCGTAGACGATGACTAGGCTGAGAAAGAGCGAGGCCATCACCCATCCCAGCAGCGTCTTGTGCCAGAGCCTCGGCTTGCCCAACGTGAACACGAGCAGCGCGGCCACGGCCGGCCCCACGCCGGTGAGCGCGAGGTAGGTGGCGAACTCGTTGATGATGGCAGGGTCGTAGGTCGACATCATGCTGCGTTCCCCCTGATTAGTGCGGCGATTCCCTCGGTGAATCCGTTTTGCTTGCCGAGGTCGACCGCCTTGTCAAAGGTGGCCGCGGCGCGCTCTACAACGGTAGCAGTGTGTTTGCGCGACCGCTGAGACTGGGCGAGGATGCGGCGCGCGTCTGCGGTGCTTATCGTCTGCTCGTCGGGGATCATTTCGACTTCACTTCCTGGGAGACTTGCCCAAGCGATTCGAGTAGGTGGTTGGCGACCTCAACGACCTCGATCGAGCGGCCGAGCATCTGGGTCGCGGCATCCGCCCGGTCGCGCTCAACGTTACGCCCCTCGTCGAGTTTTAGGTTGGTGGCCTTGAGCTCGGCGATTCTGTCGTCGCGCACCTTGAGCTGGTCGGCGTAGTAGGCCGCGGATGCCGCGGCGCTGGCGTCGTGCTGCTCTTTGAGGTCAGTGACCCGCTTGTCGTAGTCCGCCTGGGCGGGCTTGCTGAATTGGATGCGGCCCAGCGACAGGCTGAGAATCCACGGGGCCGGCGAAAGGCCGAGCACGCCGATGATGGCCACGAGGGTCTGCCACCAATCGAGATTGGCGAGGTCGACGATCATGCGTAGAGCTCCACGATGACGATGCCGTTGGCGCCGGCACCACCCGAGCGGGCCGATTGGCTGCCACTGTTCATCGCGCCGCCGCCTCCGCCGCCGTAGAGGCCGCCGGCCGCGCCGGGGTTACCGGTCGAGCCGCTAGCGCCGCCGGCACCACCACCGCCGAGTTGCGAGCCGCCACCCGTACCACCCGCGCCGAGGTCGTTGGCGCCGGCGGCCATGCCGCCCGCCGAGCCCGCGAGTTGGATGTCGCCGGCCGAGCCCGCGCCGCCCGCGCCGGCAGCGACGTAGGGCGCGAACGTGTTGGCGGGCTTGGTCTTGCCGCCGGCTCCACCCGTGGCCACGACCGCGGTGCCGAACGACGATGAGCCGCCGGCGTTGCCGTCGTTGCCCGAGACTGCAGTGCCGCCCGTGCCGCGCGTGACGGTGACGTTGGTGGCGAGCCCCGCGATGTCGGTGATGAATGATTCGGCGTAGCCGCCGGCGCCGCCACCCGTGCCGACGCTGAGTTGCCCCGAGCCGGTCGCGGCGGCACCGCCGCCCGCGCCGCCCGCGCCCTGCACCTTGACGCGGATGGCGCGCAGCCACGGGTAGGTGGCCTTGGAAAAGGTGCCGCTGGCCGCGAACGTGACGACCTGGTTGAGCCGGTAGCCGGTGCCGAGCGCGGTGAGGGTCGAGTACCATGCGCCGATGCCGAGCTTGCCGAGGATGACGTAGCTGGTGCCGACCGGGATGAGCACGACGCGGTCACTGGCAGCCACCGGCGTCATCACGACGTAGAGGCGCGTACCAGCGACGGTCTCCCCGTCGAATAGGACTTTGGCCGGGCCGGTGCCTGAATATGATGCGTCGACGGTGCCGATGCGCGGCGGGCGGTCTTCGCTCGGCGTGGGGCCGCTGGCGGGCTGGTCGGTGTAGCCGACGAGCGCCTCGAGGAACGTGCGCGCCCCCTCAAGGCCGGTCACACCGTCACCACCCTGCGAACGGTGTGCGTCATCCGCGCACCTGGTGCCAGCGGCAGCGTCCACATGTGCTCGCTGTATTTGTCGTCGACCGCGAGGCCGGGGATAGCCAGCTTGACGACATCGGCGTTGCTGTGCATCGGCATCGCGGCGGTCGAAATCTGGATGTTCTCGAATACCTGGGATGCCTCGAAACCGAGCCGCGCGGCCTTGGCGTCAATGGTCGACTGGTCGGCGGCATCTTGCTCGGTGCGAAAGTCGGTGATGATTTCGCCGCGGCTGACAGTCGAGGTCAGGCTCGCCGGGTTGACGTTGGTATAGGTGCCCTTGAGCAAGCTCTCGTCGGGGTTGCTCTTGACGAGCACCCAACGGTTGGGGATGTCGAAGAGGTCGAGGGTCTGCTCGATGTCCCCGGTGATGACGCTGAACTCGTCAGCCTCGTAGTCGTACTCTGACGCGCGAACGGCCGGCGACTGGTAGGGGCGGCAGATGAGTCGCCCCGACTCGTCGAACCATGCGCTCTCGTAGTTGATGGCCCCGAGCAGGTCGTTGAGGATGCGCAGCCAGGTGGTGCCCGGTTCCCATTCGAGCGCGGCGGGCAGCGTCAGCGAGCTCGGCACGATGAGGTAGCTAAACGATGCGGCGACGGTGGCGATGGCGGCGACGTAGGTGGTGCCGGCGGCGATGGTGTAGCGGTCGGCGATCTTGCTGCGCTTGAGCACGAGTAGCTGGTCGTATGCCTCGACGTTGCGCGCGACGATACCGTTGCCGTCGAGGGTGCGCGATGGTGTGGCGAGCAGGAATACGCCGAGCGGCCACTCGACGAAACCACCGTCGGGCATGGCCAGGCGTGCCCAGGGCTTGATGCGGTCTTTGAGGTAGTTGATACCCGAGCGGTCGAGGATGCGGAATCGGCCGGTGCGCTTGATGTCGGCCAGCGCGTTGTTGGACACCGAGCCCGACACGACGCAGTCGATGGGCTCGATAAACACGTTGCTCTGATTGAGCCGGTCGTAGCGGTAGGACATCGTGCGCGTGCCGTAGCGGCCGCGCAGCGCGTCGAGCACGGCCGCGTCGGTGTAGTTGCTCTCTGGGTCGAGTGGCTGCACGTTAGACCGCCTCGTCGTAGTCGACGCGGCGCAGCATGAGGCCGATGGCGGTACCGACGCGGCCGTCGGTAATCGCCGGCCCCTCGCCCGCGATAGCCACGTAGACGAGGCGCTTGCGGTTGTCGCGGTAGCAGAGCGCGCGCCGATTGATCGCCGCTTGCCGCCAGTATTCGACGGCCGCATCGTGGTTGGCATCGAACGGCACGAAGATCGTGAGCTTGAGCCCGACGAGGGTGACCTCACCGTACTCCACGAGGGGATTCTCTCGGCCGACAAGCTCGATTTCGACGGGCTTGACGTTGAGGCTTTCCGAACGACCGTCGGCATGGATGTACTGGCGTTCGCTCGCGTCGGGGGCCGTCGGGTCGAATACCCACACGCCCACGAGCGAGGGCGCCGTTGCGGTGTAGATGCTCGAGCTGCTGACGGTCATGTCGAGGCCACAATCTTGTAGTCGTAGGTCTCGCCGCTCTTGACGGCGTGGTCGGTATAGACGGCGTTGGGTGCAATGATAGCGATTCGCGTGAAGTCGACCGTGCCGCTCACTCGCTTATGCACCTCATTGGCGGCAGTGGCGGGCCGTGAGCCGGTCGGGGTCGGGTTGGTGACCGTCACGGTGATGGCCGACTCGCCGGCCTCGACGACAGCGGTGGGCACCATGGGCGCGGCGTAGCTGACCGTCACGAGCCGATTGGCGGTCACCGTCGGCGTACCCGGTGCGTTGGTGATGATACTGACCTCGACGCGCACGGGTACGTCGCTGGGCAGCCCGGTCACCGTGTAGGTGCCCGAGGTCGATGCTTGCATCGTCGTGTCGCTGAGCACGACCGAGTCGCTGACGCGGATGACCCGCACGCGGCGCTGGGTCTGGGTGTACCCATTGACCTGTACGTAGCTCCACGTAATCGCCAGGCTCGAGGTCTCGATGCCGGCCACGTTGTCGGGGGTCGGCGAGGTGATGGTCAGCGTGCCGAGCGCCGAGGTGGTGAAAGGGTCGTATGCCGACCAGGCGCCGACGTTGTCGAGCTCGTCGTAGGTGCGCACGCGCCACCGATAGTCGACGCCATTGGCAAGCGTGGCCGCGGTGATTGTGCGCGACGGGGTGGCGCTGACCACCTTGCCAGTGGCGACGACATCGACCGAGTCGCTGACGCGCTGAACCTGCAGCTCGTAGGCGGTCTGAGCGTCGAGCGGGTTTGGGTCACTGAACGCCCAGGCGAAGACGCGAGCGTTGGCGGCGTCGTATCCGCCCTCGTCGACCAGTGCCGGCGCGTTGGGCACGACCTCGCCGGTGCGGTCGCTGTAGACCGCGACCGACTTGGTGCCGGCGAGGATGTTAGCCGCCTCGACGAGCACGCGGCGCTCATCGACCGTGCCCTCGACGACGCGCACAACCGAGTTGGTGCTCGAGGCGGCACCGAGCGCCGCGGTGAGCGATACGGCCGCGCCGGCGGTGTAGGTGCTCGGGCTGATGTCGATGCTCTCGAGGGTGCGCGCCCCAGCGTCGTCGGCGACGTAGTAGACGGTCACGAGACCGGCGACCCGGTCATAGTAGGCATCCCACTGCGTGCCGGCGGCCCCGCCCTGGAAGTTGGCACCGGCGTAGCTGCCCGTGCCGAGCACCGCGCCATTGGTGCCGTAGAACGTCCAGGCGAGCGCCCCGCCGCTGATCGTCAGCACGACAAACGCGGTGGTACTGACCGCGATGACGCGAGCCCACGCCCCGGTGACGCTCGTGCCATTGGCCGCCTTGCTGACGCCGGTAACCGCGCCCGCGGCCGACACGTCGACCACCGCAAAGCCGTTGGCGATGATGGCCACGCGGCCCGTGGTGACCACGCTGGCATCGAGCACGCCAGAGTTGAATGCTGCGCCGGTCGGGGGCGTGGCCAGCCATGCCGGGTCTGACCCGTAGGCGAGGAAGAGCGAGCCGGTGCTTGCCGCGATGGCGGTGAGGTTGAGCGTCGCGTAGCTGAGCGCGCCAGCGCCGACCGTGCCGGCCCGGCGAGCGAGTACGAGGATGGTGTCAGTCGAGCCCACGACGAAAGCGGCGGCGAGCTGCTCGAGAGGGTCGCCGGTCGAGGGCAGCGCCTGGCTCAGCACGCCCGACGCGGCCCAGGTGTTGGGCGCGGTGAATGCGAATCGCTTGACGAGAATCTTGCTGCTGTCGTTGCCGGCGATGCCGATGACGTAGAGATTGCCAGCAGCATCGGCCACGAGCACGATGTTGCGGTCGCCACCGCTGGCCGCGAAGTCGGTAGCGCCCGAGCCGACGGGCAGGTTGGCGATGCTTGTGAACGTCGTGCCCGTGCCGAAGAGGGTATATCCGAGCGTCAGGGTCGGGGTGTTCGCCCCATCGCTGCGTATGGCGACGTGCAGCCCGCCGACGTTGACCGCGGCGGCCTTGATGGCATCGAGTGCGGTGCGGGTCGGGATGCCGCCCGATGCGGTGCCTGATGCTGCGCTCGCGCCGACCGAGTTGACCGCCTTGACCCGGAAATAGTACGTCTGGCCGGGAGTGAGCTCGTCGACAGTGAACGACCGCACGCCCGAGCCGACGCTCACGGTGGTCTTGACGGCGAAAGTGTTGTCGGTGCCATAGTCGACCGTGTACGAGCTGATGGGCACGCCGCCGTCGCTTGCCGGCGCGACCCACGAGAACGTGGCCAGACCCGAGGCGACGACACATGTGGGCGAGGTCGGCGCGCCCGGCACGGTGCCGAGCGTGGCGCTGACGATCGACGACTTGACCGACTCGGTGCTCGCGGCGGCCGTGACTGCGTTGCGGGCTGCCACCGCGAAGTAGTACGTTGCGCCGGGGGTGAGTCCGGTGAGTAGCTGGCTGGTGATGACACCGACGTCGAGGGTGGACGCACCGACGAGCGTGGGGCTCGTGCCGTAGAAAATCCGGTATCCGGTCAGCGCGCTCGCGCCGTCGTCGGTCGGTGTGGCCCATGAGAGGGTAGCCGAGCTGCCGCTATTGACCAGCACCGACGGGGTGAGCGGCGCACTCGGTGCCTCGGCCCACTGTAGCGAGCCGGGGATGCTGCCCGCGAGGGTCGACGAATCGCCGATGTCGAACACCACGCCACTGTCAGAGTTGCACCGCTCAAAGGTCAGCGTGCCGCTCAAGTACTCGACGCGGAAAGTGAACCCGCCGCCCGACGTGGTCGCGTAGAGCGAGGTGACGGCGTAGGTGCCGCCGAGGCTGCCCGCAACGTCCTCGATATAGAACGAGATACCGCCGGCGCCGTTGGCTCGACGAGCGACCGCACTGCCGACGTAGATGGGGCGCTGCCCGTTGCCCGCCAGGCGGCCGGTCGGCAGCGGCGTGGCAGCGTGGTAGATGCCGCCACCGCTGCCGGGATAGGCGGTGGCGTTGGTATTGGTGGTAGCGCCACCGAAAGAATGGGTTTTCGTCATGGCGTGGCCCCTAGATTCGCACCGCGACCCTGACGGGCCGCCTGGTTGATGGCCTCAATCATGTCGATGAGGTCTTGTAGCGTCTTGAACTTGGATGCATCGAGGGTGATGCTGCCGATGCTGATACCGCCACCGCTCTGCGCGAGCTGACCGCTCTGCGCCGCGATCGACGACCCAGCGATGCCTGACGGGTCGTAGGTACCGGTGACGACGAGGTTGCCGAGCGCCCCGATTCCGCTGCGCGCCATGTTGGCCACCGAGTCCATCGCGCCCATGATGCCGCTACGCGAACCGAGCAGCGAGTCGATGAAACCACCGCCGACCCCCTGGCCGAGCGGGGTACCAATTTCGTCGTACATGAGCGTTGACGGCGAGTGGATGCCGAAGAACGATTTGATGCCGCCGACGAGGTTGCCGAAGAATCCAGAGACCTTGCTCCACAGCCAGCCACCGAGGTCGCTGATGCCGTTCCACAGCCCGCGGATGAGCTCGCCGCCAGCTCGGCCCATTTCTGCGATGGTCGCCGGGTCGGTGAATGCACCCACGAGGCCGCCGATGATTTCGGGCACGGCCTTGACGATTTCGATAATGATGGTGGGCAGGTTCTCGATGAGCGCGATAAAGAGCTTGACCCCGGCCTCGATGAGCTTAGGAATGGCGCCGATGATGGCGAAGAGCACGCCCTTGATGATCTGCGGTATGGCGTCGACGATTCCAATGATGATGTCGGGTAGCGCGCCGACGAGCGCGAGGAAGAGCTCGAGGCCGGCGTCGATGAGCGTGGGGATGGACTCGACCAAGAACGTGATGATGCCGACGATGATGCCGGGCAGCGCCTCGATGAGACTGGGTAGCGCGGCGATGAGTCCGGTGGCGAGCCCCATGATGAGAGCGAGACCAGCGTCGAGCAAGCTGGTCAGAGTGTCGGCCGACAGTAGCATCGTCAGGCTGTCGATGATTGCGGTGACGACGGCAGGAATGAGGGTCGGCAAGCTGTCGACGATGCCGTTGACGAGGGCGAGCAGCACCTCGACGCCGACCCCGATGAGCATGGGTAGCTGGCCGATGAGGCCAGTAGCGAAGTTGAGAATGATGGGCACCGCGGCGGTGACTAGGTCGGCGGCGTTGTCGACGAGCGCGGTGACGAGTCCGGTGATGATCTGCCCGGCGAGGCCAAGGATGGATGGCAGCATGATCGCCAGTGACGATATGAGGGTGCCGATGAGCGACGACACCGCCGGGCCGACGGCCGTGACGATGGTGCCGATGTTGCCGGCGATGCCCGTGATGGTGCTGCTCAGTCCCTCGACCTGGGTGTTGAGCACGCCGGCGGCGTTGGCGACGGTGGTGCTCGCGCCGTCGACCCCGGTGATGAGACCGACGAGGCCGCCGAGCAGCGGGTTGACACCGAGGTTGAGCACGCCCGACAGCGCCGGGGTGAGGTCGCTGACGATGGCGCCCGAGAGGATGCGCGCGCCGTCCTGGGTCGACGACCACGCGCCGGTGAGGGTCTTGGCGCCGAGTTCCATGGCCCCGAAGAACATGCCGCCCTCGCTGGTGGCGTGTTGCATTGCGGCGCGCACCTCGTCGAAGCTGACCCCGCCCGCTTCCATGCGTGCCTTGAGGTCGACCATCGACTCGCCGGTAATCTTCGAGATTTCGACCAGGGGGTTGAACCCCTGATTTATCATCTGCAGCAGGTCTTGGCCCATGAGCCGACCGGTGCTCTGCACCTGACCGTAGGCCAGCGAGAGGCCGTCTAGTTTCTCCTGGTTGCCCTGGCTTATGTCGCCGAGCATCTTGAGGTCGGGCAGCAGGTTCGCGTTGGCCTCGCCGAAAGCCAAGAGGGTCTGACTCGCGCCGGCGAGGCCGCTGATGGTGAACGGCGTGGCGGCCGCGAACGCCGAGAGCTCGCCCAGCTTGTCCTTGGCCGCGTCAGCACTACCGAGTAGCGGGGTGAATGCCGCCACGTAGTTTTGCATGGATGCCTCGAACTTGACACCCTCGACGACGACCGCACCGACCCCGACGCCGACCGCCAGGGCGACGGCTCCGAGCGCGACGGCCGTGACCTTGCCGAGCCCGAGCAGCCCGCGGCCGACGCCGACGCCGAGGTTGGTGCCGAGCACCTGCCCGCTGTCGTTGACGGGGGCGGTGTTTCCATTGATGTCACGCGCGATCTGGCGCGGGATGTCCCGCCCATCGGCAGTGACCTCAACGACGCCCTCGGCAACGACAACACTCATGGGGTCAGCCCAGCCTCTCCCGTATCAGTGACAACGTGCTCGACCCACCCCTCGTCGGCCAGGCGACTGAGCAAGATGGTGTCGTCGACCACGATGTTGCCGGGCTTGCCCCCGCTAGACGGGGCGTTGCCGCCCTCGCGCTGCGCCTCTTCGAGTACGCGCGCGCGGATGACGCCGGGGTAGGCCGCGAGTCGCTCAGCGCGCTCAAAGTAGAGACCGACGGGCATGGTGGTGCGGGCGTCGTCGACACGATGAAACGCCGACATATCGCTGTCGATGTCCTCGAGATAATCGAGCACCCATACCACCTCTTCCGCTCTATCGGTCAATCCTGTTTGCGCGCTTAGGCTTTTCCCAAGCCGCCCAGCGCGCGCTTGGCCACGTACTGAATCACGCCCTGCATGGTCGCCTGGGCGCGGTCGGGGTCGGGCTCGTTGACGAGTTCGCTGACGAGCGCGTCGTAGCCGTCGGTGCCGATGGCCAGCTCGAGCAGCCACGAGGCGGCCACGTCGGCATTCTGGCGGGCCAGACGCAAGTACTGCAGCGCGAGGCCGGGGTTGGGCTTGGCGGGCATCGTCCACTCGTGGCGCACCTCGATCGTTTCGCGCTCGTCGAGCACGGGTACGGCGCCAGGCTCGTCGGACTGCTCGGGCAGTGGCTTGCCGAGGTCGGGGTTGGGCTCGACGGTGACCGTCGTGAAGACGAGCACGCGGTCGGTGCTGAGTGCCCACTCGGGCTGGTCGGCGTTGTGACGCAGTACGAGGGGGGAGTTTGTTGTGTCGGTCATCGGTTTCTCTCTTTTCGGGGGTGGGTGTTGCGGGTGCCGGGCGGCGATGTTTCACGTGGAACGTACCGCCGCCCGGCGGGTGAGGGGCGCGACTAGCTCGTCGCGTCTTCGATCTTGAACGGGCGGATGCTGGTGCTGACCCAGTGGCCCGTAAAGGTCACCGGCACCATGGTCTTGCCGTCTTTCTTGTACGCCATGCCGACGCTGTCGGTGCCGAGCACCTTGCGCAGCGTGACGCGACGGCGGAATCCGCCGGGGGCGATGCCATCGAGCAGCACCGCGTTGTAGCTCGGCGCAAACGCGCTGAGCCCATCGTCGGCCGTGAGCACGTTGGCCGCCGGTGCGGTGTTGTTGAGGGCGAGCCCCAGGTTGACGAGCGTGGCCTCGGCGAGCGCGGTCTTGATCGACACCACGCGGCCCGAGCGGCGACGCTCGACCTCGTAGATGATCTGATCGACCGTGAGCACGCTGTAGGTGTCCGCGACGGTGAACTCAGCGCCGCCATCGGTGCCGCCCAGGTCGACCCAGGGGGCGACGGGTACGGTGGCAATGGTGGCGGGCTCGGTCGAGCCGAACGGTGCGCAGTACAGCGTCGCCGGCCCCTGGATGAGGTTGCTGCTCGTGACGGTCACGGGGTTACCTCCTGGTTGTTGGTGGTGACGTCGTCGGTCTCGCCGTTGCCGGCGGGCTCGTCGTCCTGGGCGGGTGTCGGGTCGTCGTCACCGTAGTAGACAAGTCCCTGACGATCGAGGTCGAGCAGCTCGGCGTCGCCGACCTGGATGACCTCGCTGGGGTTGAACGTGGTGCGGATTGCCGTGAGTCCGCTGTCGGCCTCAGCCGCGGCGGGCTTGGGCTTACGTGCTGCCATCGCTCTATCCTTTCGTGTGTGTCGGTCGACGGCGCCGGTTGGCGACGTCCCTGCCGGTCAGGGCGCTCATGCGGGCACCCAATCGACGGCGAGGTCTGCGGTGAAGTGGGCGTACCCACTCGGGTCGTCGAGCACCTTGTCGGGCTCGGTGACGAGGTAGGCGGCTTGCACGCGCGCCTGACGATAGTTGGTCTTGATGTCGATGGTCTTGCCGTAGTAGCCGGTCTGCGCGTCCTCGGTGGCAATGCGCACGTACTCGATGAGCTGAGCGGCCAGATGCCACGGGGGCTTGATGCTCGAGGCGGTGCCGCTCGTGTTCGCGGTGGCCCATGCATCGAGCTGCAGGATGGGCAGCCGGCGCGGCAGGTCGATGTCGACGGGGCGACCGCCAGGGATGGCCGTGACCTGCAGAAAGCCGGTAGCGGCCCATTTGGTCGTATCGCTGGGCAGCGCGGTGCCGACGATGTCGATGTTGTCGGCGAGCAGTGAGGCGAACTCGGGCACGCGCAGCTTGAGCCAGGCGATGCCGACGAGCTCGCTGGTGGGCCGGTACGGGGCGCCGGGTGCCGGGGTCATGCGTCACCCGCTCGCGTCTTGAGGTCAGAGCTGCGGCTCTGGTAGAGCGCGGGCCGCGCGTAGGGCTGCGCGCGCATCTTGGACGTGCCGCGCTCCACCATGAGGTGGTAGTTGACGAGCTTGCCGCGCACGACCTTGCCGCCGAACGTCACCCAGCCGATGACCCTGCCGGCGACCGTCTTGGCGGGCTGCGCCTCGATAGTCTCGTCGAGGCGCCACGAGTCTTTGGGCACGAGGCGGTGCATGCGCTGGGCGATGTGGCCCGTGAGGTTGTTGACGGGGCGCTCGAGCTGGCCGCCCATGGCCTCGGGGCCGGCGAGCCTGATGATGCGGATGTGGGCACCGCTGACCATGGCGCCCCCTTTCCGAGTGCGTCGGGTGTTCTTGCCGCCGGTCTCCCCAGCGGGGTGTTTCTATTCGGTTGTGGCCGCCCTGCTATGCGCTGGCGGTGGCTCTCAAGTCGAGAGTAAGCGACGACTGGCCGCTCAGAGCTCGCGGCACGGTCTTGGCCTCGTTGAATGCGTAGATTCGTCCCGTGACGTTGTCGCGCACGCGGTCGCCCTCGACGAGCTGCACGGGGGTCGCCGCGCCGGTATCGGGGTGAGTGATCGCCGCCGGCACCCTGCACGTCACCAGGCGCACGGTGCGCCGCGTAGCCGTGGCGGGGTCGTAGACGTTCTTGGTGGTCTCGACGAGGCAGGCAGGCAGGTCGCGCAGCGCGGTGACGACGGCGTCGTTGCCGTTGCTCTCGACCTCGTCGCCGAGCGCGTTCTCGGTGGTGCCGCGGATGATGGCGACTCTTGTGGTGGCTAGGAAAGTCATACCTTGTGCCAATCGAGGGTGTCCTCGTACTCGTCACTATTGACGTTGACGACCTGGCGCTGCCCGCGCTGAGTGCTGCGAGTTCGCACGCCGCGCCACGAAAGACGCTTGAGGCACTTGCGCGCCATCGGCGAGAGGGTGAGCCAGTCGGGGTTGCCGGCCACGGCGCTCTGCCCGTCCTGGGCGACGCTGGCGACGGCACTGCGCTCGAGGTAGTCGGGCTGCACGGTCAGCCACGCGGCCTGGTAGCAGACGGCGAGCTTGAGCCAATAGAGGTCTCGGTCGACGATGTCGACGCGCACGACGCCCTCGATGAGACCGGTGTGCATTTCGATGGACTGGGCCGCGAGGTTGCGGGTGACCTCGGTGACGTTCTTGCCGACTGCCGCGAGAATGTCGACGGTGGTAGCCCAAACCATGCGTGCCGTTCCTCTCGATGTCGGTGGGGTGGGGGCCGGCGACCCCCCGAAGAATCGCCGGCCCCGTCTATGGGGGCGCTACTCGCTCGGGTAGAGCGCGAGCGCCGCGGCCTTGTTGGCCGCCTGGGTGGTGTCGATGCTGAGCACGCGCTTGGCGTACTCGTCGATGGCGTCGCGGGTGCTGTCCATCGTCGGCACGGCCTCGGGGGTCGGCGCGGCCGGGTCGGCCTCGGGCTCGACGGCGTAGACCGGCGCGAAGTCGAACCGCTCGGCGGGCACGGCGGGCACGGCGTAGGTCAGCGCCCAGCTCTTGCCACCAGGGCCGAAAGGCTCGGCGCCGAGGTAACGCACATCGCCGGTCGGGCGCAGCCCCTGGCTCATCATGTACTGCAGCGTTGCCGCGGCGTTGGGCTCGTGGTCGTAATCGCCATCGGGCTTACTGCCCGGCGGGACGACGAACACCTTGACGTGCTCACCGTCGAGCGCCTTGTCGGCCTTGCGGGTGGCATCGCTGTCGGCGCTGCGCTGCTCAACGAGCTCGTCGTCGGTGGCCGAGTCGACCGCTGCGCGTACCTCTTCGAGAGCGGCGCGGCGAACCTCGGCGGGCTCGGTGGTGACGACCTCGTCGTCGGTGCTGGTGTCGGTCATGGTCTCGCTCTCTGAGGTGAGGTCAGGTGATTCGGGGTGAGGGTGCGGGGCCGACGAAGACCCCGCACCCTTGCCGAGCGGTTGCTACGCGAGCAGCTCGAGCACGGCGTGCGCGCCGGGCACGGTGGCGCCGGCGGCGATACGAGCGCGAACCTTGAGCAAGTCCTCGTCGGTCAGCGCGCTGGTGCCGTCGCGGCCGCTGATGTACACGCTCTCGAACGACTTGCGCAGACCGAACACCGCGGCATTCTTCTGCACGAGGAAGAGCAGCGGGTTGCCGTCGGTGCCCTTGACGCCCGAGCCGGCGGCCGGGTTGATCGCCGGGGCGGTCGTGACGCGAGCGCCGCGAGTCCAGCGAATCGGGACATCGTAGAGGCGCTCAATGCGCTTGCCGCCCGTGGTGACGTCACCGAAGAGCATGGGCTTGCCGGTGCTGTCCTTGACCCCGCGGAAGCGGGGCCGGAACGACGGGTGTGCCATCCACACCAGGTCGTCGGCGTTGTAGTAGTCGCCATCCTCGACCAGAGCGAGCAGCGCCTCGACGCCACCCAGAATCTGGGCCGTGGTGGCGAACGAGCCGACCGCGATGCCGGTGTGGTTGGCGTTGGCCGAGTAGCCGGTCGTTGCGTCCGCGCTGATGAGCGAGCGGTAGAGCGACGTGAACGGCACCGTAACGCCAGAAACCGCGCCCTTGGTGCCGAGCGCCGCACTGTCGACGAGCTTGCCGTAGCTCGAGCCCGCGCTCGTCTTCTTCTCATCGACGTAGTTGGCGAGCTTGTCGTCGTCAACGTCTTCCTCGGCGATGCGCAGCACCGCGCCGACCTTTTTGGCGCTGATGCTCATGTAGTCGGCGGTGCTTGCGTCCTCGGGGTACGCGGCACCCTTGTCGATGAATGCCACCGTCATATCCTGGATGCGCGGAATCTCGACGGTGTTGGCCGTCATGTTGATGCGGCGGAACTCGGCCTCGACGACCGAGGTGCGACGGAACGCCTTGACGACGTTGCTGTCACGCTGTTCGACGAGCCAGCCGGTGCCGTCGAGTACGTTGCGAGCCATGACGGCCCCTTTCTGCCCACGAGAGGCAACGGGTAATTCTTGCGATAACCGCGCATCATGCGCGTACCCGTTGCGGGGTGTGGGCCAGGCGGCCTTGGTGGCGATGATACACGAAACCCCGCCGAGTGGGGGAACCGCGGCGGGGTCGTGTCCTCGCGTTCACCCGCGAGGTGGTCGGTGGGTTGCTACTTGCGTATCGTCTTGCCGAGCGCCGCGGCGACCTGCAGCTCGGTGGCGCTCATCTTGCGGCGCGGTACCGACTTGCCGCCCTGGTCGCTGTCGCCGGCAACGCTGGCGCGGCGCTTGGGCTTGGGCTTGGTAAAGAGCTCGGGCCACTCTTTCTTGAGCGCGTCGAGAGCGTCGTCGAGGCCGTCGACCTCCCCGTCGTCGTCGACATCGAGGTCGTCGAGGTCGAGCAGTCCAACCGCCTTGGCGACCCGCTCGGGGGCGACGCCGGCGGCGCGCAGCGCGCCGCGTGCCTCGGCCCGCTTGATCTTGTTGTTGGCGGCGCTGTCGGCCTCGGCCTTGACCTCGGCCTTGATGGCATCGACGTCGACCGGCTCGCGGTCGTCGTCACGGTCGCGCCGGCTCGTCGATCGCGGTGCCGGCTTGGTGGCGGGCTTGGGCTTGCGCGCCTCGGCGAGCTCGGTGGTCAGGCGCTTGATGCGCTTGCGCTTGGCGGCGCTCGACCCTGACGCCTTGCTCAGCGACTCGCGGGTCTTGCGCAGCTCGTCGCGCAGCTCGTCGTCGGTGAGGTCGGCGAGGTCGTCGTCGTCTTCCTCGTCGTCGTCGTCTTCCTCGTCGTCGTCGTCGTCGTCGTCGTCGTCGTCGTCGTCGTCGTCGTCGTCGTCGT
>ERZ650304.339-NODE-339-length-26894-cov-4.542606_pt1 | contig 26894 bp, 20 predicted proteins | sample MGYA00376240_ERZ650304 | MGnify/ENA primary metagenome ERZ650304 (study PRJEB26733, sample SAMN07839271) | wastewater metagenome | biome: small river; feature: stream; material: water | place: USA: North Carolina | collected 2016-03-01 ... | reverse complement strand
CTTTTGATTTTTCAACTTCTTCTCTAACAGAGGCTTCGTCAATTCCGAGTTCTCTTGCTATCTCTCTTATCGATTCAGCTTGTTCAATCTTGTCTTCCATCACTTTAACAATTGGCAGAACTCGTCTTTTTGTTTGAAGAGTTCTTTCGCTCTTCTGATATTGATCTCTTATTTTACCAAGTAAATATTCAATTCCTGTTTTTGATTTTTCAGTAATCATAACCCAAACATCAGGGTTTTCTCTTATTTGGTCAGCTGGATCTTTACCACTTTGGATTTCTATCACTTCGCTTCTAACTCCAAGCGAGTAGGAAATAATAAGCGCCCTTTCGAGAGCTTTTATTCCAGCTTCATCAGAATCAAAACAAAATTGAATTCTATCAGCCACTCGAGACATCAGCATTATATGATCTACAGAAAGAGCCGTTCCGCTTGTTGCCACTGTATTTTTGGTGCCAGCTTGATGAGACAGGACAACATCGAACTGCCCTTCAACAACAATGACTTTTTTACTTCTCAATATATCCGCTCTCGCTTTGTCATATCCATAAAGAATTTTTGATTTATGGAAAACTTTTGTTTCAGGAGAATTCAAATATTTTGGAGCTTCAGTGTCATCTGTTTGCCCAAAGATTCTTCCAGAAAAACCAACCACAACGCCTTGAGTGTTTCTAATTGGGAAAATTATTCTAGAGCGAAATCTATCAAAATACTTTCCATTTTTTTCATTTATCAGCCCGGCCTCTATCATCTCCTTGTCCCCATAACCCTTACTCTTCAAGTGATCATATAGATTTCTCCAACCATCTGGAATGAATCCAATTCCCCACTCTTTTATTGTCTCAGGTTTTACTCCACGGTCTTTTATATAAGAAAGAACTTTCTCTTCTTTTGAAAGACATGATTGAAAAAATAACTCAGCTTCTTTTAAGACTTCAATTATTCTTCCATCATCTTGTGAAGATGTTTTTTCAAATTTCTTTATTTCAACTCCAGCTTTGTTGGCCAAAATTGTAAGAGCCTCTTTGAAAGGAATTCCTTCAACCTCTTCAATAAAAGAAAAGATATCTCCCCCTTTATTACAACCAAAACAGTGGTAAGTTCCTCTGTCTGGAGAGACAAAGAAAGAAGGAGTCTTTTCATTATGGAATGGACAACGGCCTTTGAATGAAGTCCCAGCTCGGTCAAGTTTTATGTACCCAGAAACAACATCTACAATAGATAGACGATCTTTTATTTCTTGAACTGGGGAATTCATATTTTTATTTTATTGTTCGATGATTTCCTCTTTGTCGCGTCCTCCTTTTCCGAATCCAGTACCTGCAGGAATAAGTCTTCCAACAATAACGTTTTCTTTTAATCCTCTTAAGTGGTCAATTCCTCCTCTAACCGCATTATCAATCAAAACTTTGTTTGTGTTTTGGAATGAAGCAGCTGACAGGAAGCTCTTTGAAGTAATAGAAACCTGTGTAATACCAAGCAAATCTACGTCTCCCTTTGCTTCTTTTAGTCCAAGTTTTTCTATTCTTTCATTCTCTTCAATCAATTCAACAAGCTCAACTTTATCTCCAACTGAGAAATCAGTATCACCTGAATCTTTAACGATTCTTCTTGAGAACATTTGTCTAACGATTATTTCAATGTGTTTTTTAGCAATTGAAGCACTTTGAAGTTCGTAAACTTTCATTATTTCTCGAACAATGTATTTTTCTGTTTCTTCTTTTCCAGCAAATTTATAAAGTTCACTTAGATCAGCAGAACCATCAGTTATTAGTTCTCCTTTTTTGATTTTGCTACCAACTTTTACAATTGGAGTTCTTCTAGCTGGAACTGTGTATTCTATTTCTGGTTTTTTGCTTCCAGTCTCTCCTAGAACCTTTATGATTTTTTCTTTTCCATTTACTTCGATTGAGATAACTTCACCGTCATCCTCTGATATAACAGCTGGGATTTTTGGTGGTCTTCGATCAAAGATTTCTTCAATTCTTGGAAGACCTTGTGTGATATCGCTTCCGGCAACTCCTCCAAGGTGGAAAGTTCTAAGAGTCAACTGTGTTCCAGGCTCTCCGATCGCTTGCGCGGCAATAATTCCAACAGCTTCTCCTTTTTCTACTGGCTTATTTCTAGCCAAATCAAGTCCGTAACATTTCTGACATAGACCATGAACAGTTTTACATGTAAGAGGTGAACGAACTTTTACAGAAGTAACGCCAAGAGATTCTATCTTTACAGCTTCTTCTTTTGTAACCAAGAATCCTTTCTTATATAGAACTTCTCCCTTATCGTCTTTTATGTCTTCTGCAATAACTCTTCCTCGAATGTTTTTTGAAAGAGGGATATCAACTCCAAGAATATCTTCTCTTGTCATGATTACTCCTTCTTTTGTTCCACAGTCTTCTTCTGTTATCACAATGTCTTGCGCAACATCAACAAGTCTTCTTGTTAGGTATCCAGCTTGAGCAGTTTTTAGCGCTGTGTCGGCTAGTCCTTTACGAGCTCCGTGAGTTGTAATGAAGTATTGAATTGGTGAAAGTCCTTCTTTGAAAGATGGGATAACTGGGTATTCAATAGTTTTTCCTGAAGGGTTAACGATGTTTCCTTTCATTCCGGCCATCTGAGTTAGAGATCCAATAGATCCTCTCGCTCCAGATTTGATCATGTCGTAATAAGGACCATGTTTTTCTATTTTATCAGGAAGAATTTTTTCAATTTCTCCTCTGATTTTTTCCCATATCTCAATAAGCTTTTGGTATTTTTCTTCTTCAGAAATAAGTCCCTCGTTGTATTGAGTCATAACAACATCTTGTTCTTTCATTCCTTTTTCAACAAAGGCTTTCTTCTCTACTGGAACAATAACGTTATCTATTCCCCAAGTAATTCCTGAACGAGTTGAGTAGTGGTAACCGAACTCTTTGATCTTATCTAGAGTCTTAGCCATATTCTCAAATCCATAGTGCATGATAAGTTCATCAATAAGAGCCATAACTCTCTTTGTGTTTATCTCATCATTAACATATTCGAAGTCATCTGGAAGAACTGTGTTAAACAGAAGTCTTCCTACTGATGTTTCAAATAATTCACCACCGAATTTTTCATATTTCTTTTTGTCAGTTCCGATAACTCTTATTTTTGATTGAAGAGCTAGAGCTCCGTAGTCGTAAGCTAGCATCGCAGCATTTGGTGAACCGAAAATCATTCCTTCTCCCTTTGCTCCTTCAATTAATTTTGTCATCCAAAAACATCCCACAATGATATCAAGCTTTGGGTTAACAATTGGATCTCCGTTTGCTGGTTTAAGTAGGTTTCCAGCTGCGCTCATCAAAGTTTTTGCTTCGTTTTGAGCTTCATCTGAAAGTGGAACGTAAACAGCCATCTGGTCTCCGTCGAAGTCAGCGTTGAAGGCTGTACAAACAAGTGGGTGAACTTGAATAGCGTTTCCTTCAATTAGAATTGGGTGGAAAGCTTGAATTCCAAGTCTGTGAAGAGTTGGGGCACGGTTTAGAAGAACGTATTTTCCTTTGATAACTTCTTCAAGAATTGCCCAAACTTCTGGGATTCCTTCTTCAATAAGTCTGTTTGCTCCTCGGATGTTATAAGCTAATTCACTTTTTATAAGTTTAGAGATAACGAAAGGTTTGAACAACTCAAGAGCCATGTGTTTTGGAAGTCCACATTCATCAAGTTTCAATCTTGGTCCCACAACGATAACGCTTCGTCCTGAATAGTCAACACGTTTTCCAAGAAGGTTTTGTCTAAACAATCCTTGCTTGCTCTTTAGGTTATCAGCCAAAGATTTTAGTGCTCTCTTTTGAGCTTGTGCTCCTGCTTGTTCGTTTTGTTTTGAAGAAGAACCATCAATAAGCGCATCAAGTGCTTCTTGAAGAATTCTTTTTTCATTTCTTAGAATTACGTCAGGCGCTCCAATCTCTTTAAGTTTCTTCAAACGATTGTTTCGGTTGATAACTCTTCGGTAAAGATCGTTAAGATCACTTGTTGCATGTCTTCCTCCTTCAAGCGCTACCATTGGTCGAAGAGCCGGCGGAATAACTGGAACTGAAGTTAGGAACATCCATTCAGGTCTTATTTCAGAATGAATCATTGATCTGATCAAAGAAAGTCTCTTGTTTAGTTTTTCTCTTTCAGCAGCACCTGCTTTCTCTAAGCTCTTTTCAGTTTTTTTCTTAAGATCTTTTAGATCAAGATTTTTGAAAATATTGTAAATTGCTTCTGCTCCAATTGAAGCTTCGAAACAAGTTCCGTATTTCAAACTAAAGTGATGATATCCAATTTCATTGAAAACCTTTCCTTCATATATATCAGCGATTTCTTTCTTTGTGTTAACAAGAGCTTCTTTTAGTTTCTCTTTTGTATCCTCATCAGAAGCTGATTTAACTTTTTGTTTGTATTCTCTGTCTAGATCTTCAAGGATTCTGTTCTTTTCATCTTCAAAAACTTTTGTAACGATATATCCAGCGAAATAAACAACCTTTTCAAGATCTGTAACTGTAATTCCAAGAAGAGTACTCATTCTGCTTGGCACTCCACGAAGGAACCATATATGAGCTACTGGTGTTGCAAGTTCAATGTGACCAAATCTTTCACGTCGAACGATTGCCTTTGTTACTTCAACTCCACATTTTTCACAAACAATTCCGGCATAACGAATTCTTTTGTATTTTCCACAGTAACATTCATAGTCTTTTTCTGGACCGAAAATTCTTTCGTCGAAGAGTCCACCTCTTTCACTTTTTCCTGTTCGGTAGTTGATTGTTTCTGGCTTTGTAACTTCTCCATAAGACCATTCTTTGATTCTCTCTGGTGAAGCTAGCTTTAGTGATATGCTTTCAAAATCACTTCCTAAATCTATTGTTTTCATATTATTCACTTTCTTTTGTTAGTTTTTCCTTTCGACCTTCGTTTTCTATGTTAAGTGTTACGTCTAGTGACAATCCTCTTAAGTAGTTAAGCATTACTCCGAGTGAGGCTGGGGCATTTGGAGCTCTTAGCTTCTCTCCCTTAATGATTGAGTCAAATGTTTGTGATCTTCCCATTATGTCGTCAGATTTGACTGTAATCATTTCTCTTAGGGTGTAAGCAGAACCGTATCCTTGTAGTGCCCAGACCTCCATCTCTCCGAATCTTTGTCCTCCACCTTGAGCTCGTCCTCCGAGAGGCTGTTGAGTAATGAGAGAGTACGGACCGATTGAACGCATGTGAATCTTGTCTTCCACCATGTGGTGCAGTTTCAACATGTACATATAACCAACGGCAATGTCTTGTTCGAATGGAACTCCATTTCGTCCATCATATAGAGTAACTCTTCCTGATTCTGGCCATCCAGCTTTAACAAGTTCTTCTTTTATTTCTTCTGCTGTTGCTCCTGCAAAAGGAGGAACAATCGCTTGATAACCAAGTGTGTTTGCAGCAAGACCAAGGTGCATTTCAAAAATCTGTCCTAGGTTCATACGAGAAGGAATACCAAGTGGTGTAAGTAGGATATCGATTGGTGTTCCATCAGCCATGTATGGCATATCTTCTTCTGGAAGAATTGTTGAGATAACTCCTTTGTTTCCGTGTCGTCCAGCTAGTTTGTCTCCAACTGAGATATTTCTAAGTTGCGCTACTTCAACAATAACTTTTTTCAAAACACCAGATTCTAGAGAATGCCCTTCTTCTCTTGAGAAAACTTTTACGCTGATTACTCTTCCCTTCTTTCCGTGATCAATTCTCATTGATGTGTCTTTAACATCACGAGCTTTTTCAGAGAAAATAGATCTTAGAAGTCTTTCTTCTGCAGTTAGTTCTGTTTCTCCTTTTGGTGTAATCTTTCCAACCAAAATGTCTCCTTCTGAAACTTCTGCTCCAACTCTAACGATTCCATCTTCATCAAGATCTTTTAGTTTTATTTCTCCAACGTTTGGAATATCTCTTGTTGTTATTTCTGGACCGAGCTTTGTATCACGAACAACACAAACGAATTCTTCAATATAGATAGAAGTAAATACGCTGTTTTTAACAAGTCTTTCTGAGATAACAATCGCGTCCTCATAGTTGTGTCCGCTCCAAGACAAGAATCCAACTAGAATGTTTTGTCCAAGAGCAATTTGTCCTCCAACTGATGTACTTGTATCAGCCAAAACATCTCCCTTCTTAACCTTTTGTCCAACAGAAACTATTGGTCTTTGGTGGTGAGCTGAGAATTGGTTTGTTCTAGCGAAGTTAACAAGATTGTATCTGTGAATCTTGTCTTTATTATCTTTAACGATTATTTTCTTTGAGTCTGAGTGAGTTACTTCTCCTTCGCTTTCTGAGATTACCAATCTTCCTGAATCACGAGAAGCGTATCCTTCCATTCCTGTTGCAACAAGTGGTGCTTCTGGAGCAACACAAGGAACAGCTTGTCTTTGCATGTTTGATCCCATCAGCGCACGGTTCGCGTCGTTGTGCTCTAGGAAAGGAACCATAGATGTAGCAATAGAGAATGCTTGGTTTGGAGCAACATCAACATAATCAAGCTCATCTTTTGAAATAAGACCTGGTTGTGTTTTTATTCTTGCTTCAACAGTTTCATCTAGAATTTTTCCATTTTCATCATAGCGAAGACCTGCGTGGGCAATCACTTTTTCTTCTTCTTCTAGTGCGTTTAGATATTCGATTTTTCCTGTTACTTTTCCTTTTTCTACTTTTACATAAGGAGTTTCAATAATTCCAAATTCATTAACTCGAGCATATGTAGACAAGTGAAGGATAAGTCCGATGTTTGGACCTTCTGGTGTGTTAATAGGACAAACTCTTCCGTAGTGAGAAGTGTGAACGTCACGAACTTCAGCACCAGCTCTTTCTCTTGTTAATCCTCCAGGACCCAGAGCTGATAGAGTTCTCAAGTGTTCAATCTCATCAAGAATGTTGTCTTGTCTCATGAATTGAGAAAGTTGGTTTGTTGTGAAGAATTCTTTTATTCTTGCTTGTAGAGGTCTTTGGTTAATTATTTGAACTGGTAGAGCTGTAGCAAGATCAACAGTAGACATTCTGTCTTGAATGTTTCTCTTGATTTGCATCATTCCTGTTCTTATTTTTTGTTCTAGAAGTTCTCCAACATATTTAACTCTTCGGCGTCCCAAGTGATCAATATCTTCAATCTTTGCGTGAGGAGTAATGTTAAGTTCAAAAACATACTTAACAATATTAATTAGATCTTCTTTTGTTAAAGTTCTTACTTTTAGATCTTTCTCATCTGTTCCACCACCAAATTGTTGGTTAATTCTGAATCTTCCAACAGATGAAATGTCATATCGATCAGAACCAAAAACTGTTCCATCAATGAATTCTTTTGCGTTATCAGCAGTTGCAAGGTCTCCGTCTCGCAATCGCTTATAAACTTCTACATAAGATTCCATTGTTGTTTTCGCGCTGTCTTTAGAAAGAGCAAGCTCAATAACCTTTGCTTCATGTTCTTTTGAGAACACCTTTCTCATTTCTGCGTCATCAATTCCTAGAACTCTAAGAAGTGAGGTGATTGGGAATTTTCTCTTTTTATCGATTCGAACATACAGAATTCCATCTGTATCAGTTTCCATTTCAATCCAAACTCCACGAGATGGAATTATTTTAGCCCCAAAGAGTCTTTTTCCCTTTAGTTCATTTTCTGTAAAAAATACTCCGGCAGAACGAGCAAGCTGAGGAACAATGACACGCTCAACTCCATTGATGATGAAAGTACCATGACCTGTCATCATAGGAATATCTGTCATGAATATTTCTTGCTCTTTTGTACCTCCTCCTAATTTTGAAATAAGTTTAACTCGAGCTTTTACTGGAGCTTCGTAGTTAACTTTGTTTGCCTTTGCTTCAAGCTCTGAACATTTTGGCTCTCCAACTGAGAAAGACAAAAAGTGAAGCTCGAACTTCTTTCCTGAGTAATCAGAAATTGGAGTGAATTCTTTCATCACTTCTACAATTCCTTTTTCAAGTAAAAGCTTGAATGAATCAAGCTGTGTCTCTATAAGAGACGGGAACGCGACAAAAGGTTCTCTATATTTAGAGAAGTGTTTTTGCTCGCGAACTGTGTGTGTTTTTTGTGGAGACATATAAAACGCAAAAACGCGGGAGGTCCCGTTTAAGAAAGGTTATTTAATTAATTCGCACTCGATATTATGCAAAACCCTCTTTTTTATTGGTAATAAAGGGGTTTGAGATAGGCAAAACTCAATCAGCCAAACCGACCTTCATCCTAGACTAAAAATGAGAGATAGTCAAGACCTATGGTCTGGGGAGACCGATAATTTAATTAAAACCGGATTTTTAATCTTCCTATTCAAAAACACAGATATCCGCCAGCTGGCGGATTCTTCATCTCAGACCGTCGTCTTCCGATAGGTTTTTGAATAGGAAGATTGGGAGTTTATAAGAAAATAAAAAACCGGAAAATTCCGGTTAAAAATATTACAAAATTCTTTCTCAAACCCTGTCTATTGGTAGGTTGTCCTTTATTTCCCTCTCTTTTATTTTTTGCGCCTTAATCAATATCCAAATAAAAATATAAAAAAATACCGTTATGTAAAAAAGATAATCTATTACATCTGGCGTTTTTATAAAAACAGCTTCACCAGGATTAACCGGCTCGGCATTTATTATTGAAACGACAAGAAATACAATCGAAAGAATCACTTGCACAATGAGAGCATACGAACAAAAAATTCTTGCTTGGTAGAGTTTATTTAAATCCATAATTTTCAATTTTTCTTCACTTTATCAGAAGCCTGAGATTTGTCAAATAAATAAAAAAACCCGATTTTATGTCGGGATAAAGGTTACTAAGTAAATTAAGACTCTCTTAATAATATTTGTTTTGGCAAGTTGCGGACAAAATCTAAACGACTGGACAAAGGATGGTCTCTTAAAGTAATCCTTTTCATTGTTTCATCTACACTAACAACAACGTAACTTGGAAATGTTTCATTGAACTCAAGTGGTGACACTGTGTCTCTCCTTTGTTCAAAATCGTAATACCATTTAGAACTTGTTATAATGTCAAAATTTTCAGGTAAACCTGAACGAAAACTTTTGTATTTATACATATTCATTCCAAGTATTAAGAGGGTTTCAACAGCATTTGAATATCTTTCTTCTCCACCAAAAACCTCTTTAGTCTTTTTCCCTGAAATAGAATTTAAAATCTGGAATTCTCTTTGGTAACTAAATGTATAACGGTTTTTTTCTCTCCTGTTCTCACCTTCAATAATTTTTAAGATGGGGTTGGAAATACCTAATCCGGCACTATAATTAAAACCATAACCAAACTTTTCGGTGTATGTACGAAGAATTTTATCTACGTCGAATTTACCAGAATTATAATGATATTCCTCAAATCCTTTTCTCAGTGGAAAAAACTCTCCCTGTAAATAAAACTTTTCATTAAAAACTTCCTTGTAGAAATTCTCAATCACTTCTATATTTTTTGACATAGATCAAATTTTTCTTCACTTTATCAGAAGCCTGAGATTTGTCAAAAAAACAAAAACCGCCTTGTGGCGGATTTTTAAAAAACATTTTTACTACTCAATCTTATCTAAAATTTCCATAGTTTCTTCGAGGGTGAACTTTACTTGTTCCGAAACAAAATCCTGCGTTAAAAGAAATAAGCTTAATGCAACACTGCATATTCTTTTATTAGAATACCCAATGTAAAGATTATCATTTAAAGTGGCGGCCCGATTGATCATCATTGAAACCTGATCAATAGGAACCTCCTTCCCTTTTACTTCTTTAAAGTAGTGAGTAAGTTCTTTATACTCTTTTCTCACTTCTTTTTTTGTAACAGTGGATTGACCGAAGGCCGGCGATGTAGTTAATAACAACGCAAAAATAACAATAATAAAATTTTTCATAGATAACAATTTTCTATAAAATACACCTATTATTCTAAATTGTCAAGTATTATATTCCCCTACTTTTGTCCTTTTTATACGCAGAGCCGAAGCAGGATATCCGAGGGACTTCCCTATTTTTTCAGCAAGGACTCGCATATATGCCCCACTCTCACAGGAAACCTTTATTGAAATAACTAGAACATTTTCATTACCTGAAATATTTTTTAAACTATTCCACCTCGCAACTATTTCTTCCTGTCGGAAATCTCCTTTTACTTTTTTTATTCTTTCAATTGACTCTTCACCAACTTCCGTCACTTTCATTATTCTAGTGTTTTGCAAAACACTAGAATGAATTACGACGGTATGTTTTGGGATATTAGTATTAAAAATTTTTCCTAAACGAGCCAGAGAAAAAAGCGGTTTTCCATCAACTGGCTTTGAAGAAAACTTCGGATACTCTTCCTCAAATTCACCTTCGCAATTTTTCAACACCTCCTGTATTTTTTCTTCTAAAATTTCTGGGTTGAATTTAGTTTTTTCAACCAACCCCAAAATATCCCCGGTATCACTCGATACTCCCAATAAAATTTCTACATCATATTCTTTCGAAAGTTTCAAAAATTCTTCTTTCTTGTGAACTGATTCTCCAAACAGAACAATCAAAAGCCCTTCCGCCATTGGATCGAGCCGTCCTGCATAAGTTGCCTTTTCTTCTTTTGGAATAACCCCCTCCTCTTTTACACGATTAATACACTCAAGCGGAGTCTCCCCTTCTTTTTTGTATAAAATAATTACTTTTTCCCTTTCTTCCATTCTTCTATTTTTTTATGATCTCCTGAAAGCAGGACTTTCGGCACACGATATTTTTTACCTTTATGCTCCAGAATTTCTGGTCTAGTATAAAACTCGCTTGAAGAAACCCTTTCTTCTTCTAGAGACTCAAACTTTCCCAAAACCCCCGGAACTTGTCTGGCCATACAATCAATAACAACCATCGCGGGCAATTCTCCTCCCGTTAAAACATAATCTCCAATTGAAATTTTTTCAGTCTTCAATATTTTGTCTACTCGTGCATCTATTCCTTCGTATCTTCCACAAATAAGAATAATGTCTGAATATTTTTTTACAGAAGTTTTGGCATACTCTGTTGTGAACTTTTTCGCTGAAGGATAAAAATTTATAATTTTTATCCGAGGCGTTCTGTGAAGCTTTAGCGAAGCAGAATTTATTTTATTTATTACACTCTCAACAGCTTTTATAACCGGTTCCGCGCGCAAAATCATTCCCGGACCTCCGGCATAAGGACGATCATCAACTTGAGCGGAAATGTTTCCATCGGGCCAAACTTTCTTGTATTTTCCAGTCACAAATTTTCGTGGATTATAAAAAGCCACTTTTATCTTTTTCTCTTTTATAGCCCGAGCAATAATAGAGCTACCGAAATAGCTATCAAAGGACTCCGGGAAGATTGTAATCACATGAAAAGTCATAATATGGGTATATAGAGAATAGGTTATAGGGAATAGTGTTTAAATGCAAGAAAATAAAAAACCCGCCTATTAGGCGGGAACCTGAAGAGAATCTAGTTTAAACCTCTCTTTTAAAAATAACTGCATATCAACTGGTAGATAGTTATTGATTATTGGGAAAATATATTCGTCATTCTTTTGGGCCTGACAATCAATATCAAAGTCTCCGTATCTTTCAAATGCGCTTATTCCTCTCCTTGTTAAAAGAAGAAAGCTTAATTTAAATGCCATCCATTCAACATGTTTCCAGCTAATGCCATATAAATCAGCAATTTTCTCTATTGCTGATGAAGGTAAGTGATAGTAACCACCATCTTCATTTGTTTTTTCATATCCTTTTTGTTGAAGATTAAAACCATATTCAACAATTCCTTGACTGATCAACAATTGCAACAAAGGAAATCCATGATGTGTGTTTTTCTCAAAATATCCAAGCATTCCATTTTTTATAAGACCCAGAGCTGGTCCTTTCAGTTTCGGGAAAGCCATAGATGCAAGATAATACTCATCGTTTCTAAAACAAGTATGACTAGCAAGCCTTTCAGTTCTTAAAATGCTTAAGGCAATTCGTCTTTCGGCGAATTTAAAATTATTTTTCATCGCCTTTTTTAAAATAGAAATAGCATTCTCCATAGTTTGGGAAATAACAAGTTTGTCCACCAAACCTGCAAGAAATGAGCCCTGTTCATAGTTTGTTTTAAATTCAAATTTTTCCATTTTCAAAAGTTTTCTTCACTCTACTCTTTTCTGTCTTTTTGTCAAAACAAAAACCACCTCAGTTTCCTGAAGCGGTTTTTATATATTTTCTACAAACTCTTTAGATTCCTTTTAGGTCTTCCATCGCAGCGTCTACCGCAGAAGCACTTGCTCCCATAGTTGCGCCAGCTCCCATTCCGCCTTCTGGTTCATTAATCTTTAGATTTACTCGAGCATTATTTTTCATTCCAATAACTCGTAGTAGTGTTCGGATTGCCTTTGCAGTATTACCTTGGCGACCGATTATTTTACCCATATCATCCTTGTGGACTGTTAGAGAAACGAGAACTCCCATTTCATCAACTGTTCTATCGATCTTTACATCATTTGGGTTATCTACTAATGCTTTTACTACATATTCGAGGAATGCTTTATCGTCGTTCATAAATTTCTATCAAAACTCTTATTCTTCTAAATTTCTAGAGAAGCAGTCGGACCCGATTCTGCTCTAGTTACATTTTATCTTGCAAAGAAAAAGCGGTCAATCAAAAAAACTTGATAACCGCTAGTTCTTATTTCTTAGCTTCTTTTCGAGGCTTTGTTGGTGCTTTCTTAGAAAGGACGTTTTTCTTTTTGCCCTCCTTCATTCCATTCTTAACAAAAAGGTTGTGAACTGTGTCTGATACTTGAGCTCCATTTTTTACATAGAAGTCAATTCTATCTTTCTTTACAGTAAAAGCTTTTGAGTGTGGATTGTATGTTCCAACAACTTCCAAAAACTTACCAGTTTTTGCTGAATTTTTGCTGTCAGTGGCAATAAGGCGAAAATGCGCCTCGTTCTTTCTTCCTATTCTTTGAAGTCTGATTATTATCATATGTGCTTTTGATACTACCAGACTTATAGAAAAATATCAATATCCCCAAAAATAACATAAAGTGTTATATTGTAAAGGTGAAAAAAACTAACGAAAACGCCCCAAAAAGGCCACCTATGACAGGGGTCATCTCTGTCTCAGCCAGAGGAACTGCAACCGTCTTTGATGAAAAAAGAAATATTTATTTTATAGACTTTGAAGATAGAAATTGTGCACTACACGGAGACACAATTACTTTTGGATTTAAAAATAAAAATCGAGGTAGAACTTACGCCGAGGTTCTGTCCGTAGAAAAAAGAGGTAGAGCCGGATTCGCTGGAACTATAATAGAGAAAGACAAACTATTCCTGCTCCACCCTGATGATCCAAAAATTGATACAGATTTCGAAATAATAAAAGATGACAAGATCCTCAAAAAAGGAATGTTTGTCTACGCAAAGCTCGATTCTTGGAAAAAAGGAATACTACCAAAAGTTACAATCGAAAGAATCCTTGGAGACACTGTCTCTCATAACGCAATGATGGAAGGTATTGTTCTCGAGAGAGGATTTGACCCACACTTCCCTGCTCCTGTTCTAGAAGAAGCTAAAATTATTGAAGAAAGAGGAATAACAAAAGAAGACATCGCAAAAAGAAAAGACATGCGAGGTATTTTCACTTGTACAATAGACCCAGTTGATGCCAAAGACTTTGACGACGCAATATCTTTTAGAAAATTAGAAAATGGTCGCTATGAAATTGGAATACACATTGCGGATGTTTCTCATTTTGTAAGACCAAAGACAGCTCTAGACAAAGAAGCATATGAAAGAGCAACTTCTGTTTACTTGGTTGATAGAACAATTCCAATGCTTCCTTCTGTACTATCAGACAATCTGTGCTCCCTTGTCCCAAATCAAGACAGGCTAACATTTTCCGCCATAGTTGAAATGGATGAAAAAGGAAAAATTTTTTCAAGATGGATTGGAAAAACTGTAATTCATTCAGACAGAAGATTCTCATATGAAGAAGCTGGCGAAATAATGAAGGAAGGAAGCGGAGAATACGCAGAAGAGTTAACGACTCTAAATAAAATAGCAAAAGAACTATATGCCGAAAGAAAAAGAAAAGGAACTCTTTCTCTAGAAGGAGAAGAATACAAATTCAAACTAGATGAAAATGGTTTTCCAGAAGGAGTATATAAAAAAGTTCGTGGAGACTCTCATAAAATGATTGAGGAGTTCATGCTTTTAGCTAACAGAGTTGTTGCTGAATACATAAAAGAAGGAGCAAAAGATAAAGTGTTTGTTTACAGAATCCACGATCTTCCAGATAGAGATAGAGTAAGAGACTTAGTTCATTTTGTCTCATCTCTTGGATATACAATGAATAAACAAGAAGAGAAAATTTCTATAAAAGACTTTAGCTTGTTAGTTGAGATGGTGAAAGACAAACCAGAGCAAGGAATGGTTGAGAGTCTTGTCGCAAGAACAATGGCAAAAGCAATCTACAGCACCAAAAATATTGGACACTATGGGCTTGGCTTTGAAGACTACACACACTTCACTTCCCCTATCCGTCGTTATCCAGACCTGATCGTTCACAGACTCCTTGAAACATATCTAACAAATCAAAAAATAGATAAAGAAACTTGGAAGTGGTATGAGAAAGCTTCAATTCATTCAAGTGAAAGAGAAAAGCAAGCTTCAGAAGCAGAACGTACTTCAATAAAGACAAAACAAGTTGAATATATGAGTTCTTTCATAGGACAAGAACGAGAAGGAATAATAACCGGTGTTACGGCCTATGGATTTTTCGTTGCAGATCTAATATCTGGAAGTGAAGGATTTGTTCATGTCTCAAACTTACCAAAAGATGAATATGAATTTGATGAGAAGAAATACACTCTAGCCTCAAAGAAGAACAAATTCAGACTTGGAGACAAGGTTATTGTTACGGTTCTAAAAGCAGACCCAATCTCTCGGACTGTGGATTACGGATTTTCAAAATAAAAACTTATAAAAACAGTTTTCTGCTATAATTATATAGAAAAGTGGCACCGCTAATGCGGAAATAGAGCGTCACTAATTATATTATGGAAGAAGCAAACAAATCCCCTTTTTCGAGTAACGTCGATAAGCCAGAAAAAGATGCGATAAAATTATTTAGTGGAGTTGTAATCCTTGCGGTTTTAGCTATCATCGTTGGACTTATAACAAAAGACGGAAGAAATTTTCTTCTGGGTCTTGTAAATCCAGCTGACACTGTTGATATAAGTATTTCCCTAACTTCTATCAGTGGAGCTGATGAAGTTGAACCAGGGGTCTATGGAATACACATGGCAAAACTTCTAGACGAAGCAGGAATTGCTGAAAACTGGCTATCTTATACAACAGATTTTGCCGGAGAAATAGAAGCGAACAATGCAAGATTCTTTGCCGGAGGAGAAGTTTCTTACTATCACTTCAAAACAACCTTTATGGAGCCAGGAAGACTTCTTCCTGAAGAAATAACTTCTCTTGTTGGTGGAAATGAAATAAGAGGAAATGGTTTTATAAAAGCAGATAGAATAGACGCAGAAGCTGGAGGAAACACAGGAGAGCTTTCAGAAATTACAGAAGTAAAACCAAGATATGGAAATCTTTCTTATCTAGAAGGATTCCAAAATACAAAACCTCACAACTTCATAAGAGATTATGTTGATATTCTAGAAGCAGGAAATTCTGATTCTGTTTTTGTTTTGAACCTTAGATATTCTAGCCCAGAAGAAGAACTGGAAAAAATAGATTTTCTAGTTGATCAAGGAGTTAAAATTACTGGAATAGAATGTGGAAACGAAGCTTACGCAAAAACTCATCAATGGTATCACGCTGGAAACCCAGCAGTTAACGCGCCTATTTCAGTAGAAGAATACTTAGACACTTGTGATGAATACAGAAGCCTAATCTTGGCAGAACACCCAGGAATTCCTTTTGCTGTTTCTGCTGCACCAAAAAAGAACTTTGAAGAAGGAGCTGATTGGGAGGATTCAGATTTCAACGAACAGTGGAATATAGCCTTAAAAACAAAAATGGATGAACATAATTACGATGATTATGTAATTCACTTCTACGCACCATTTAATAGCTGTGAAGACGAAGTAGCGGGGGGAAACAGAGACTCAATCTTTTCTTGCGGACTTGAAGAAATGAGAGACTTGAGAAATACAGTTGCTGGACCAAATCTAACAACTCGATTCCCTGTTATCCTAGATTGGTATAGAGAAACATTCCCAGGAAAAAACATGTGGTTTACAGAATGGAATATAAACCAAGACCCAGCAAATGGAACAGATGCGAAATACGCAAACTCAATTCTTCATGCTGCTTTTGTTACAGATATTCTTAATATGATAAATGAAGAAAACGCAACTAATGGAAACTATATAAAAATTGCCAACCTTCACACATTTATGACAGATGGAGGAAACGCAATGATAAACCTTCATACATCCAAAGGAGTTGGTAACAGTGAACCAGAAGACACTGGGGACTTCGTAAGAAGAACACCTTACTTTGCTTACCTTTCTATGAAAGATATCTTTAAAGGAGGATACACTCCCCTTACAACAACATTTACTTTGAGTAATCCATCAAATCAAGAAGACATTACCGTCTACGGATACAGAAAAGATGATGGAGAAATTGCGCTTTCTGTTTCAAACCTAACAGGAAAAACATTGAGAATCTCAAGTATCACAGTTGATGGTGAGGTGGTTGATTTAACTAACTCAAGTGGTTCACTTTACGCAATAGATGGAGACGCCAACTATTCTAGCCGTGGAAAAACAGAGTTTGCAGTAAATCCAGGACACGAGGTAACAATCCGAGACGAAGATTACAGTAGCCTAGAGACAACATATATTCCTTCATTTGGAATCTCAACTCTTAAATTAGACCCTACTTTTGTAGAAGTAATACTTCCAACAGAAGATGGGACAGGCGATGACTGTGGAATTTTAGGAGGACTATTTGGAAACTGTGACGAAAACACAGAAGACACAGATAATGTTCCACCAAAAGTATCTTTCTCAACACCAGAAAATGGCACAATCCTTTCTGGAGCATCAACTCAAATCCAAATTCAATCAACAGATAAAAATGGAGTTGAAAGAGTTGACCTTTATCAGGGAAAAACACTTATTGGAACCGACTCTTCTGTACCATACAAATATGTTTGGGATACAAGTGGGTTACCAAACGGCCCTTACACTCTAAGAGCTGTATCATATGACCTTGCAGGTAACTCTGCTTCAGTCCAAATAAAAGTTGCGAAATCTAACTAACAACTAAGTAGCAATAAAAAATCCCGGAACTAATCCGGGATTTTTTATTTAGCGTATGATTTGGCTTCTTCAAACTTTATAGAAAGAAGTTTTGAGGCTCCATCCAGTCCTATTGTTACTCCATAAAGTGATGAAGCTCGAGACATTGTTTCTCTGTTATGAGTAACAACGATTAATTGTGAGTGTTCAGATAACTTCTCTAACATATCTCCGTATCTTCTTGAGTTTGATTCATCAAGAGCAGCGTCTGTCTCATCAAGAACAAGGAATGGTGGAGGATTAACTGCTGACATCGCAAAAAGAAGCGCAATAGAAACCAAAGATCTCTCTCCTCCTGATAGCATTCCGAGTTCTCTGACTTTCTTCTGTGGCAAAGATACGCCTATTTCTACCCCTCTTTCAAATTTATATTCTGCCTCTCTATCATCTGCATCTTCTCCTCTACCATGCTCAACGGTTATAGTTAAATGAGCACTTCCTCCTCCAAACATTGTTTGGAAAAATTCATTAAACGATTTATTTATCTCAGCTACCCCTTTCTTAAATTCATTATCAAGAGTATCCCTCAAATCTTTTATCAAAGATTTGAGATTCTTTATACTTGCTTCCAAATCTTCTAATTCCTTTTTCAAGAAGGCATCTCTTTCTTCAGTCTCTCTGTATTCCTTCAAAACATCTCCTCCACTTGCCGAACCGGCATCCTCTAATCTAATCTTCAATCTTTCAATATCTCTCTTTAAGGTTTCTTGAATTCTGGAATCATAATCAATAGAGCTTTTCTCTCCAATACTAAAAGATATACCAGTTATCATTTGGACTGATTTTTTATCCTCATCCAAATTTGTTTCTCTTATTAAAATAGAATTAAGATGTTCATCAAGACGAGCTTTTTCTCCTTCAAGACGAACCAGTTTTTCTTTTTCCTCGTAATATCTTCTTTCTCTTTCTCTTTCTTCTTCTCTCTTAGAAATAACTTTTACCTCAAGGCTCCTAATCTTGCTTCGAATATCTGAAACTTCAATCTCAAGACCACCAAGTTTTTTCTTTTCTTCTTCTAACTCTTTTAAAGTTTCATTTACCAGAACGTTTGAAGACGCAGATGAATCCTCTCCACCAAATTCTTCCCCTTCTTTAATTACCTCAGAAAGTAGGGCGAGAACCTCTTCCCTGTCTCCACTAGAACGAAGAACGTCGCTAGCTTTTCTTATTTTTGAAATAATTCCAAAAAAGAAAGAGGCTGGATATGTCTTTTCATTTTTTTCTTTTTCTGAATCTCTAATTGCCTCAATTTTACCTTCCAGCTTACCAAGATTTTTAGCGATATCATTTTTCTTTAACTCGATAGCTCTCTCTTGATCTCTAAGTTTTGCAATCTCTTGCTCTTCTGTTAATTCAGAAATTTTTACCGGCTCTGCTCTTTCTACAGTAATTGCTTTAGCGTTCTTTATTCCTTCTTCTGCGATTTTTATTTTTTCGCTGGTTTCTCTTCTTTCTTTTATAAGTTCTCTAGACTCGTCACCAAAATAATTATCAAACTTCTCTGACAATTCTCGGCGTAGCTCTTCTGCCTTTTCTATCTTTTCTACTTGCTTCTTTAGGAAAGTTAAGTGCGGAGAAAGTTCTCTTCGAAGAGAAGCTACTTCTTTCATGTTTATTTCCGACTTCTCTAACTTTCTCTCGCTTTCTTTTATTCTGTATTGATAAATCTTAAGTCCTAGTGCATCTTCTAGGATTTGTCTTCTGTCTTTATTATTTGAAGAAAGTATTCTATCGGCTTCTCCTTGAGAAATTATGTGGTGCCCTGTTGAACCAATATGAACTGAAGCAAGAAGTTCTACTATATCCTTTAATCTAACTTCTGAACCATTTATTTTATAAACATTCGCTCCATCAGAAAATACTTCTCTAGAAATAGTTATTTGATCGAAATCAACTGGGATATTAATTCCCTCGTTACTAAAAGAAAAGACTCTGTCCTTATTATCGAAAGAAATAGAAACAAGTGCTCGCGAAGAAGAAGGAACTCCCTTTGATCCTTTGAAGATCAAGTCACTTCCTCCTTTTCCTCTTAGACTTTTAATTGATTGTTCTCCCAGAACAAACCTGATTGCTTCTACAACGTTAGATTTTCCAGAACCATTTGGTCCAACGATACAGGTAACACGACTCTGAAAAGAAAGATTTGATTTCTTTGCAAAAGATTTGAATCCAAAAATTTCTATTTCTTTTAGTCTCATCATTTTTATTTTAATCTAACCAATTATTTATTTTAAGCGCACTTTCTGCAGCCTTTTGTTCAGCTTCTTGTTTTGATTTTCCTTTTCCTTGAGCAACAAGATCCCCTCCAAAATATATTCCAATTGTAAACTGTTTGTCATGGTCAGGCCCAGTCTCTGAAATGACCTTGTAGGATGGAGTTTGTCCAACATACTCTTGAGCTTTTTCTTGTATCAAACTCTTAGAATCTCTCCAAAGTTTCTTAGAAATTATTTCATCAAGAAGAGGAAAAGTTGTTTCTGAAATAAACTTATCAGCAGATTCATATCCTTGATCAAGATAAATGGCACCAATAACCGCCTCAAATGTATTAGCCAATATATACATTCTAGCTTTTCCTGTATCTTTTGCTTCTCCTTTAGAAAGAAGGAGGTATTTATTCATATTTAATTTCTCAGCAATAGAAGCAACAGTAACCGCGTTAACAAGGGCCGCTCTATAAGAAGTCATCGCACCTTCTGTTTCGTTTGGATATTTTCTATACAAATAATCTGTAACAGAAAGTTCTAGAACTGCGTCTCCAAGAAATTCTAGACGCTCATTGTGTGACAAACCAGTATTTCCATTTTCGTTTATATACGAACGATGGATGAAAGCTTGTTTTAATAATTTTTTATCAGAAAAAACGATACCTATCGTGTTTTCAAATTCGTTAAAGTCCGGCATATATAATTTTAGAATCAAGTTTCAGATACCAGGCATCGCACTTTTGCAATACACGGTAACTGCTACCTGTCATTTTACTTTTAAAAGTTAGTCTTTATTCAAAGACTCTTTTTTGCTAATAATCTCGATTGAACGAGTAATCAATACAACAATATCGTCATACATTCGAAGCGGAGCAACTTCTGGGAAAGAAAACCATTTTGCATTGTCCAAACCTCCACTTGATTCAAGTTTTAATTCTTGATATTCAGCTCTAGCCAAGAAATAATGAACGTGTTTTCTTAGCTTTCCTTTTTCTGGATGTGAAGCAATATATTCATTCTCTCCAAGTTTTTCCTCAACCTCAACATCTATTCCAATTTCTTCTTGTATTTCTCTTTTCATTCCTGAAACAGGATCTTCTCCCGCTTCAATTTTTCCTTTTGAAAGAGTCCAGTAACCGAAAACATCGTGAACCATAGCAAGATAAGGCTCGCCTTTGTATATCGCATAAACAACAGCCCCAGCTAATTCCTCTCTAGGAAGTTTATTTATATCAATTGGTTCGTCAACTTTTTTCTTAGAAACTTGATCTTTTCCTGGCTCTCCAATTTCTTTATAAACAGCACCAAGAACTCCATTTATAAAACGACTTGAATTCTCTCCTCCGAAAGCTTTTGCAAGTTCAATTGCTTCATTGATGGCAACTTTTGGTGGAACATTTTCTCTATCTCCAAAAAGAAGTTCTGTTAGTCCAAGTCTTAGAATATTTCGATCTATTCCATTTATTTTTTCAATTGGCCATTCTGGAGCAGCTTTTTCGATTATCTCGTCTAGAATAACCCTCTTCTCTTTTACAGTATTGACAAGCTCATTCAAAAAGACGTCAGTCTCCATTCCGGGACCAAACTCATCAACATTCTTTTGTAGAATGTCTTTTACATCCTCATCCTTGTAACCGTTAAAATCCCACTCGAAGAGGGTTTGTAGTGCTATTGATCTTGAAAGATGTCGTGAAGCCATAAAGAACAAAAAAAGCCACTCCTATTTAGAGCGAGCCTTCTTTTTTGCCTGCTTTTTTTCGACTTTTTTAACAGTGTCTACAACGTTTCTTCCCTTGTATGTTCCGCATTTTGCACAAGCAACATGAGGAAGAACCTTATTTCCGCAGTTTTTGCAGACATTTAACTTCTTGTCTATTAATGCATGATGAGAGCGTCTGTTTGCTGTGTGTGCTCTCGTATGTCTCATTCTTACAACCATATAGAAAAAGATTACCACATAAGCCCAAAAAAGAAAAGCCCAGCCGGGTATTTATCTATAACTGGCTGGGCAAACAAAAAACCCCGGCTTCTGCACGGGGCTTTTAAATAATATTCAATTTTAATTTACCAACCTACCAGTACATGTTGGGGTTAAATGTATACCCCTGCATATAAAGGTATGCAAATCTTCCGTCCTCTATAGACCTGTAATAACCGGCCGCCTTTAGGGCACTCTGATGCGGAGGAAATAAGCAATCTGGGTTTTTTTCCTTATTACTATTTTCTTCTTCTTCACCATACTGATCACCATCGGCTTCTTTGTAATACTTCAAAGCCGAGGAATAAGAAATTGCTTTAGAAGCTTTTATATCCTCATCAACGGAAACGAAACCTTGAATTGGTTCGTAGTTAGCTACTTTTAGTAACTTTCCATTTTTTGGAAAAGATAACTGTTTAACCAGAAAAAAATATTGGTGCCACTGGCGTAGTTTTTGCAATTGATACCAACAGAATTGTACTTCTCCGGAAATGTAGTGTCCGGTTTCTTCTAAGAACTCAAGTACCAAATTTCTAACAGCGATCTTATGCTTGTTGTTTTTTTTATCGCGGATTTTCTCCAACGATATAATTTCTTCAACAAGCTCAGAAGAGTAGATTCTTTTTCTTTTTTCTACATCCTTCCCAGTCTCATGATCTTTTTCAATTACTGGTATACAACAATTTTCCAAAATTGCTCTCAACGCCTGAAAATAGGCATTGTCTTGGAACACTGACGGCTGTGTAATTCCGCCAGGAAGTTTGGGATTCCTTGCCCCTACGCCACCGACTTTGTCGATAATGGTTACAACCTTGTTGCTTTCGTCAATAAAAACTCCAGCAGTAAAGAAGGTTGTTGGCCACTGCGCTGGAGGCGCAGAATACTGCCAAATTCTTTCGTCTGTTAAGCTCATTTTGTTTTCAATTTTTTTCGCAAACATATGCGATCTGAGATGATTATACTACAAAATAGACTATAAGTCAAATGACTTTAGAAAGCTTTTCCTGTGTATTGGAGATGGGCCAAAAAGCCTTATATTTTCAGCATGTTTTCGGGTTCCATAGCCCATATGACTATCGAAGCCATACTTAGGGTATTTTTGGGCAAAACCAAGCATTTTCCGGTCTCGTTCAGTCTTTGCCATTATTGAAGCAAGAGAAATGACCGGGATTTTCTCATCCCCTTTTATGACTGTTTCTTGAAAAAGAAAAGTGTTATCAAGCCGGAGTCCTCCATCCAAAAAGATTTTATCCTTCTTTCCAATTTTTAATTTTTTAATTCCCCTTTCAATTCCAAATTTTATAGAGTTATGAATTCTGTTTTTATCTATATGTTTTTCTGAAACAAGAACTACTGCAAAATCAGCAATTCCCTCTTTCTTCATTTTCTTTATTTTTTCTCGCCACTCTTCCCGCTTTTTTTTAGATAATTTTTTAGAATCCTTCAACCCTCTCAAATCAATCTTCTTCAGTTTGTTTTCGGCAATCATAAAAATCCCAACCGCAACCGGTCCAGCAAGAGGCCCTCTGCCCGCTTCATCAATTCCTACAATATATTTCACAATAAAAGTATAGCAAATAAAAAAACCGACTATTTGTCGGCTTATTTTTAAATAAATTCCAATGCTTTATTTACTAACTGAAGGTTCTCCGTACTCTTCAGTTATGATTTTGATTTCACCAGTCTTTAAATATGTGTTTATTTGATGCCACATATAAAGGCTAATCTCATGATCCTCCAGCAAATAAGCGAATAAATCTCCTTCGATTAAATCCTCAACAAAAGAGCATCTATCACCTGTCATCTTTAAAAATGCGAGGCTCGGGGAACAGTTCATCTCTATAAAGATGGCCACCTGCGGTGATTGAAGCTTTGTAGAACTGAAAGTTATTTTTGCAGGACAAACATGGATATCGCCTATCTTGCAACATTCCAGTTTTGGTAAAGAGTTAATATATAAATTAGTTGCATCAACTCCCCGCCAATCTTTTATAAATTCTTCAAGCTGTTTTAGTATGTTCTGTAATCTATTTGAAAATAGAACATGGCTTTTAGGATTCTTAGGGTCTAAGGAATCTCCAATTTCAATTTTAAAATTCATCATAATGAAACATTTTTTCTGATATTACATGAAAATTATGTTTTGTCAAAGCTTCAATTCGCCTGTTATAATCAATCCATCTTATGAGTTTTATTCATCTCCACACACATTCTCACTACTCTCTCCTAGATGGAATGAGTAAAATTCCTGACCTTGTTAAAAAGGCCAAGTCTCACGGCGCCACCGCTCTAGCTCTGACTGACCACGGAAATATGTATGGAGCTATCGAGTTCTACAAAGAATGTGAGAAAAATGGAATAAAACCAATAATTGGTTGTGAGATTTATATGGCTGAAAGAACCAGAAAAGATATGGAATCTGGGACTGACAACAAGAGCTACCACTTAACACTTCTTGCAAAAAACGAAACTGGTTACAAAAACTTAATGAGAATTGTTTCAAAGAGTTTCCTTGAAGGATTTTATTACAAACCTCGAGCTGATTTGGAACTACTGCGCGAACATGGAGAAGGAATAATTTGTCTTTCTGGTTGTCCTGGAGGTAAATTTATTTCTCTAATGCGCCAAGGAGCAAAAGAAGAAGCTAAGAAACTTTTGCAATTTTATATTTCTGTTTTTGGAAAAGAAAATGTCTTTGTTGAAATAATGAACCATAAAGAAGTCGATTGGTATATTCCCCTATTGCCACAAATAAAAGAACTGGCTGAATCTCTCAAACTTCCACTTGTTGCCACTTGGGATTCTCACTATCTAGAAGAAGAAGACAAAGAAGCTCACAATACTCTGCTTGCCATAAACACAAATAACAACAACTTCAAGATGGAAGGTGATTATTATTTTGCTGAGCCAAAAGAAATGGTTGATGTTTTCAAAGATTACCCTGAAGCTGTGGCAAACACTGAGAAAGTAGCTGAGATGGTAGATCTTAAATTAAGTCTTGGAAATTGGAGTTTCCCAAACTTTGAAATATCCAATGGGAAAACAGCTGAAGAAGTTCTGAAAGAAATGGCTTATGCTGGGTTTGAAAAAAGAGGCCTACCTCAAACAAAGGAATACACTGACAGACTAGAATACGAACTTGAAATCATAAAAAACAAAGGATTTTCAAAATATATTCTTATTGTGGCAGACCTCCTTCAATATGCAGAAGAAAATGACATTTACACAAACATCAGAGGATCAGTGGCTGGAAGCTTAACAACCTTTCTGACAGGGGTAACAAAAGTTGATCCAATCGATTACAAACTTCCATTCGAAAGATTCCTAAACCCAGAAAGACCTTCTGCTCCAGATATTGATATGGACTACGCCGACGACAAAAGAGATCAGATGCTTGATTATGTTCGAGCAAAATATGGAGAAGACAAAGTTGCTCAGATTGGAACCTTTGGAACAATGATGGCCCGTGGAGCAGTTCGAGATGTTGCCCGAGCTCTCGGCTATCCATATTCTGTTGGAGATAAAATATCCAAAATGATTCCAATGGGAAGTCAGGGATTTCCTATGACGATAAAACATGCGATGGAGTTGGTTCCAGACCTGGCTGAACAATATAAAAATGACAGAAATACAAAATTCATTCTAGACATGGCAATGAAAATTGAAGGTTGTGCTCGACACATCAGCGTACACGCGGCAGGAGTTGTGATCTCCCCTACTCCACTTACAGATTTCACCCCTATTCAGCTTGATCCAAAGGGTGGAAAAGTTATTAGCCAATACGACATGTACACAATCGAAGAAGCTGGACTTATAAAGTTTGACTTCCTTGGTCTTAGAAACTTATCAATTCTTCATGATGCCGTTGCCATCGTTCGAAAGTTATTTGGAACTGAAGTTGATATAGAAAAAATTCCTCTTGATGATAAAAAAACTTTTGAACTTCTGGCTAGCGGACAAACTGAGGCCCTTTTCCAACTCAACGGTTCCGGAATGACTAGATTCCTAAAAGAACTAAGACCTTCTAGCATCCACGACATTAACGCGATGGTGGCCCTTTATCGTCCTGGACCAATGCAATTCATTCCTGATTACATCGCCAGAAAACACAATCCTTCTTTAGTTAAATATTTCGACCCACTCCTAAAGCCAATTCTTGAAAGAAGTTACGGAATTCTTGTTTATCAAGACGACCTTCTGTTCATCGCCAAAGATATCGCCGGGTACTCTTGGGGAGAAGTGGATAAATTCCGAAAGGCAGTTGGAAAAAAAATTCCAGAAGAAATGGATGCTCAACATGATAAATTCACAAAAGGTTGCATAGAAAAATCAGGATTTAGCAAAGAAAAAGCTGAAGAACTTTGGAGTTGGATTGTTCCATTTGCCGCTTACGGATTTAACAAAGCTCACGCAGCAAGTTACGGAAGAGTGGCTTACCAAACCGCATACATGAAAGCAAACTTCCCTGTTGAATATATGTCAGCTGCATTATCTGCAGAATCTGGGGACACAGAAACAATTACAACTTACATAAAAGAATGTGAGAGAATGGGAATTCCAGTTCTTCCTCCAGATATAAATGAATCTTTGTATCCTTTTACAGCCATAATGGGAGAAGACGGAAAAAGTGAAAAAATTCGTTTTGGACTTAGTTCAATAAAAAATCTTGGACATGACATCGCGGAAGCTGTAATTGAAGAAAGAAAAACTAATGGCAAATATACTTCTATAGAAAATTTCTTAGAAAGAGTTCAACATAAAAATCTAAACAAAAAATCTCTTGAGGCTTTGATCATGAGCGGATCAATGGACCAATTTGGAGAACGTGGACAATTAGTTTCAAATTTTGAAAAACTTCTTGAGTACAACAGAAACGCCGTTGCACAAAAGTCTCAAAACAGTCTATTTGGAGACATGAAAGTTGGAAGTGGTCTAAAGCTAGAAGAAGCAGAACCAGCAACAAAATCACAGAAACTAGCTTGGGAAAAAGAATTAATTGGACTTTATATTTCTGGCCACCCACTAGATGAGAAGGCTGATCTAATAGAAAAATCTGGAATGACTATCAGTAAAATTATAGAAATTGCAAAACACGGATATCCGATAACCCTAATCGCACACATCGACGAAGTTAAATCTATAATCACAAAAAAACAAACAAGAATGGCATTCATAAAACTTTCCGACTTAACGGGAAATATTGAAGGAGTTGTATTCTCAGAAACATTTCAAAAAAGCGCTAGTGACTTAGAAGAAGGGGTTCTTGTTGCAATAGAAGGAAAAATTGCAGTTAGAGAAGGAGAAAAAAGTATTCAAATAGATAAGGTTAGAAAAATATAAAATCATAGTAAAAAGATAAAATAAAAAATCCCGCGCATAAAGCTAAAGATCGGAA
>ERZ650304.338-NODE-338-length-26944-cov-25.186656_pt1 | contig 26944 bp, 34 predicted proteins | sample MGYA00376240_ERZ650304 | MGnify/ENA primary metagenome ERZ650304 (study PRJEB26733, sample SAMN07839271) | wastewater metagenome | biome: small river; feature: stream; material: water | place: USA: North Carolina | collected 2016-03-01 ... | reverse complement strand
GGCGAGCGGCTCAGCTGAGGCACACCAGCCGGGTGGTCGGTGCCGTTGGCGTCGATTCGCCCGATGACCGAGCCGTTCGAGTAGTACACGTCGCTGGCGACCTCGGCGAACGACACATGCGCGCCGGCCTGCATGTCACTGCGCACCACGGTACGGCGCAGCGTGGCGCCGCCGTCGTCGATGCGGTAGAGCGTCGCGCCGTCGACGTAGTAGCCGAAGATGCCGGCCTCGCCCATCCACGCCGAGTGGCAATCGGTGCCGGCCACTTCGAGCGTGCTGCCTTCGCGCCGCTTGATGTTGCCCTTGGCCAGCACGTCGGCGTTGATGATCGACCGCGCGTACATACCCACCTCGCGGTCGTAAAGCGCGAAGTCCGGCACTCGGTTGTTCATGCCTGGCACGAACGGGCCGATGGTGGTGGGCTTGGTGGTGGTGGACATCTACTTCGATTCTAACTTAGAGGTACGATCAGGGGTCGTACGCGGTCGAGGCCGCAGCGGGCAGCACCCTCGCGTAGCTCGCACCGGGCGTCGTACGGACCCACAGGTCAGGATTCGCCGGGTCGAACGGTCCGAGCGTGGCCTCAGCGCGCGCCTGGCACGCCGCCGCAGCCCCCAGTCGGATCTGAGTCAGCAGCGTCGCGGTAGCCGCGGCAGCAGCCGCCGCAGCGCCCGTCTCCGACCCGAGCGTCAGCATCTCGCGCACACGCGCGATCGCCACCGCGGTTGCGGCCCCTGCGAACAGCGTACGCACGGTCAGGTCCGCGCTGGCCGCAGCCCTACCCTGCCCTGCCGCTACGAAGCCCGTCTGCGTCGTCAGCGAAGCACTTGCGCTGGCCGTTGCGGTCGACGAGGCAGCAAACTGCTTGCGCGCCGTGAGGTCAGCCGTGACGCTCGATGCCGCCGAGGCCGCTCCTGCGAGAGCGTGCGTGGCGGGGGCGAACAACGAGGCGCTGGCCGACGCCGAGGCCGAGCCCGCAATCGGCTGAAGCGCGACGAGCGTGCCGGTTGCAGTCACCGTAGCCGCTGCGGCGCTCTTGAACAGCGCGCCGGCGCCCTGGTAGCGCAGCACGACGGACAGCGCCGCCATGCGGTTGCCGCCGAAGGTGCCGACCGTCCACGTGCGTAGCTGGTCGCCGGTCTGCCCAGCAGCGGACAGCATCTTGTAGCCGACCGAGAACTCGTAGTTGAGCATCTCGCCGGTGATGAGCCACGTGAACCCGCTCGCGCGGGTCTCGGTCATTCCAGTCGGCCCCGTGCCGCCACTGATCGACGTGCTGGCGCCGGCCCACATGCCCACCAGCGCGTCCTTCGCGTGCTGTGCGCCGATGCTCGGGGCGAGCGCGTCGCCTGCGATCCCGTCGACCGATGCCGGCGTCGGGTAGTTCGAGAGCATCGCTTCGAGCGGCTCGTCGTAGGCGTAGATCGGCGTGGCGAACTTCGCGTTGCGCCAGCGTTGGATGCCCCACTGCGCTCGAGCAATGCCGCTGTAGCCGACCTCTGCGCGCGCGAGCGTGAAGGTGTAGTTGATCGGCGTGCCACTGCCCGGCGTCGTCGTCCGCGTGTCCTTGCAGTAGAAGACGTAGAGACCGAAGCGCGAAGTGAACGTACCGCCCGACAGCGGCTGGCGTGCGCCAAACTGCACCCAGCCCGACTCCACCGGCGTCACGCTCGTGGCGTCGGTGATGAGAGTCAGAAGGATCAGGTCGCCGAGCGCCGCGTTGGACTGCGCCACAGGCACGGTGACGGAGAGCGTGCCTGCGGAGTTGTGGGTGTAGACCGTCGGGAAGTTGTTGTCGACGAACGCGAGATCCGCTGGCGGCGTCGTGTAGAGCCCGGCCGTTGCCGTCGCCGCGGCGTCGCCGGCAAAGCGCGTCTGGGTCGAGAGCGACGCCGAAGCTGACGCAGCCGCAGCCGACGTGCCGGTGAATCCGTCGGGCTGAAGGAAGGCCGTCGTCGACGCTACAGCTTGCGCAGAGGCAGCGAACCGGGTCTGCACCGACAGCGAGGCACTCGCCGAAGCGACGGCTGCGCTGTTGCCCGCCACAGCTTGAACCGACAGCGTCGCGGCCGTGGTTGCGGTGGCGGAACTCGAACCCGCCAGTAGCGCAGAGCCCCAGGCGTGGATGACGAGGGTCTGCGTGAGGTACTGCGTGCTCGTCGCAGTCGTCATGCTCCACGTCGGCGCTGCGCCGGCCGTAGGCTGCGGCTCGAAGAATGCTTCAGCTCGGCCGTTGGCGCTGATCGCGAACAGGTTGCGCTGCCCAGCCGCTACGCTCGGCGTCGGCCCGGTGGCCAGCGACGCCGCGTTGGACATCGCGTAGATCGCATGCACGGCGTCGCCAGCGTTGATCGTCGGCGGTGCGGCCGGGATGGTCTGGAGCGTGCTCGCCGTCGCGCCCGACTCGAACTTGGTGACGTACTCCAGCGGGTCGATCGTGTCCGCGCCAGCGACGATCGACACGCCCACTCGATTCGTCAGCGAGGTCGAGACCGGCGAGCCGACCGTGAACGTGAAGGCGTAGGTCCCTGTGCTCGGGATGACCCGCCACCAAGTCGTGAGTTTGTCGGTCGGCGAGCCGCCGTAGCCGAGGACGGGCAGCTGGGTCCAGCCGGACTCGACCGGCGTGATCGTCGGGTTCTGGTCGAGGTGCGCGTAGACGACCAGCAGCTCACCGGCGCGAAGTGTCTCGACGACGACGAACGAGGTGTTGAAGTTGTCGACGACGATCGTCGAGCCGAAGCGGCGCAGGCCGACGCCGCTGCGCAGCGTCGCGGTCGTCTCCGCCTTTGCCTGCGCGGCGATCAGCTGCGTCGTCGTCAGCGACGCGCTGGCCGACGCAGCGGCTGCACCCGAGCCGCTGATCGGCGTGAGGATCGAGCCGAGGGCCGAGGCTACCGCTGCGGCGTTGCCTTGTAGGCTGGCGCCCACCGCCAGCGACGCGGAAGCCGAAGCCGACGCTACGGCCGCGCCCGTGAGGAGGATCGGCGGGTGCGCAGGGAAGAACGTGGACAGGCTGATGGCCCGTCCGGCGTCACCCTTGCTGGTGACGAGACCGAAGTTGCTTAGGAGGCGTCGAGTGAGCCCGCCCCAAGCAGGAGAGCGGCGGAACGACGCCATGGCCCGCTACTTGGAGGCGACCTCGAACTGCGCGTGCACGAGGCCGATCGAGCCACCGTCCGACGAGATGAGGGGGTACAGCGCCGTCGTGTCGAAGATGAGCGGCGCGCCGGTACGGTCGAAGCCGAGGATGTCCTGGCCAGGAGCCGTCGCGATGCGCGCACCGCCGAGGTAGCGCATCACGAGGATGTTGAACGTGCCGGCGGTCAGACCCGTCATCACCACGGACTCGATCTTCTGCACGCCGCTGTCGCCGGCCTGGAGCGGCAGCTGCATGACGCTGCCGACCTGCAACGCACCCGTCGGGATCAGCGTCACCGCGCCCGTCGAGCGCCCCGTGACGCCGGACTGGTTCGTGTAGGTGACGGTGATGACGCCGGTACCGCTGCTGGCGGTGACGCCCTCGACGAAGATGCCGGTCGAGCCTGCGTAGATCGACGTGCTGGGCTGGTTGTCCGGGTCGATGATCAGCCGCGAGGCGTAGCTCGGCTGGGCCGACAGCGTGACGTTGGCGTTGAACGGATAGGCCCCGGCCTTCCAGAGCAAGTCGTACCAGCGCGCGCGGCCGGCGAAGCTCATGGCCAGGTCGACCATGGTCAAGTAGGCGCGCTGCGTGCCCACCGAGTTGATGAACGGGAAGCCCGCCGTCGATGAGGTCGGGACCACACCCGCTGTCGTGTCGGTGCCCGCCAGCACGCCGCCGCTGGGATTGCCGCCGCTCAGGTCGAGCAGCGAGCCCCAGACCAGCGTGCTGATCGACCGCGACTGGTTCGTGCGGTAATAGACGAGGCTCTGCTTCCGAGCCGCGATGTAGTCGTCGACGGACGCGATGGGCATGTCAGTTGTCGACTTGGAACGTCAGCGAGCCGGCAGCGAACGACGGAGCAGCGTCGCCGTTGTTGACTGTTTTGGAGGTGGTGAGCGGACCCCAGATGAGCAGGTTGCCGCCCGACGCCGCGTCGTAGAGAGCAAACGCCACGATGGTCCCCCAGTTGGCCGTCGGCGCCGGGAACGTGATCGCGTTGTTGTTCGAGGTCGTGCCGCTGGAGCCGCTCGAAGCCGTCGTCGAGCCGGCGGACTGGGTGCCGGCCCAGTTGGCCAGCGAGCTGGTCACCGCCACGCGCGCATACGCGCCGCCGGTGACTTCGGTGCCTGCGGCTGAGTCGCTCGGTGTGACGGTCAGCAGGCCGACGTAGAGGGTCGCCGGGCCACTGCCGGCGCCGGCCGACGCACCCGTGATGCCGAGGGCCTGGGCGCGGAATAACCAGTCGATGATCTTGTTCTCGGCGAAGTCGGCAAAAGCGCTCATGGCGATCCTTGGGAGTTGCGGGATTATCTGCGATCTAAGTTAGATCATGGCTCGACGCGAAGCTCCGCCACCCACGTGCGCGCGTCGTGGGTTTGGGGGGCAGTCCGCGTGAACGAAAGCTCAGGCAGCGTGCGCGGGTGCAGCGCGCCGCGGAACAGCAGCGTGCGGTCCTGCGACCGCGCGTCCGCTGAGCTGGTGCCCGCCGCCGTGCCAACGCCCGTCGACGTGAGGCCGGTGATGCCGACCACGATGCTGGAGCCGTTGGCCTGGCCGAGACCGGCGTAGACCGACCGACCACCGGCCGCGACGGTGCTGGCGCCCGAACTCGAGCCCACGGCGGCGGTGACGCCCTGCCCCGTGGCCGCCGCGGCGCCGACGCCCGCGCTGGTCGCCGCCGCGGCCCGGATGGCCACGCCCACGCCCGTAGCTGCGCCCGAGCCTGCCGCAACACCCGGAGAAGCCGCTGTGGCCACGCCGACGGCTGCGGGGGTGCCCTGGCCCGCGGATGCGCCCACGGAGGCCGCTGTGGCCCTGCCAGTGGCCGCCGCAGCGCCTACGCCAGCAGAGGCACCGACGCCCTGCCCTGCGCCCGCGCTGGAGCCCACAGCAGCCGCCGCACCGACGCCGGCCGAGGAACCTACCGCCGCGATGACCGTGTTCGAGGCGGCCGCAACCGTGCTGGTGCCCGCCGTCGAGCCCGTGCCCGCCGCCGTGGCCGCCCCAGAGGCGCTCGCCGCGCCTACGCCCGCCGAAACAGCTGCGCCCGCAGCGCCGGACGCGCCGGTAGCGGTGGCCGCACCCAGGCCCGCAGCTGCGCCGTCGCCGCGCCCGGTAGCTGCACCGACGGCCGCCACGGTGCCGACGCCAGCTGCGGCACCAGGCACCGGGATCAGGGCATTGCTGGCGCCGGACGCCGCGCCGAGGCCGGCGGTGGCCGCCACGCTGTTCGCGGTTGCTGCGCCGGTAGCCGAGGCTGCGCCGGCACCCGCGGACGCGCCGTCGCCTGCGCTCGTCGAGCCGCCGGCCGTGCCCGTAGCAGCGGCGGCACCGACGCCCGCCGAGCTGCCCACGCCGTCCGCAGTGGCCTGGCCCGTCGCCGCCGGGGTGCCGACGCCGGCCGACGCACCCGTGGAAGCCGCGGTGGACGCACCCGAGGCCGTCGCCGCACCGGTGCCGGCAGTAGCCGCAACGGAGTTCGCGATGCCGCGGCCGGTCGCAGCCGGGGTGCCGGTGCCCGCCGCCGCGCCGACGGCCGCGACGATCATCGAGCCGACCGCCGCGGGGGTGCCTACGCCCGCCGACGCGCCGACGGCATTGAAGATGGCCCGGCCGGTGGCGACAGCCGTGCCAACGCCCGCCGACGCGCCAGGCTGCGCCGTCGTGGCCGCACCAGTGCCGGACGCTGCGCCCGCGCCTGCTGAAGCACCCGCGCCTGTGACGGTGCCGCCGCTTGCCGGCGCGCCGAGCGGGCCAGTCGAGGCGAACGGAGTCGAGGCGAACGTCTGCCGGCGGCGCACGCCCGTGCCGGCCAGGTTGTAGGCGACACGCAGAGTCGCCGCGCTGGAGGTGGTCGTGCCGCCGCTGCTGATGCAGTCGACGGTGATCTGCGCGCCTTGATCGGCGTAGGAAGCGGTGAGCGCGAGCGTCGATGCGACTTCGCCGCTGATCGCCGTGCCGTTCTTCTTCCACTGGTAGCTCGTGGCCCCCGTGGCCGTGACACTGAAGGTCGCCGTTGCGCCGTTGTTTACCGTCTGATCGGTCGGCTGGGCGGTGATCGTCGGGCCGCTCGGCGTGAAGCGGAAGACCGCGATACCGGCCTGCCCGAGCTGGCAGTCGTTGTCTGCCCACGTCCATGACGCCGTTTGCGCGCCGTTGGCCGCAGCGATCTGCCAGCCCGCGCCGAGGCCGATGTTGTCGGTCGTCGTCGAGGTGCTCAGCAGCGAATTAGCGTAGCCTGTCGGCGCTCCGATGCCGATGGCCGATGGATTGCCATCGGTCACGCAACAGGCGACGACCAGATCCCCCGCGAGCGCGAGCCCGCCTGTGCTGACCGATACACCGTCGACAGCGCCAGGCGTGCCGCTCAGCGCGATGTTCGAGTTCGCCTCAATGAGCGTCCAAGTGCCAGCAACGCCGCCCGAGAACTCAGCCGCGAAGAAGTAGCCATCTCCGCTGTCACCAAGCGTCGTCGGCGTGATGACATGAGAGCCGGCTGCGGCAGCAAGGATGTGGCCGATCTGTGTCGTGACCGGCCAGCCCGGCGCCGGGGTGGCGCCCGGCGCGTTCGGGTTGATGCTCGCCGCAATCGTGCCGTTGGTGTCAGTTGGAAGTGGCTGCGGCTGGCCGTTGCCGTTGGTGGCATTCCACCAACCGCCTACGGAGACGACGAGGTTCCCGGCCGCTACACCGGACAGCGTGACGTTGCCGGGAGCCTGCCAGGTCGTGTCCGCGGTCCATGTCTGGACGAGCGTGGAGGACTGCTGGACCTTCGTGATCGCCACGTCAGAGCCTCTACATCAGCGCACGCGCCTGCTCGGCCTCGCGGCGCAGCGCGTCGATGTCAATGGGCGCCGGCTTCTTGTACCCCCTTCGAACCACCGGGCTGAGCTTCGGCATGGAGCGCCATGCACGCTGCTGGCGCTCCCATTCCTCCATCGTTTGCCGGCGAGCTGGCATGGTTCGCCTTATCGATCTGCCTCGGTGTAGACCCCTGCAACACCGATTGCCACGGTCGTCACGGTGGTGTTGGCCGTCCCGTTGCTCATGGCGCACTGCGGCCCCATAAAAGCGGTGTTCTGCGGCAGCGTCGTGCTCGTGCTCCCCTCGTAGGTCACGTTGTTCACGATGTCGTCAAGACGCCAGTAGATCGTGTTGCCGTTGGGCGGGCAGAACATGAAGAAGTCGTAGCTGTTGCCCGCCGCGATGGCGTTCGACAGCGTGATCTGCTGCTTCGTGGTCGTCGTGGTGTCGCGAGTGACGAAGTTGAACGCGCCCGCGCCAGTGCTCGGGTCTGTGGTGTCGTGCCACAGGCCGCAGGTGTTGTTCAGCACCGTATCTGAGGCGACCACGTAGGTGCCGCTCGATGCGGTCAGGCCAGCGAAGATGCGGACCGTCGAAGCAGGGTAAAGCTCGATGATGAATCGAGCAGCGTAGAAGAAGCCGCCCAGTCCAGCAGCATTGCCGCGCCAGTAGTTCAGCGTGTCGGCCGCCGCCGCTTTGATGCCCAGCGTCTGGTTGGTCGTCGTGACGACGTTGGCGTAGCGCGTGCGGCGCATCTGGTTTGAGATGGCTGGCGCCGTGGTTGCCGGGGTTGGATGCGACACCGTTCCGCCCGAAGTCCAGACCGGGCCAAGACCAGTTCCAGAGCCCGTTCCGGTCGTGCCGGTGCTCGGAACGTACATAAGCACCCGGTTCTGGAAGATCGCCGTCTGCATGGCCGTGTCAAGTCCGCTCGGCCCCTTGATCCTCGGGAGCATCCGACCCGCGATCGACTTGGCGTACTGGTAGAGCGTGCCCGACGCGGGTGTGCCTGGTTCAGCCGTGATGGCTGGCCACAGGGATGCGCCGACGTTGTCGAGCTGCACGGTCTTCGACGCCAGCGACGCGATCGCGACGTACTTCGTGCCGACCGCGAACGACACCGCGGCGTCAGCGTTACTCGACCGCAGCACCGTGGTGCGGGTCAGCGTAGCCGCTGCGCTGTAGGTGCCGATGCCCGATTCGTACGCGCCGGTAGGCACGCCGTTCGCGTCGACGGCCTCGATGTAGTACGGCACGACATCGCCGACTTGAATGGGCGTGCCGTCGTCCCGCTTCGCGGCGGCGAAGGTCTTGTAGCCCGTGACCGCCCCCAGCAGACTGGCAGCGGTGGTGCCAGTTACTACCGAGGTCTCGAGTACCCGATCGTCGCGAACGTACATACGATCTAACTTCGATCAGTCTTCGGTGATGGTCGAAGCCGTGGTCAGCTGCGGCGTCACACCGTTCGTCACCGAGATGTTCGGGGTGACGGTGCCGCTGTAGAGCAGCTTGGTCGCGCCCGACACGGCCACGCCGACCGACCAGTGGGTGATCGTGTTCGTGCCGGCCGTGCAGGCGCCGAACGAGATCGCGGCCACCGGGCTCACGGAGTTGGCCGTCACCGTCCAGCCGCCGGCCGATCGCGCGACCGATACGCGGGCATAGCCGGTGTACGTCGCCTCGTTGGTGGCCTGCGTGCCGGCCTCGCCAGGGTCGGCGGTGTGCAGCGCGACGTACAGGTTCGTCAGCGGGGCCGTGGTGGCGTTGTCGGCGATGTTGGCGATGGCGGTCGCTTGGAAGATCAGCTTCAGCCAGTCGTTCTCGAAGGTGTCACCCTTGCTCATGTCGTTACCTCTTTGGTCAAAGTGATCGCGCCGGCAAGGAGGGCCGTGACGACGCCGGTGGCGGAAATCAGTTCGAGGTCGTAGACGCCCTTCGTCCACGTGTAGCCTGCGGTGGCGGTCGCGCTGATGAGCAGCGAGATCGTCTTCGCAGAGGTGTCGACGGAGATGCCGCCGTTTTCGGTGGTGAGCGTCGCGAGGACCGCGCCGCCGATGCGGTCCTTGATCGTCATGCGCGCCGTGAAGCCGGTCAGCGTGACCGGCGTGAAGTACACGAGGTAGCCGCCCGAGCGGTAGGGCTTGAACGACGCCGCGCTGATCTCGTTGAACTGCACCGTGTCCGCGTCGACCACGGTCACGCGGCGGAAGTCCTTCGAGGACGGCGGGCTCGAAAGCGCGTTGACCTCCACCATGCCCTTCACGTCGATCACCGCGGCCTTCCAGCCGTCGGGAATGCCGTGGCCAGGCACGGTCAGCGTCACGGGCGCTGACTGCGGGATCGCCGTGATCGCCTTGTAGACAGCCGGTGTCGTCTCCCAACGCACGACGCGCTGGAAGGTCTTGCCTTGCTCGATGACGAGGTCTTCGGCGGTAGCCGGCATCAGAGACCTCCGTACTGGATGGGCTGCGGGGCGCGGTTGCGCATCTGGAGCTCCGACTTCGCGGCCTCGCACAGCTCCTCGAAACGGGTCATGTTCTTCTCGGCGCGCGCGGGCTGGTAGGTCTCGGGGTCGTCCTTCAGGAACGCGCGGGCCAGCACGCCATACACGAGGTGCGGCACGTACTCGGGGCGCACTTCGAGCTTCGAGTTCTCGTCGACGATCGACTTCAGCGGCAGGCGCGTGACCGTGAGCTTCACAGCCTGGTCGGCCGTGGGCACCGGGACCGGGCGGATCATGCCCTCCGTCTCACCGCGGACGATGTACCGCGCGACCAGGCCGGTCGAAGCGACCAGCGCCGCCATCGGGTCGGTGTGGTTGATCAGGTTCAGGCGGCCGCGCAGGGGGTCCATGACGTTGAGCAGCTTCAGGATGCACGGGTCGAGTTCGACCGTCGCCGCGCCAGCCGGCAGGATCAGGTCCGTGACCGGGCTCGCAGCGTCGCGGATGCCGCCGGTTACCGACACGAAGCGCGTCACCGCCTGGTCGACGTAGCGCCACACCTCTGAATCGCTCCAGAGGTACGGCTGCTCGGTGTCTGACGCTTCGTCGCGAAAGGCTTCCATCAGGCCAGCCAGGTTCATGCGGCGCTCCCTTGCGGGGGCACCGGCCCGCCCGGAGTAAGGCGGACCGGCACCGTGGTGGGTTGGGTAACGAGGAAATGCGGCCCCGCACAGAAGCCCTCACCCACCGGAGGAACGCCGCTCCCGATCCGGTTCATGGTCAGCCCTTGTTGGCCGGGATCGGGTTCGTCGGATCGGCTTGCGCCTTGCCGCGGAACCACGACGCCACGCCCAGGATTGCGCCCAGCGCCGCCCACGCCTCGAACGGCACAGCCGGCACCGGCAGCTTCATCAGCGGCAGCACGAAGTACACCCCGAAGAACGTCACGCCGAAGACGAAGCCGCAGAACGGCCGCCAGCTGTAGGTCGGCCAGTGTTCGGCCGCAGCCTCAGCCTGCATCGTCGAGTTGACGGCTTGGATGCGCGCCGTGTCGGCGCTCAGCTCGTTTGCGGCGTGCTGCACGGCCAGGGCTTGCAGCTCGACCTGGCGCTGCTTCTCGATCTCCTTCAGCTTGACGGCTGCGTCGGGGTTCGAGGTCAGGGCCACGGCGACTTCGTCCGGCGTGTTGCCGGTGCCGAGCGCCGAAGCGATCATGCCGCCCACCGCGACGGCCGCGCCGGCGGGGCCGGTCAGCAGCGTGCCGAGGATCGGAGCGGACTTGCCCACGAGGGCTGCGATTTCTTTCCAGTCCATCAGTTGTCTCCTGCGATGTAGCGAAGGTTCTGCGCTCCGCGGAGCACCCACCCCGCGCCGAAACGCGGGAACGTCGAGAGCCGGGCCCAGAAGGTGAAGCGCTCGGCCATGAAGAGCAGATGCACGTCCTTCGGATCGGCCGCAGCCAGCGCGGCCCGGCTGATCGGGCCGAAGTGCCCGTCGTCGGCCACCTTGAGCGCGCGCTGAAGGAACCGCGTCGCGTTGTCGCTGCCGTGGTTCACCGCGGCGTCGAGCATCTGGAACTGGAGCGCGCCGTCCTGGGCGTAGTACGCAACCGGAAGCCAGAAGTCCTTCTCGTAGATCAGCTTCGCGTGGTCTCGAGTCAGCGCCTTGATGTCCAGGCGCGGATAGCTCCGCTTCGAGATCCCCCACTGCGTCTCTTTTCCGGGGTCAGCCGGATCGTTGACGTAGCCGCCCTCGTGGGCAAGGATGCGCTCGATGGCGGTGGCGAAGTCCATGGTGTCCTACGTCGGGGGCGGTCCCGCCCGTGATGCCCAGCGCTTCGCGACCATCAGCTCGATCTCGCTGATGGCCCGCGTGCCCATGTGACCGGCGATGCCGACGAGCGGCACCGTCCACGAAAGCGCCAGGCCCGAGGCCTGGCAGAGCCAGAACGCCAGGAGGCCGGCGAAGGCGCTGGTTGCGAGTTCACCGACGAGATGCATGACGTTCCAGGCGTAGAGCTGCCCCTTCTTTACCTTGGCCAGCCAGCTCACCACGCCACCGAATAGGGCCACGCCCAGCATGAACCCGTACTGCTTCAGCGGGTAGTTGAGCGGGTCCTTGTCGACGATCTCCGCGTTCGCGGAGATGTGGAGAGCCAGCGCCGCCGCAGCGACGGCGGCCTTGGCGGAGCGGCTGACCTTCATGACGCTCACTGCTCGGTTTGCACCGAGGCCCAGACCACGTCGCGCTCCTTGGCGTCGACCGTGAAACCGAGGGCCGTGCTGAGGATGCCCGCGTGCGGCGCGCCGCTCGTGGTGAAGTCCTCGCGCTGGCCCTTCAGCACCATCGCCTTCATCGCCTCGGCGATGAGCGCGGTGCGCTCGGGACCTTCCGGCGGAGCGTTCGAGGTCTTGGTCTCGTCGGGCAGCTCTTCCTCGGGCACGGCACCCTGCGCCTGCACCTCTTCCCAGCACATGCTCGGTACGTGCAGGGGCTCGTTCTTCTTGAACTCGAACGAGCGGCCGAACTTGGACACGACGACGCGGTCACGCGACATGACGAAATTCATGAGCTTCTCCTGTGAAGGGAGCGGACCGGGTCATCCGGCCCGCTCAGGGGCCGATCAGGACGCCTGGACTTCCAGCTGGCGACCGCGCACGATGTACGAGACGCGCACCGTGACCTTGCCGGCGGTCGCAACCGCGACGGTGTTGTTCACCGTGATGCGGATGTTCTCGCCCGAGCCCACGTAGCCGGTCAGGACCAGCGGGGTCCGGCCGGCGGCCAGCACCGAGGTCGCGGCCAGGTAACGCGTCGCGTTGCCCGAGTCGCCGACCGCGACGGTCGAGACCGTCGGACCGGCCACTGCGGTCTCGGCCACCAGTTCGCCGCCCACCACGACGGCGTTCGGCGGCAAGCCGATCACCTCGAAGATGTTCGTGCCGACCGCACCGATCGACACGCCGGCGGCGTTGTACGCCGGGGCGGCGCCACCGATCACGTTGCCGACGACCGTCGGCATCGTGTCGGCAACGGCCGTGCTCACATCGAAGGTGAACTCGGCGGTGAGGGGGTACTGAGCACCCCGCGCTTGACGAAGAGCAGACATGTTCAGCCTCCTTCAGTTGGCCACGTAGACCGACACCACGCCGAAGTCTTCGGCGGTGTTGTTCTCGTAGATCGAGTTGAAGACCGGCTTCTTGAAGCCGAGGATCTTGCCGATCGAGATACCCTGCGAGTTCTCGTAGTCGAAGCCCTTCTCGTTCCACTCGGGGGCCTTGATGTCGGCCATGCCGAGGGCCTGGGCGCCGCAGAACAGGATCTGCGAGCCTTCGACCGTGCCGCCGGCGCCGTACTTCGAGCCCGACGCGGCGCCCGAGGTGTTGGGCACGTGGCGGAACTCGTGCAGGTAGATGTCGTCGATGCGGACCGAGGAGCCGGTGAACAGGCTGTCGTTCTTGTCCTTCTGGACCGAGTGGCGCAGGTTCAGCATGAAGTTGGATTCCATCTTCAGCTTGGCCATCGCCGTCGGGGTCAGGAAGGCGTGGTAGGTCTCCGCGCCGCCGTCTTCCTTGATGCCGCGGATGTAGCGATCCTTGGCGTAGGCCTTCAGCTGCACGAACAGTTCCCACGACGGGGTGTCGGTGGCCACCACCGCGCTCGACGCGGCGCCCGCGATCAGCGACTTCGTGGCGCTCGTGCCGTCCCAGCGCAGGCGGCGCTTGGCGGACGGAGCGGTCACGTCGGACGCGAAGTCGAGGTACTGGAGGTCCGAGCCGACGCGGGCCGCGCCGTTGGGCTTCATCGCGTAGCTGATGCCGGCCAGGGTCAGGAACGCCATCTGGTCGATGCGGTCCGACAGCCAGTACGACAGCACGTCGCGGGAGTTGCCCCGGAACTCGACGATCGACTTCTGGTCGGCCATGCGGCCTTCGTGGCGGTTGGCGTGACGGATCTGGTCGATGCGGATGACCTGATCGAAGGTCTGCATCCCTTCTTCGTTGCCTTCCAGCGCGCGGTCACCGGCGACGCCGTCGCCCGTCAGGTCCGCCAGCAGCGTGATCACGGCGCGGGCGCCCTTCTCGGACTGCTTCAGGTCGGTGATGTGCTGGACGAGGGAGTTCGGACCCTTGCCGAGAAACTTGTTGATGAACGACTGGTTGCGAGCGTTCTTCCACAGCTCCATCGCCCAGACGGTCTTCTGCTCGTTCGTGAGCAAACCGAAGTTGGTCAGTGCCACGGGCACCTCCTGTCATTAGATCGAAGTTAGAGAACAACCTACCACTTCGCCGAATGACGCCTCGGACTCGCGAGTTGCAGCTTCTGACGTTGAGCTGCGATCTACGTTGGATCGAACTGTACTCGAAAAAAGAGCCGCGCGTGCGCGGCTCTCTTCAGGGCTCGAGTTCGGTCAGGTGGCGGCCTTCGCCTGGCCCTGCTGGTAGGGCATCCACTCGACGTAGCCGCCATGCTCCTTGCCGGTGTCCGGGTCGACGGGCATCACGTCGCCCTCCTGCTTCAGCGTGACGCTCATCTTCGTGAACGGCTTGCCGGTGATGTCGAGCACCAGCACGTTCACGCAGCGGTCGCCCCAGACGGCGAGCACGGTGGCGTCGAGCGGCTGCTCCCGGTTCACGATCTGCATGGCGCCGGGGCCTTGCAGGTCGAATGCCGACGGGCGATACCAGACCTTGCGGCTGACGGTGGGCTTGATCATGCGATCTCCTTGGAGTGGAGCTGCTCGCGCAGCTGGTAGCCCAGCAGGGGCCAAATCTTCTGCTTCGCGGCGGCCAGCGCGATGCGTTGGTCGATCTCGGCGTCGAAGTTCTCGGGGCTCGCGCACGCCGACTCGCCGGTGACGGTGAAGCCGTTGCGCAGCGTCGCGCAGGCCACGGTCAGCATCGTGCCGGGGAACACGTGGTACTGCACCGCGACCACGGCAGCGTCGATGTCGGCCGGCGTGATGCGCGGCGCCGTGAGGCCCTTGCGAACGATCTCCTGCTCGTGGGTCTCGTCGCCCTCGGGGCGCGGGGAAGCGATGTGGTGCATGAGGTTCTCCAGTAGGTCAGGAATTGGCCGCCCAGTAGGCGGCGCGGCGGCTCGTGCGTGCGGCAATCAGGGCTTCCCTGCTGTCGTACAGCTCGATCTGGTTGTGGAACTGCGGCTCGCCGCCGCCGTCCGGGAACATCGTCGCGTTCACCTTCACCGGGCCGTCGACGGTGTCGCCGCCGTCCCAGACGCGGGTGATGATTGCGGGGTGCTCCATCGTCCCGTTTGCGTTGTGGCCGATGACCACGATGGGGAAGCTGACCTTGGCCTTCACAGCACGTCTCCCCGCATGGCAGCCAGGGTGGCCTCGTCGAGCGCCGCGAAGTCCTTGTAGGTCATCTTCATGGCGTCCTTCGCCGTGACCGCGCCGCCGCCGGCGGCGTCGCTGTTCGCGCCGACCTTGGCGGAGCTGGCCGGCGTCTTCGCGACGGTCTCGGCGGTCTTCTCGACGGCGGCCTTCTTGCGCGCCGCCTCCACGGCCGCGGCATCGACGCGCGGCGTGACATCGACGGCCGCTTCCTGGGCCTTCGTGGTGGGCGGCATCAACAGCTTGACGGCCTTCTGGAGCGCTGCGCTCGGCGTGTAGCCCTTCGACTCGTACGCCTCCTTCAGCTCCAGCACCTCGGCCGTCTTGGCCTTGTCGAAGTTGTCGCCGCCCGGCACCAGCTGCGGGTACTGCTCCTCGATCCGGTCGACGGTCATGTCGTAGCGCACGCGCTCGACGGCGCGCGCCTCGGCGGCCTGGGTGTTGAACACCAGGGTCTTGGTCGTGATCTCGCGCTCCAGCTTGCGGATCTCGGCCATCGTCTTGGCCGCTTCGCCGGGCTTCCCGTCGGTCAGCTGCTTCGCGTAGGTCTCTTCGAGGCCGGTGAGCTTGGTCTCCGCGGCGGCGATCTCCGCGTTCGTGTCGGCGATCTTGGTGCCCTGCCGGTACTGCGCCAGCTCGGCTTCCAGGCGCTCGCGCTCGGCCTTCGAGGCTTCACGCTCCTTGGAGATCATCTCGTTGACGCGCGAGATCGGCACGCGGTTGTCGACCTTCGGCTTCTTCGGCTTGCCGTCGGCGCCCAGCTCACCCTCGCCTTCGCCTTCGCCCTCGCCTTCAGTCTTCTTGCCCTTCAGGCCGGCAGCGGCGGCTTCGGCAGCAGCGGCTTCAGCGGCGGCGGCAGCGGCAGCGGCCTCTTCGTCCGCGGTCTTGCCCAGGCGCGTGTCGGCGACGGCGTCGTCGTCGGTGGGCGTCCAGTCATCGCCGCGGTCGACGGCCCCGCCGCCGGTGCCGCCATCGCCCTCGGGGCGCAGGTAGATCTTGGGAAGTCCGAATCGCATTTCTCTCTCCGGTGGGTCAGGGTTGGGTGAAGGAAACCTTGCCGGCCGCGGCGGTCTTCGCCGCTGCCTGGCGCGCGGCAACGCGCTGCTCTGCGTTGTTCTTGGCGGCCTCGGCCTGCTTGAACTGCTGGTCTTGCGCCTTCATGCGCAGGCCGGCGTAGTCGAGCTGCTGCTTGTGCTGGAACTTCCGCTCTTCGAGGTCCATGCCGTGCTGCGCTTCGGCCACCTTGACGGCGCTCTCGGTGCCGTCGTCGGCCGGCTCGCCTTGCAGCTCGGTCTGGGTCTTGGCCAGGGTCTCCTGGGTCTTCGCCTGCTTGAGACCGGCGTCGGCGTGCTTGACGTTCGCCTCGCCCTCGGTCTTCTTGACCTCGGCATTGAGCAGCGCTTGCTGCGCCTGGCGCTGGGCCTGGGCCTCCGGAGTGTTCGACTCCTCGGCCATCTGCTTGATGATCTCGTCCTTGTCTTGCAGACGGCTGGCCTTGATCAGCACGTTGTCGGGGATCTTGATGCCCAGCTCGCGCAGGGCCACCGCCTGGTCGAACTGGCTGTCCTCCAGCGTCTCCTTGTGCGGCACCGACGTGATGACCACGCCGTACTCGCCCAGCATGAGGTCGTTGATCACCTCGCCGGTCGACGGGTCCACCTGATTGATCGGCACGTCCTCGGTCGCGCCCGTGACCGCGTCGGTGACGATGGTCAGGATGCGCGCCTCGGTGTAGTGGTCTTGGATCAGGTCGAGCGTGTTGCGCGCGATGAAGTAGTCGGTCCGCTCGAGCTGGTCGAACGGCTTCACGAGGTTCGTGGAGCCGCTCTTCTTCTTCTCCTGAATCGCCTTGGCCGCCACATCCTCGCGGTCGAAGCCCTGCATCGAGTCCGACACGCCCGAGATCGACTTGATCGACTCCTCGGCCTTGAAGCTCATGCGGTCGAGGCCCTGCGGCGTCGTGTTCGGCTGGATCTTCTCGACGGCGTCGAGCTCGCTCACTTCGAGCACCAGGCCGGTCTGCGCGCCGCGCTGCTCCAGCTCCTCCAGGGTCATGTTGATGAGCGCGCCGGCCTTCACCTTCCAGCCGCTGTTGGCCGTGGTGTTCAGGACGTGCAGCTCCTGGCTCGTGACCTTGTTCAGCAGCTCCTGCGGGCCGGTGAGGTTCTCGACCAGGCCAATGGTGGTGCCGTAGCGGAACTGCGGGAAGTACGGGACGACCGTGAAGTGCTTGTACGGGCTCCAGTCGTCGTGCAGCACGCAGCTGTCGGCGATCACGGTCCAGCGGATGCGACGCACCAGCTTGCTCGTGACGGCGAAGCCGAACTTCTCGACGAACCAGGCGATGCGATCGCGCGTGAAGTCGTCCGGGATCGGACGCATGTCGCCCGTTTCCTTCTCGACGAAGTGTTTCTGCTTGTCGAGCACGCGGTGCTGGCGCTCGATCAGGCGGATGTTGCGCAGCACGTTCGAGTCGTCCTGGCCGTTGGTGAAGGCCGGGTTGAAGCGCAAGCCGAAGCGGTCGCGCACCATCGAGATCGAGTCGTAGCCGTAGGGGAAGTAGCTCTGCTCGCGGTTGCGCAGGTACTCGGCGTCTTCCTTGTTGTAGAGCACCGCGATGTCGTCGGCGGTGACCCACTTGGTCGTGAAGACCTCGCCCCAGGTGTCGGGGTCGTACTGGTCAGCGTCCGGGTCGACGATGACGTTCTTCGGGTTCAGGTTCTCGTAGCGGACTTCGCCCTGCATCTGGTCGTTGTAGTCGAGCCGGATGTCGAGGAAGCCGCGGGACGTGATGATCCCGTCCTCGAACATGTTGCTGCGCTTCCAGTCGAGCTGGTTGTCGTCGGCGATCTGCTTGAAGACCTTGACCAGCGTCTCCGCAGTCTTCGCCTTCGAGCCGTTGCGGGGTCGAAACGAGATCTCACTTCGATTACCGATCTGCTCGCCCATCACGTTGCTGACGGTGGAGAGGATCTTGTTGATCGTCAGCGCCGGGCGGCGCACCAGCGTCAGCTGAGCCTTGTCGGATAGCTCCCACTGGTCGCCGCGGAAGTGACGATCGCAGAGGTCGGCCTTCAGGACGAAGTTCGTGTGTCCGTTGTCCCGGCACCAGGCGTACCGGGTCCAGACGTGGCTGGCGAGCTTGGTGTCAACGGGCATGATGAGGTCTCACTTCAGGAACTTGAGCTTGTAGTAGGTGCGGTCGATGGTCGCGAGGATCTCGTCGATGAGATTCGCCAGCTCGGTGCTGCCATCCGCGCACTCCGTGCGGTGCTTCGTGATCCAGTCGTGGAGGTTGGTCAGATAGGCCATCGGCGCTGCCGCGGTGTCGGGCTTGATGGCCGGGTACTCGGTGACGAGACCCTCGACGCCCATGTGGCACTCGGCGAAGCGGTCAGCAGCCTCGGCGATGGCGTCGTAGAACTCGCCCAGAGCCATGTGCTCGGCGTACGAACGGCTCTTCAGGTGGGCGAAGTGAGTGACGGTCCGGGCGTCGAAGCACCGGGCGATCAGTTCGGCGCAGGGAGAGTCACGCATCGCGAGCCCCCAGGCCGCTCGGGCAGTCTTGCATGTCGCAGAAGTAGCTGAGCGTCTGACTGAAGGTGATGCCGCACTTGGGACAGCGGGCTTCGTCCTGGCGAGGCGGCATCGGCGACAACGTGAAGAGCGGGCCGAGCGGCTGCAACGGCTCGCCGGGGCTCTGCTTGATGCCGAGATGCCGCTCGATGAACTCGATGCGGCGCAGAAGGTCGTTGGTGTCGATCGGAGTACCCATCAGGCCGCCATGTGTGAGAGGGTTGCTGAACTGACGCCGGCGAGCTTGTCTTTCCACGACGGCGGGACTTTCTCTTTCAGCTTCGCCGGCGGCTCGCGCCCGATGGCCAGGGTCGTAGCCCAGGCCAGGCTGTCGACGCAGTCGTCGTGCAGACCGGCCGGGAACCGCAACATCTCCTGGCGCACCGTGTCGTACCACTCGCCGGCCACGTTGAAGCTCACCATCCCCTGCTGCATGCGGCCCTGAAGCGGCCGCGCGCGCACCAGCTTGTCGGTGAGCGGCTTCAACACCTCGGTGGCCGGGTACATCTTCCGTTCGCGCATCCGCTTCTTGAGCAACGACTCGATGGACCGGAAGATTTGCCCGTCCTCGAAGCCCATCACTTGACTCGACGACGCCCACCTCGAACTTAGATTCAAGATAGATTCTACGATGAAGAACGCATTGCCGGATTTGAAGCGGACCACCTCCGCCACGTGCAGCACGTCGTTCTCGTCCTGAAGGCAGACCGTGCCGACCGTGTAGTCGTTCTGGCGCTTCTCGCTGATCGCGAAGTCCCAGGCGATGAAGACGTTGCAGCGCTTGATTGGCGGCAGGCCGCCACGGCGAAACTGATCCTTGAGGAAGTAGTCGCCATCGTCCGGCACCGGGTTCTGCTGGAACAGCGCCGACCAGTGCCGGGCCTGAAGCGTCTTCTTGATTCGGTTCAGCTTGACGAGGTCGTAGCGCTCTTCGTGCAGCGGCGCGCCCTTTGCGCGCAAGAACTGGAGGTGCTGCATGCCTTTCGCGGCGATGGCCACCTCGATCTGGGTCTGGGACCAGCCCAGCTCCATGCCCACGTCCTCGCGAATGATCTCGTCGGTGGCCGGGTCGATCCACTCGTCGTGCTCCGCAATCGCCGGGTACTTCACGACCTCGAACTGGTCTGCGTCGGGGTCCATGGCCATGGCGTTCTGGAGCCGGCCCGCCAGGTCGTCGTCGTTCCACCACGTCTCGATGATCAGCACACCGCCACCAGGCGCGAGGCGGGTGTAGGCCGTCGAGCCGTACCAGTCCCAGAGCTTCTCCCGCACGTCCGGACTGTCGGCTTCCTCGGCGTTCTTGATCGGGTCGTCGATGATCAGGACGTGCGCGCCCTTGCCGGTGATGCCGCCGCCGACACCGGCCGCGACGTAGCCGCCGGGCGAGCCGTCCAGGCTCCACTCCTCGGCCGCCTGGTGGTTCGGGTTGAGCCGCGCCGCGAAGACGTTCTGGTAGCTCGGGTTCTCGAACACCTCCTTCACCTTGCGGCTGAAGGTCAGCGCCAGGCCGACGTTGTACGAGCACGCGATGATCTCGTGCTCGGGGTTGCGGCCCATGTGCCAGGCCGGGAACATCCGGCTGGCCAGCTCCGACTTGCCGTGCCGCGGCGGCATGAGCAGCATCAGACGCGGGGATAGGCCCTTGGCCACTTCGTCGCTGAATCGCTCCAGGCGGCGCGCGATGTCGTGGTGCACCCAGCCGGCGTGGTAGCGCGGGTTGATCCGCTGCGTGAACGAGATCAGCCGGCGCTTGGCCAGGACGCGCGCAGCCAGCTCGCGCTGAGCGATCAGCTGCGGGCTAGATGTGTCAGCGGGTGCTGGAGTCTGCGCGGGAGTGGCGCTTGGCGCGCTCGGAGTCGCCAAGATCGGCTGAGGTGCGGGGATCGTCGCCGTCGTAGAACCTGATCCACTCGCGGATTGCCGCTTCGGACGCGCCGTGGCTGCGCTCTTCTTGGATGCGGTGGTTCCGCCAGCTTTGGAGCGGGCGGCCAAGGATTTTGTCGGCGAAACAGCCGTACTCGAGCCCGTCGGACGCGATGAACGGCTTTTCGGGGTCGAAGCCATCAATCACTCGAGACTGCCCGAGGCGTAGCAAAGCGCCCCACCGAGGAACGTCGCGATGAAGTCCAGACCCTCGACGCTGTGCGGCGGCGGCAGGCCCTTACGACGCGCCAGGAGGTTCAGCACCCAGTCGGCGCCCTCCTTTGCCGCGCCCACCAGAGTCGTCACGGCCAGCGCCCACTCGCGGTGGTTCGGCAGGCCGAGGGCGCGGAAGATCACCGCAGTGAAGAAGTAGATGACCGCGCCGTCGATCGCGTGGTTGGCCTTGTCTTGAGGGATCAGGATCGCTCCGAGTAGCTTCATGCTTCGTCTCCATCCAGGGTCGAAAGGAGCGCATCGCTGTCGCCAGTGATGAGCTTGAGAAGTTCGCTGTCGCTCATCTGGTTGAGCCGCTCATTGAGCTGGCCTCCGACGACGCTCAGCTCGATCTTTTTCTTGACCGGCTCGTAGTAGCCGCACATCTTCCCGATCTCGCGCGCAGCGGAGACCATCGACGCGGGTTCGCCGGCCAGCTTGGCGTGCTCGTAGCTCTCCGTGAGCATGTCCATGACCTTCTTGCGGGTCATCTGGCCGGCTTCTTCGTAGAGCTTCTTCTCAGCCTCGTAGATCGCGAGGATGTTGGGCTGTCGAGCGAGCCGGTAGCCGTAGGTCGCGCAGTTTTCGTAGCCGGCGCGCGCCGTGGCGCTCACGATCGACTCGCCGGACGCCCACAGCTTCGCGAACAGGCGCTGCTTGTCAGTCGGCGGCTTGTCGGGGTCGATCGCTTCCGCGTTGCCTTCGAGCGAAGTGTCGAGTCCGCGGGACCGGACCTCCATGACCTGAACAGCACGGCTCGGATGCACGCCGCGCTTGGTGGGGCGAGGCGTGGGGCCGGGTGGCTGGGCTTTCGGGCGCGACATAGTGCGCGCGAGTCTAACTTAGATCGAAGTGCCGAGTTCCTAGGAGAAATTTTTCATAAAAATTTTTGGGAATGCGTTGGCGTGAGTCTCCTCTCCGCCCCGCCCGAACCGGGTACCCCGGTTCGGATTCGCGTTGCCGCGGAGAGGAAAGGAGTCTCTTTGCCCTGCCCCCACGCGCCTTCGTTCCGAAGGCGCTGTCCCTGCGCTGCTGTGTTCTTCCAGCAACCTACCCAGGAGACTCGCATGTCCATCTCTCGCTTGCTCGAACTCGCTCTGCGTGCCTACGTAGTCGTGGCCATCGCAGCTGTGCTGTTCATCCTCGGCTACTTCGTCTACGCGATCGCGCCTGTCGTGACCGCTGTCTTCCAGTCCACCGTCTGCGCCATCTAAGGAGACCGTCATGGCCCGTCGCACCATCGCTCAGCTGTCCGCCGACCTCGAAGCCGCTCACGTGGCCTACCAGAAGCTCGAAGAGCGCTTCGCCTCGGTCTGCGACGAGCGCAACGCGCTGCTCGAAGCCGCCAAGACGCTGGCCAAGCCGGCTCAGCGCTTCTTCGTCGCACCGAAGTCCGACGCCGAAGTCGCTCGGCACGACGCCTACGTGGCTGCGTGCCTGGCCGCCAAGACCTTGGCGATGAAGTCCGGCCGCGCCGTGCGCGTCGGGTAAAGAGTCTTTACAGCCAGGCTTCGCCTGGCTGTGTCTCTGTGCTTCTGTGTTCTTGCGAACAAAGTGGAGTAGAGCCAGGGCAGCACACCCCTGGCAGCTTCGGCTGTATCTCGCCAGCGATAGCGAGGTGAGTGATAGCAGAGCCTCGGATACCGACCTCTCTGCTCGTGACTGGCGTAGGTGCCAGCTCGACAACCCAAGGACGGGGCACACGCGGCGCTACCTCTGGCGCGCTGGACAACGTAACCAGCACCCATTCACCAACCACCGAGCCCATCATGACCAAGTTCACTTCGCGCTTCGCCACCAAGCCCACCATCGTCGACGCCAAGGAGACCAAGCAGCCGCGTGCTTCGCGCAAGGTCTCGCCGACCGAGACCAACAAGGACGCTCAGCGCGTGTACGCGGAGCGCGTGGCGCAAGCGCAGGACGAGTTCCTGGCTGCGCACGACGTGCCGTCGCACAAGCGCATGCTCGTGGCCAGCGTGACCCAGCTGCTGGTGTTCGGCACCAGCTTCTACTGGGGCATCCAAGCCACCGGCTGGCTCATGGCCGCGTCCATGATCTTCACGGGCAGCGCGTTCATCGCGTTCCTCGTCGCACTCGTCGGCGCAGTGCTGACGTTCAAGGCTGCGTGGAATGCGGGCTTCTCCGCTGCCACGCTCATCACCGAGTTCGACTTCAACGACCTGGCCAACACGGGCCGCGCCATCAAGGAGTCGGCGACCAAGCGCGTCTCGCTCGTGCGCGACTGGTTCAAGCCCGCTGCCACCGAAGAGGTGGCGGCATGAACGCGCCGACCAAGCAAGTCGTGCTCATCGCGCCCGAGCACCTCGCACCCATCAACCTCGGGCTGATGGCCGTCAGCATGACGCTCGACCGCATCGCACGTCACCCCGAGCAATTGGCGGATGCCACCACCGACATTCGCGACACCGTGAACGAACTGCGCGCCTACGTGCGCACTCTGCAAGGGAGAACCGCATGATCGAGATGGGTCTCATCGTGGCGATCGGCTTGATCGTCATCTTCGCCAAGCTCGGCTGGCGTGCGCGTCTCTGGATGCTCAGCCACCCGATCCTCATGGACATCGTGATCTTCGCGGCGCTCACGGCCCTGCACTGGGGCACGTTCAGCGGCGTGATGGTTGCGACCATCGGTGCCCTCACCTGTTCGCTCGTACTCGGCGCAGGACGTTGGGTCTTTGGCTACATGCAGTCCGGCAAGTACGTGCCTGGCCGCATCCCCGTGAAGGGAATCTGATGCCTCGCCTCACGCCCCTGCACGACGAGCAACCGTCCAAGCAGGAACAGCAGTGCCGCGCACTCGGCGCTGAGTACCACTTCTGCGATGACGCTGACGACGAGGACGCGCCGGGATTCGGCGCGGACCCGTTCGACATCATCGCCCATCGCGAGGAACACGGGATCGACAACGATGCGTAGTCTGTGCGCGTAAGGAACATCGCGCCCTCCACCCTTCGGCATGCGCTGCCTCTGCTGAAGCTCAGACTTGGCCTAGCGTCACATCACGACGCGCTGCGGCATACACAGCTGCCGCGAGACAGCAAGGTCGCGCGTATTACGCCCGAACCGAGCGCTGTCCGACTACACCCCAATGCCCCTTTGCGACCTGAGTGTCGAGAGCATGCCGCGGCTGAGCTGCCGCGTGACCAAACCATCCGCATGGCGGGCTAAGCGTTACAGCCGTCGTATGAGCACCGCGATAAGGGCTCGGCCCACCTTCAACCACTGACTAGGAACTACCATGTCCCGCACTTTCATCGTCAACAATGCCCCCATCCACTCTTCCACCCCGCACGAGATGCAGACTGCGGTGGAGCGCGCGCTGCGTGAAGGCAACGTCGTCGACAACCCCGCGCTCCAACCCTTCCACTTCGACCTGCTCGAAACCGTCAAGTCGATCCGCATCGACAAGCTGCGCAACGACACGCTGAACCGCCTCCAGTTCAGCATCGACGGCTACATCTCCGGTGCGCTGTCCTCGCTGCTGAACCAGTTCTACCAGTTCAGCAAGACCGAGGCCTCGACGCTGTCGTGGGCCACGTACACCGACTTCCTGCGGCACATCGAGGGCATCGAAGCCACCGAGCAGTCGCTGTACGAAGCCGGCTGCGACGTGTCGCCTGCCGTGGCTCGCATCAAGAACTTGATCGAGTTCCGCGCGCAGCTGCACTACCTGTCGGCTTCGCAGCTCCGCGACCCGACGACCTACGTGGTGCCGCAGCTGGCCGACACGCTGGCCAACCCGCGCGTCCGCACGCTGTCGGCTGCGTCCGAACTCGGCCTCATGGAGATCGTCAAGGACGACGCCGGCGACGATGAGGAACTCGCCAAGGAGCTGCTCGCGCAGTACAAGTTCGACGATCAGGTCGACCGCCTCAACCAGCACCGCATGGACATGATGAAGGCCAAGGCGCTGGTCGTGCTGCTCAGCTGCATGCCCATCGACCCGGACGCGCCCGTGTCCGAAGACGACGACGCGTTCTTCGCCATGGACGTGCGCACGCAGTTCGGTCTGCTCAACTCCGCGATGCGCGCCATCACGGAGACGCGCCGCAAGGCCGTGACCGACAACCGCCTGCCGGTGCTGGAGAAGGCTGCACTGCGCGTGGAAGCCAAGGCGCTGCTGACGACGTTCACCACCGCACTGGAGCACGCCATCTTCGCCGACCTGGCCGGCTGATGAGCTAGGGAGGGAGACGCTGTCTCCCTCCCCCCAGGCCTGGCCGGACGGACTGCGACTTCTCATAGTCTGTGCCTATCTACATGGCGCCTCCGATTACTCCCGAAATCGGACCGGCCCTATTTATATAGGACTACACACTATGTACCTCTCTACTACTCTATTTTCTCTTCTGATAGAAGAAGAATAGAAGAATAGAAGAATAGTAGGTACGTAGGTAAAGAGACCCTGAAACCTCCTGATCTCCCACTCTAACTGCGATCGCACGTAGAGCTACACTGGCCGCCCGCGTCGCTGACTGGACCAACTGCATGAAAGCCGTCTTCCTTGAAGCCTCAGTTCCCCTCACCAAGAGCTACACGAAGAACGCGACGGGGGTGACCAAGACGCCCTACCCGTTCGTGTGGGAGTTCACTTCGAGCGAGGTCGACTGCCCTGACCTCGCCTCCCTGCACACCGCACTGACCCACCACGCTGCCAAGGGTCACTGCTTCCTCAAGGGTCAGATCGCTCGGCCGCTGGTCAAGGAATCGCGCGCGGGCTCCACCGACTCGAACGCTGCCACCGAGTGCGTCGTCCTCGACCTCGACGGACTGCCCGACATGTTCGAGATCGACGGGCACAAGGTGGCCGTGACCCTCGCGTCCTTCCTCAAGACGCTCGGCCTCGACAACGTCTCGCACATCGTCCAATGGTCTGCGTCGTACGGCATCGAGAACAACCAGCTCCGCGCGCACGTCTTCTTCATGCTGGACAAGCCGATGGCTGCGCCGCTGCTCAAGCAGTGGCTCATCCAGCTCAACCACCAAGTCGACATGCTGCGCGCGGCGATGTCCTTGACCACCACCGGCAACTCGATCCGTTGGGCACTCGACATCTCGGCCTGCCAGAACGACAAGCTGATCTACATCGCTCCTCCGGTGCTGCGCGGCATCAAGGACCCGATGCACAAGAAGCCCCGCATCGCACTCGTCAAGGCGAAGAACGACTACCTGAGCCTGAACACCGTCATCAACTCGACGGCCAAGAACCGCGAGCTGACCAACAAGCGCCTCGAAGCCCTGCGCGAAGAGGCTGGACTCCCCAAGCGCAAGACCACGTTCAAGATGCACGGCTCCGTGGAGGTGATGGTGAAGCCCGACTCCTGCACGATCTCGGAGATGAAGCAAGAGCGTGGCTTCGTTTACTTCAACCTCAACGGCGGAGACAGCTGGGCCTACTACCACCCCGAGACCAACCCCGACTACATCTTCAACTTCAAGGGCGAGCCCGCCTATCTGACCAAGGAGCTGCTGCCGGACTACTGGGAGCAGCTCACCAAGGCAGGCGCGCGAGCCAACTCGCATGGACAAACCTTCCTGGCCTTTTGTGACCGAGCGACCGGAGCGTACTGGCGCGGAACCTACGATTCCGTCTCGGACACGCTCGACCTTTATGCCGCCAAGAACGAGACGCAAGTCCGTCACTTCGCCAAGCAGCACGGTCTGCCCCTCGGTGACTTCATTCCTGAGTGGGATCTGGTCTTCGATCCGCACGACAACGTCCGCGTTGATTTCCAGAACAAGACGGTGAACCAGTTCCAGTTGAGCCCCTACATGAAGGCTCAGGCCCGCCAGGTCAAGGTGATGCCCAAGACCATCGGCAAGCTGATCGACCACGTCCTCGGCGACGACCCGCGCATCACCGACCACTTCGTCAACTGGCTGGCCACGATCCTCCAGCAGCGCAACCGCACGAAGACCGCCTGGGTTTGGCACGGTGTCCCTGGCACCGGCAAGGGCATCCTCTTCAACAAGGTGCTCCGTCCGCTGCTCGGCATGCAGCACACCTCGGCGCAGAACATGCAGACGCTGAGCGAGCAGTACAACCACTGGATGAAGCAGTCGCTGCTCGTCTTCGTCGACGAGGTGCAGACCAAGGCGCTCATCAACGAGCAAGGCGTCATCGCCCGGCTCAAGAACTACATCACCGAGGAGTACGTGCCGATTCGCGCCATGCACCAAGGCGCGCACGAATGCCGGAACCACACCAACTGGATCTTGGCCTCGAACATGTCGGACGTGGTCACGATCGAGGCTGGCGACCGCCGTTTCAACGTCGCCGGCTACCAGAAGACCAAGCTCCAGATCACCGACAAGGAACTCGAGCAGATCGAGAAGGAACTCCAGTCCTTCCACGACTACCTGCTGTACTACCAGGCCGATGCGAACCGCGCCGGCCAGGTGCTCGACACCGCGGATCGCAACACGATGATCTCGATCTCCGAGTCGTCGGTCGACACGGTGGG
>ERZ650304.337-NODE-337-length-27010-cov-5.217065_pt1 | contig 27010 bp, 39 predicted proteins | sample MGYA00376240_ERZ650304 | MGnify/ENA primary metagenome ERZ650304 (study PRJEB26733, sample SAMN07839271) | wastewater metagenome | biome: small river; feature: stream; material: water | place: USA: North Carolina | collected 2016-03-01 ... | reverse complement strand
AAGTTTTCACACATGGCAATAGTCATCAACGACCATGAAATTTTACATTCAGATTTTCACGGAGTTCGTATCGAACCACTTGTTGACTTGCAAGCTCGATCAAAAAATTGGATGATCGTTGAATATAAATGCGACCGACCCGAAGATCTAATCACAGCATGTAAAACACAACTCGGAAAACCATATGACTTCACCGGTTTGATCGGGATTGCTATTAGAGATGTAAACCTCCAAGATGACAGCAAGTGGTGGTGTTCAGAAATCCCAGCATTCGGTGCTCTAATTTCTAACCAACCGTTTTTTCAAGACGAGTACCTACATCGGATTACTCCACAGCATTGGTTAATGCTTCCTCATACGGTAATTACTACCTCGGAGTCGTAATATGTCAGCTAATGGAATTTCTACCCTTGCAACTAAAGAATTAAAACAAAAGGCTAAGCTAGACCTTGCGGCTGCTAATCGAGCACGAGTCGGTAATTTACGAGCAACTTATGATATTACTCAGTTGCCAACCCAGTACTCAGGTAATAATCTAGTTAATAACCCGAACGTGGGCGGGCTAACACCAGGTAGACCGTGGATTATCTAATATGTCTATTAGTTATAAAATCGTAGCTGAGATAAATGATCCTCAATGCAAAGACGAAGAAAGGCCCTAAACGGGCCTTTCTGACACTTAATAGTATACCTGTTATACAGGGGTTTTAACTTTATATAAAAAATAATACTTGTTATTTACTTTCCCGTCTATCATTTTGGTTAACAAACGCATATAATTGGTTAGCAGCAGTAACAATATCTTTAACTGTGGGCGGTTGAACTCCAAATGCAGACAATGCAATCCCATCCGAGTTACGGTCCACTGTTGCTGCCCACTGTGTTTGCTTAAACGAATATTCGTCAAATAGTGCCTCTTTTGCCAAAGTTAGCAAGTCAGCTCGAATCTCGTATGCGTTCTTTCCGTTGTCTTTCATAGTAATCTCCTGTGTGTTTGTGTTACGTATTTATATTACTTGATTAATTAAGATGTAACAACTAGATCGGTTTACTGCAACCTAATCTGAATAAGCTGGATTGCCGAAAGTTTCTTAATCGGAGCAATGCTCGGAAATAAATCAATGCCTGTTGCTGATTCAAATTTACTCAGAGACACAACTGTAAATCGGTCGGTATCAGAATTTTCAGCAATAATCACCTCTGACTCACCCGTTGACGGTACATAAATTGCCTTGAACAAATATTTTGGAATCGGCACCCTTGAATTAAGCATCGCAACCGGCTTCCCGTAAATTGGCCCTGTGATAACATATACTACCCCAACCCTCGAAGCTAGATTGCGAACTTCTTTTTCAATGTTCTTCCACATGTGCTTATTGTTGCGGGGATTTTGAGGAACAATGTTTATTAAATCAAACGATTCATACCCTGCTTGCTTTGTTGACATATCACCAAATGGTGCAAGATGCCCTCTATCAAAATTTGAGTTTACGTAGTCGAACAGCGTTGTTGTCTGGGACGGCTTAAACTGCTTATGCGTATGAAACGCATTTATTCGCAGTAGCCCTTTTGCTAATGCAACTGATTCTTTAGTAACTTTTTCTGCCGAATATATCGCAGAACGGAACGAGGTGCTGTAAAGTACAGCATATTGTTGAAAGCAAACCTCAACAGCATCAGTAGTTTCTACAAACGGCGGAATTGAATCGTTGTAGACGTTCGGGCACTGTGCTGTTGCAACTGATGCAAAAAGAAAAAGAAATAACAAACATATCTGCTTCATGTAAAACTCCTATCACATCTTATTTAATGTTTTACGTATTCAAGATAAATAATTTTAAGGAAGGTGCAAATGCAAAAAAGTACTCGGTCAATACTAGAAGAACTAAGCAACCTCGGCGTTTCTCGAGATAAAGATGTTATTATCGAGAGCAGGGGTGCTAATATCATCGCCTCTGCCGCTAATCTCATTGCATTAATTCGAGAAAATTATGATGCCACAGCGGCACAAGAACTCGAACGTAGATTCCTAAACGCAATTCGCACTAACGACCCTTCAAAATTCAAGCGCGGCATTAAGCGCATTCAAGAAAATAAAGACAATGAAAATAAATGAACTCTTCGAAGATATAACTCCATCTGAACTAAATTATATTGAACAAATTGCAGATGCCTTTTGGAATAAGCTCGGCATTGATGTTAAATTTACTCGTCATTTTATGGATCGCGTAAACGACCCAAGAAATAAAACACCAATTACCGCAGACGAACTAATTCAACTTTTTAAGAAAGAATATCAAATGTATGGTAAAGACATTGCAGAGTTAGGCGCAAATGCTGAGGCAGTGATGAAGGATCTAATCTCAAAGATTAATCTCCCCTTTGTTATTGCGGGCGCAGGGAAGCACAAACAGCTCGTATCAAAGACTGTAATGCGAAAAGATAACTTCAAAACTCCGGGTTCTGAATATAAGGTTTAAAATCAACTGTTTTAGAAGAAATATATAAATACATTACAACAACTGCAAACGGCAGTTCGACATTAAAGGAGAAATATTATGTCAGCAACAACTCGTGTTAACGGTGATGGATTTTTTGCAGCCGGTACCCTAGTTTCAGTATATCAACAGAAGGCAATTGTGTTAGTTGTAAAAGATAACAGCAACACTGCAATCGATTTGCGAGCAGTCGACGGCCCAGGCGCGGATGAATTAGTATCGCTTATCGTTAAAGAATTCCAACCGTTGATGTACCAAGTAGTTAACGCAGATACTGGAATTATCTACATGATTATCGACGGTCACCCTGTTGATGCAACTACTCTACAACTTCGACTACGTCATGTTGTCGCAGGAACGCTAGATGTTGCAGAAGCAGACAACGACTCAACTGTAGCTGTAGGCACTGCAATCACTGTTGCGTAAACCTAATCCTTCGGGAAGGGACGGCCCTGCTTTTTAGTGGGGCTTTTTTATGACCACTAAATACAGAATGAAATACATTCTATATACGCTAGTCGACATAACAGAAACATCACTTCATCATGGACCAGACCGACTCGCTCGATCTCAACAGCAGAATTTCGAAACAGTGTTACAGACGTTGGGAATCTGCGGGAACGTGTATTATGAATTTCCTCCTGAAATATTGCAAGCAAACCTAAAGTTTAAAAAATCAAAAGGTAGCATGTGGAAGTTTGAATGGACAATGGAAATTGATGAATTGTTTACCGAAGACAACAACCCCATTGCTAAGCTGCATTCCTTATTTGAATTTGTTCCGATAATTACAGGGTTAAGTGAAACTGACAAAATACAATCAATGTTTAAAGTTGGCGAAAACATAATCTTTGAATTCAAATAAATAATTGATAACCGGATCCCACTATGTTTCTAAGAGAATTTAAGATAGAGTCTATTGCTGACCTAGCTGTTATATTTCACAAAACGTTGAACCCGTTACTTTGGGACGGCATGTCATTACGGCCGGAAGTACAAGTTCAACTTCTTAAAATAGCAAAGAATTTTATCGAGTTTATTAACATCCCACATATTAACCTTCAAGACATAACTATTTCCGGATCAAATGCAGCATTTACTTACACCGAAAGCTCAGACATCGATTTACACCTAGTAGTCGACATTCCATTTAAGCAAGAGCAATATCTCAAATCGCTATTTGATGCAAAGAAAAATCAGTATAATTTTAATCACGACATTGAAATTAAGGGAATTGCTGTCGAAGTGTATGTTCAAAAAAGCGGAGAAAAGCATCACTCCGCTGGCATTTACAGCGTGTTAAATGACACATGGGTATCGCAACCGAAACCCACTCAAGTAAAGATTGACGATGATGATGTTCGAAACAAAGTCGTTAATTATGCAAGTAAAATCAAGCAAGCACTTAATTCACAAAATTTTAAAAAGGCAAGCGCAGTTCTTGAACGTATTAACAAGCTTCGAAAGGCGGGCCTTGAGGAAGAGGGCGAGTTTTCAATCGAAAATATCGCATTTAAAGTATTGCGAGCAAAGGGGTTAATTAACAAACTCCGAGAGCACATATACGAGTTAGAAGATAGAGAACTTAGTCTAGAGGATTTAAAAAATGGAAAACAATAACGAACAGCCAATCAAGGAAAATCATATTGATAATGCACGGGCATTATCAATACGTGATCTATTAAAATATGTCCCAGAAGAAGAAGTGAGAGCAAACCTAGCAAATCACTTCGACGATGAAGCATATATCGAGAAGCTTATGTCAAAGGCAAAAAAACTTGCCCCAGAAGCAGATCGAAAAACTGCGTTTAATGCTTTCGAAGCTGGCGAAGATCGACGCGAATATTGGAAGCAAGTTGATCGAGATCGTCGGGAAACCCAGCACACCGATTATGGTCGAGATGACGACTACAAACACGATGCTCGTGTTGAAAAAGATTATCTCCCAAAGAACAAAGCAAAGCCAGCAGACCACTCAGCAGATGATGCATATTGGGACCGGTTTGTAAAAGCAGCAGAAAAATCTAAGAAAACTAACGAAGATGACCAAATTGACGAAGAGTCTAGCATTCCGTATGCATTAACTCTTCTTCCGATGCTAACTGATAAAGAGCAATCGATCAAATATCTACAAATGCTTCAGAAGAAATTTAGTCCAGATTTTGCGAAAGATGTCCTTAAGCGAGCAACTGAATTTAGAAAAGGACAAGAAGCAGGAAAAATGAGAGAAGACGGTATTCAACAACAAGCAACAGTTGATAAAGTTGATACTTCAACAAACAGTGTAACACTTAACAATAAAGACGGAACTAAAACCGTTGCGCCAACTGCAATGTTGATGAAAGACCCTGCGTCAGGAAAGCTAATGCTTAACAAACCAAAGGTTACTCCCGGAGCACCGTTGCCAAGTGTTTCGACTACCTCATTAAAGCCTTCAATTTCGACAGGAATGCAAGTCGGCGTAACAGACGACATTAACTACTTGAGGAAGTTATCAGGACTATGAAAGTAAATGAGCTAATAAAACACTTTGGCATATTTACAACTAATGAAGAAGAAGCGGTTCTCGAGAAATTAAAACTTCCGAGTCCCGTTTCACTAACAAGCTTTTCTGAAAGAGACCAAGTTGTAATCGAATCGCTTATTCGGAAAAGCTTAGTTATAAAAATCGGTAGTAATAATCCTAAGGTGATTGCTAATGAACTTTAATGATTGTAAACATGCAGCAAAGTTAGAAGAGTTTCTACAGGCTGAGCTTAAAACACAGCCGTTACCTGTAGAACTCGCAGACAAAACTGTAATTTACAAGACATTAAAAATAAAGCAACTCAAAAGTAAATCATGGCAAGTACAATCGCTGTTAGCAACACTTGGAGAATTTAAGCTCCGAGTGTGTGCAGTCCTTGCTGCTGATTGTTACTTGTCACACAACTATCATCGACTATCACTTATAAAAGATCTCGATTCTACATACTGGCGAAACGAAATTTCTAGAGTTGAAATTAAACAAAAGTTGGAGTCAGTGTCCGACCCAATCAAACGTGATGTACTACTAGCGAGATATAGCGTAGTATCGTCGCGTGCAATAACTTGCCGGCAGAAAATAACAAGAATGTTCAGCCGGCTATTTGATAAATAACTTTAACTACTGTTAGGACTTCAACATGCAAATTAACGATCTTTCTCAACCTGCAACAAGCAAAGCACTAAATGAAAATGCTGCCCAAGCGTTCGGTTGCAAACTTAACCTCGAACGGTTTACTACCGAACAGCTTCATACTGCACGAACAAACTTAGTTTCTCAAATTAAAAAGTTTGAAACTAATCAATCGTTTAATGCAGTCTATGAAGATCGCGATTACCAAAAGAATCGTGTCTTCCTTGATATTGTAAACAAGGCTATTTCCGAACGGACTTTAAGTCCAGCCGAAGAAAAGAAACGCGAAGTTTACGTCAAAGGAATGAAGGGCAAAGAAAAGGACTTCGAAAAGCGTTACGGTGCTGATAAGGGCAAGGACGTAATGTATGCAACTGCTACAAAAATGGCAAAAGCAGACTCAGTCGACGAAGCCCTTGTTGTGCTACGTGCTGCTTTAACTGAAGACGTGCTTACTGAGGGCGAGGAAGAAAAAGCTGCAATTATCATGACTTCTCGTGATATGGTAGATAAGCTCACTGGTTGGCTTGAAAATGTTGCCTCACTAAAAGCAGAATCGTTACTTGAACTTCTCGATTCAATTCGATATGAGCTCGGTTCTGACATTAGTCAGCAGTTTGCTAATAAAGTTAAGCCGGCACTAGAAGAAGTATATACTACTCTAGAAAGAAACCGTCAGACATTATCGCAAGCGGTTGCCATTTTAACAGGCGAAGAAGCCCCAACTACTGGCGCAGAAGGCGCTCCGATGCCGGCTGCTCCTGGCATGGCTGCAACACCGGCTGACGGGACAGGTCCAGGCGAAATGGGCGTAGCCGCTGCTGTTCCGGCAGGCGGAGATGAATTTGGTGCAACTGCGGTTGCAGCAGGCGGAACCGATGTCGAAGGTCGTGCAAAGCGAGAAAGCATCGAATATAGCCGCCGACTAGGCACTATCCTCAGCTCTTCAAAAAAAAACTAAGTGAATCGTTCGGATTAACTCAGTTACTGTCAACATTACAAGGGCGTGCAAATTCAAAAAACGCGCCCATGTTACTCACGTGGGAAGCATTGTCTAGTTTACTATCTAACATTAGCGGCCAATCTATCGATTACGATTCGTTTAAAGCAGAATATGATGCTAACCCGAACTTTGCCAACTTAGTTTCAAGGTTTGACAGCCGCGGTATTGTTCTAAAGACACACGAAGAACAATCAACTTCAACGGACCAACCCCAAGCTGCGTCAACAAATGATCAAATGGCAAAAGCAGCGTCAAAAAAGATAATTAATCGTTGACCTGTTAATATTAAAGCGTTATAATTAAATATGACCTTAATAATACCGAAATTTAATTATCAACCGATAGACCGCGTTTCTGAAAATGGAAAGCGGTTTTATCAAACTCCAGACGGCGGGAAAGTTTCGAGCGTAACAACAATTTTAGAGAAGACGAAGTCTGCAGAATCAGTTGCCGCTTTGCAAAACTGGCGCAAAGCCGTTGGCGTAGCAAAAGCCCAAGAAATAACTACTGCCGCAGCAAATCGCGGCACACGGATGCACTCCTATTTAGAAAATTATCTGTTAACAGGAGACCTTGGATCACCGGGGACGAACCCGTATGCAAAGATAAGCCACGCAATGGCCGAGGTTGTAGTTCATAACGGAATGAAGCATGCCGACGAAGTTTGGGGTTCAGAAGTTGCTTTATATTATCCGGGACTATACGCCGGAACAACCGACTGTGTTGGACAATGGAAAGGCAACCCCGCAATCCTCGACTTTAAGCAAGCAAACAAACCGAAACGTAAGGAGTGGATTGAAGACTACTTTTATCAATTGCTTTTTTACGCAACTGCACACAATAAAATGTTCAATACAGATATTCGAACAGGCGTCATATTAATGTGCTGCCAACCAAAAGTAAACGCAAAACTCGAAATTGTTGAATCTCCGCAGTATCAAGAGTTTGTATTAGAGGGCGACGAATGGGACTTCTACGAAGAGAAAATGTGGGATCGCCTCGAAACTTACTATAAGTTTCATCATTAATTCTGATTAACTCATAAGACTTGGCTTCCAGATAAATAACTAAAAGGAAGTTAAAGTCTTATGTCGATATTTCAAATCTCCAAAATTCAGGTACGCCGGGGTAAAAAAGGGGGCGCAACGGGCATCCCTCAATTATCAAGCGGCGAAATCGCATGGGCCGTCGATTCTCAAGAAGTGTTTATCGGAAACGGGTCACTTGCAGAAGGTGCTCCGGAAATCGGTAACACTCGCATATTAACCGAACACGACCTACTAGGCGGTCTTGAAGCACCAGTTACATCAGTCAACGGAATGACCGGAGATGTAGTAATCAATGTATCAACTGCAATTAATGGGTTTGCTGGGATTACAGACGTTATTCCTGACGAAAGCGGAACGGCTGATCAAATAACTGATCGAGTCACATCGAGCAATGGCGAAATCCTCGATTCATGCACGGTATGGACGACTAATGTAATTGTTAAATTTTTCGCAACTACCGGCGCGGCCTCGTTAATCCCAAATGTTGAAATTAAAATCGACGACTTGCCATGGGAAGCCATTAACCCGTCGACCCTAGCACCATCTACCGATCGGTCGGTGTGGTCTGGCGAATATTTTTTAAACCTCGAATCGACCACTGTTATATCAATATCAATCCGGCATGTTGAAAATCCCGGTGCTATTGGCACTTGTACTATCACTTTTCAGAATACCCCATCAATAAACACATTTATGTTTACTGGTAGTTACCCTGCTTCGCAGATACAGTATCATCAAGGGCAAGAAGTCGGAGTTGAAATTACATCATTAACTGAGTTCGTAGCGGTTGAATTTAATCACGTAAGTACAGCATCCCAGGCGCCGGTTGGCGAGGTTTCAGTCGGTGGGTCTCCAGTAACTACTTATTCTACAGTAATATTAACTGCGAATCACGGAAACACAACGCAAAGTTTCCCTGCACAAGCAAGAATCAGAAATGCATCCGGGGTATGGAGCCCCTGGGCATCAACTGCCTGGGCCGGTGCTGTCGATCATGTTAATCAAATCAACCTAAACAATGCTTCTCCTTCGATTAGTTACAGCAGTATTGTGTACCCTGGCGCTCAACAAGCGATTAAAACAGGAGATGTTGGGGCAACTATTAGCGGAATTTCATATTCAAATGTTACTGATATTGAGTTTACTTCTTTACAAGTGACTATTTCAAACCCGACCACCATCGAAGCATCTAAAACAATAACGTTGCCTGCGGCAGTGTACAACATCACAACTCCGAATGTTGATATTGTGCTAACAAATGCAGATAACGGACGGAGTATTAATGCAGCATGGTTAGTAAAGATTGCAAATACCGCCCCAACTGTATCGATTACTAAGCCGGCCGGACGATATCGTACAGGAAAAGGATATACTGCAAGTACTACGCTCGGGTTCGAGTATGACGCAGCACCAGGATATACAATTACTGTAACGTCTGATCAAAAGTTGTTGTCTGCGCCAGAATTAACTCCGAGTGCCGGAGCATTTCAGGGGTCGTGGGCGACTAGTGATAGCGGATTTACATGGACTCGGGTGTTAAAAATCCTCGACGGTGCTACACTTGGAAGTTCCACGCTTACTGATCTAACTGTTGTTTCGCAAGCAGACGAAACGTATATTACTGCATCACCTGCAAATAATAGTTACACCGTCGGCGGATTTGCAATGCGAGCTGATAAGTTTGCCGCGTTAACCGCAACCGCAAACATCGGTACTAACATAAGCGGACTTAATAACGCAGCAAAACTTATAATTACTGTCGGGGAGGTAGGGTGTACGTATGTTAGTAATACCACTGATGCCGCTTATGTTCCGGGTACTAATCACACTGTAACTATAACTACTGGGGGAGTATTTGATGCTGCTGGGGATCAACTAAGAATTAACGAAACAACAACAGTTAATGCGAACACTACCGGGCAGCTAGGATTTACAATTGAGGAACAAGCATAATGGCCAATACTACACAAAATGATCTATATATCGCAGCCGAACTGCCGAAACGGCCGTATACTGACCAATCTGCCCTTACTGTTGGCCATGTGCCGGTTGCAACCGGCACAGGGCTAGAAGTCGAAGCTCGGTTACTAACTTCAGACGATCTTTCTGACGAAGTTGTAACCGGAGCAAGTATCGACGGCAACGGGCTCATTACGTTTACTAAAAATGGAATTAATCCGCCGGACACTGTTCAAGTATCAGTCGATAAAATGGACGTTGAGCACCTTATATCAAATTCATTAGTACTCGAATCAAATAAAAGATATGTGATTCCACTAAGTATAATCGGTGCAGCAACTATATCTGTTACTTTACCGCCTGAACCGGCAGCAAATGATAGAATTATTATAAGTGATGCATTCGGCAAAGCAGGCCAACTTACTTCCTTAACAATAAACGGTTCGGGAACAAACCCAAACAATCAAATATATGGTGCAGGCAATCCGGGGAGTTCAGCAGTAACCTCTTATACTGATAACACAAAAGTTCCATTCCAGGAGATGGAATTTCACTTTATAGCAGGGACGGGGTGGTCCGTTTCTCACAAATATTCCGACTCATGGCATCCAACAACTGGCAACAGCGCATTTAAACTATTCAATACTACCTCAACGGGTGGTGTTTCATTTGATATATCTGACATAAATCTTGCAGATTTTAAAACAATCAAGATGCCAAATAGAAATATTGATCTAGATGGCATCGGAGCTATTCCTGCTCACGCCAGCGGAGTGTCTTATTCGATCGGACAAGTTGTTTATTATAACAGTCAAGAATTAAGATGTAGAACTGCACATACTTCGTCAGATGGAATACCTGATTACACAAAGTTTAGTCCGGTAAGCGGAACCCTAATTATGGGTGGCGGATTGGGGACGGTAACCCCACCGATAAATCCCGAGATACTGGCTGTAGAAATATACACATCAAACGTTTTTACATTAAACAACACCGATATTACTACATATCCGGTAAAGATTATATCCTCAGCGAACAACATAGAGGTTTTTGGATATCCAACTGCTCTTGCACCGGCAGCAGGCGGGCCATCTCAAAACCCAAAACTAGGATATGCAGAAAGTGTAGTTATCACCAATGGAAATAAGTGGATCATTACATCAAACGAAGCACCAGACAACACCTTTAGAATTAAGGACAACGTAGTTCCCACAAAGAAAATAGCATTTGAGGCAAGCGGAATAACCTCAGGAAATACTCGTACAATCACAATGCCAGATGCGAATGTAGCACTCGGTCAGATGATGAATACAATAACCGTCGATACTATGTTTTCGACCTACACAGTGCCCGCTCAAGAATCTGGCGTAGATCCTGCACAACGATATCACTATATTTGTTATGAATCTTTCGTTTTAGATGCTACAGCAATGCAAGGAGTGGTATGGGCAACAAACCCCACGGGCTATACGGTTTATATGAACCTAACCGGCAGTGCTGTAACATATCAGAACGATACTGGTACTGCAATAACCCAAGTAGTACTAAATGCAGGAGACTCGGTGTATCTAACTAAAGACGGATTAGGTATAATAACAGCAAGACGGTACAATAGTTCGAGTAGTGGCACATTTCGGATTTATGACAGCACTACCCCAAGCAAGAGAATGGCATGGGACGTGAGCGGGATTGCAAGTTCTACTACTAGAACCGTAACAATGCCGAATGTTAACGTAAACTTAGGCGATCTTCCTAATATAGCTAATTTTAACTCGAATATAACGTCTAATAATGGTACTATATTATCGCGTAATAGTTCTTCTAGTACAGCAAACGGAGTTGTGTTATTATCAGGTGACAGTCTGAGCGCAAGTTTCAACTACTCAACGCCCGGCGCTGTAGTTGCACGAACCGGTAAAGGAGCAAGTTCCTGGTTAAGGCCTGCGGTTTGCGAAACATTATTAACTGACTACGCATTATCGCTAACATCAAATGCACTTACTATTGCAGGTGTAACTGGTACTGCAAATCAACCGTATGCCTGTTCCCCTACTGGTAGTACGTTTTGGACGTTAGGCGGGGGACTAGATCTAGTAGCAGTTCACACCCTAACATTCATAGGCAGTGTTTCCGGGGGGTCCGGGAATGTTGGTATTTTTAGCGGGCAGCGGCGTATAACGGTTAGTCGACTAACCGCAACAAACACTTACGCCATAGTTAATACACAAACTATAGGCGCTGATGACGCCGGCGCCGGCATTTCCGGGATAACCGTAACTGTTACGCTAGTAAGTGATAGACTAAACATCGTTATTAGCTGCACTGCGGCAAGTGGGACAACCTTAGCAACATCTGCGTCATTAACAACATTAACTACTTCACTAGGTTAAACTCTAGAAGATACATAAACAATTGAGAGGAAACACAAAATGGCATTATCACTAGAATACACATGTAATCAATACACATACACAAATGCGTATATAAAAGCACATATCGGAAGAGCAACTGTCGAAGAAACAACGGTATTGTTCTATGTATGGCCGACCGAAGCCGATCGAACAGCAGGCCGTCCTCCGGTGTATTCCGATGCGCGATCACTTGCTACAAACATTGTGTTAGTGGCGCAAAACCCAATCGAGTACGCATACTTGCTATTAAAGTCAACTAGCGAGTTCGAAAACGCAACTGATGTTTGAAATTCAAACATAATTAAATTTATGCCCTATCCCATAGGGCATAAATACTCTACGAAAAATATGATTTGGTATTCTATCAACGCACATTTTCCGCCATCTTCGTAATCGACCGTTGACTACTACGGTCTACTTGTGTACACTTACACTAAGTGATAAAAATCAAAAATAAGCAAGGAGCTTTTATGTCGTTACCCCTACCTAGTGAAATCCTCTCCGACATTACCGTTTATATGAAATATGCAAGATTCCTGCCCGAACTTAATCGGCGAGAAACTTGGCAAGAGCTATGCGAAAGAAACATGGCAATGCATATTCGAAAGTATCCGGAAATGAAGGAAGAAATCTCAAAGGTTTACTCAGAATTTGTGTTTACTAAAAAAGTATTGCCGTCGATGCGGTCATTGCAGTTTGGCGGGAAACCGATCGAAACTGCGCCAAACCGAATATTTAACTGTGCATATATGCCGGTTGATTCTATCTATTCGTTTAGTGAAGCAATGTTTTTGTTACTCGGAGGCACGGGAGTAGGGTACTCAGTGCAGCGGCATCATGTCGAAAAGCTGCCTGTTATTAAAGGGGTGCTAGAGAGGAAACGTCGATACTTAGTTTCTGATAACATCGAAGGATGGGCTGATGCTATCAAAGTGTTGCTTGAAGCTTACTTCTTCGGAAAATCCGACCCGGTATTTGACTTTCGAGACATTCGGCCCAAAGGGGCAAATCTAGTAACATCGGGCGGAAAAGCACCGGGTCCGCAACCGCTAAAAGACGCAATTCACCAAATCAGAAAAATCCTCGATACAAAGCACGTCGGTAGTAAATTACAAACAATCGAAGCACATGATATAATGTGCTTCATTGCCGATGCTGTGCTTGCTGGCGGAATCCGCCGGGCTGCATTAATTTCGTTGTTTAATCTCGACGACAACGATATGCTAACAAGTAAGCACGGTGAATGGTGGGAACTCAACCCGCAGCGCGGTCGTGCAAATAATAGTGCAGTCATTCTTCGACATAAAGTTACAAAAGTAGATTTCGATGCACTCTGGGAAAAGGTTGTTGCCTCCGGCAGCGGTGAGCCAGGCGTGTACTTGTCAAACGATAAAGATTGGGGAACAAATCCGTGTTGCGAGATTGCCCTGCGACCATACCAATTTTGTAATCTATGCGAATTAAATGTAAGTGATATCACAAGCCAAGAAGAACTAAACAATCGAGCAAAGGCCGCAGCATTTATCGGGACCCTGCAAGCTGGATATACCGACTTCCATTACTTACGAGATATTTGGAAAGAAACAACCGAAAAAGATGCCTTGATCGGAGTTGGCATGACTGGGATCGGCTCTGGAGTAATCTTAGAATACGACCTGACACAAGCAGCAAAAGAAGTAATAAAAGAAAATCGCCGGGTTGCGAAATTAATCGGAATTAATGCTGCGGCACGCACAACTACAGTAAAGCCGTCTGGGACCTCCAGCCTCGTTTTAGGCAGCTCAAGTGGAGTGCATGCATGGCACAATCCGTTTTATATTCGTCGGATCCGAGTCGGAAAAAACGAAGCAATTTATCAGTACCTTGCTAAACATCACCCTGCACTGGTTGAAGATGAATTTTTTAGACCAAACGATCAAGCAGTAATCCAAATCCCGCAATGTGCGCCGGCGAACAGTATTTTGCGGACCGAGACTCCGCTAGAATTACTAGAACGGGTCAAAAAGTTTAATCTCGAATGGGTTCGACCAGGACAAGGCAAAGGCCAGAATACGCATAATGTTTCGTGTACTATTTCCGTAAAAGAAAATGAATGGGCAGAAGTCGGAGAATGGATGTGGGCTAACCGCAATACGTTTAACGGTATTTCAGTTCTCCCGTATGACGGTGGAACTTATATTCAAGCTCCGTTCGAAGACATTACCGAAGAGCAGTTTAACGAAATGTTAACTCATTTAGAAGCAGTTGACTTGTCAAAAGTTGTTGAACAAGACGATAATACTACGCTAAACGGAGAAATTGCGTGCGGAGGAGGCGGGTGTGAACTTAAATAACCTGTCCTATGACCAAATTATGATTAATGCGTACTGCTTCGGGTACGCAACTTACGATTTTGTTAATGCAATGAAACTCGTGTTTAACAAGGAATAGTTATGGGATGGATAGCAGTAGACCTAGACGGAACACTTGCAGAATACGACCTATGGCGGGGCGGCGAGCATATAGGTAAGCCAATTCCCGCGATGGCGTTTCGAGTTAAAAAATGGCTTGCTGAAGGGAAAGATGTACGAATCTTTACAGCAAGGGCATCCGTCCCTGAACAAATACCCTATATTGTAGATTGGTGTATTAAACATTTTAATTCAGCATTGCCAGTAACAAACGTAAAAGACTTTGCAATGATCGAACTGTGGGACGATCGAGCAATACAAGTAGAAGCAAACACCGGGCGACGAATGGACGGGAAATCTGGATAACTTGCCACCTGCTTCACAAATAAATACTTCACAACAAAGGAACTATACTATGGCAAAGCTACAAGAAGAAATTATTGTTTTAAAATTTAGCAAACTTATTCGCGATAACGGAGAAGTTGTCTCAATTGTGAATTCCGAAGTACTCGCAACTCTCGAGCAAGTTGCAAGTGAACTTACATCAGCGTTGATCGAAATCGAACAAGTTAAGGGAGCTGACGAATAACATGACTGCAATCGTATGGACACAAGCAAATTGTTCTTACTGCGAACAAGCAAAATCATTACTAACACTAAAAGGGATTCCGTTCGAAGTTCGAATCGTAAACGGAAAAGACTGGACTAAAGAACAATTACTATCCGCAGTTCCAGGTGCACGGTCAGTCCCTCAGGTTTTCTTAAATGAAAATTATGTAGGCGGATTCAACGAACTTAAGAAATACTTCGAACGGGAACCACATAATGCTAATCAGTAAGGGATTTTCCGTAGGCGAAGTAGTAACTTTAAAACTAACGAGCGGCGAAGAGCTAGTTGCAAGACTAGTTGAAGACGGGTCTCTTTATTACATACTCGAAAAAACAAAAGTTGTCGGGATGGGTCCAAACGGTCCTGCGCTAATGGATTACTTGTTTACCGTAAGCCCGAACGCAGAAATTAAGCTTAGCAAGGCAACTGTTGTAGTCGCAGAACCAACTGAAAAGGTGTTTGCTGATCAATACAGACAAGCAACTACTAGCATCGCACTTTAATAACTCCGAGGCTTGTAAATGACAACTATTTGTGCAACATCACCGCTACCATCATTTACAAGCCTGCACGAGTCGTTTAAAGAGTTGGTAAAAATTCCGCACTTAAAAGATATTCTTCCAGACTTCCCAACGTTCGGAAAGAATTCGCTTGGAACTATCGATAACCCCGATATATTTCTAACTCATTGGCTTCAAGCATTTCAACAAGGGTGCTTAACTGCTGTTATTAACTTAATCGTTAAACCAATTTCATCAATACTCGGCGGAAGTATAGACGATCTACTTCCCAAGGTTCCTGGACTGAACATCGGTTTTACAAAATTTCTTACAATAACCGCAGATGACTTGTATGCTGCAATTAAAGACGCAATTAAGAATGATGTATCAATCATTGTAAATCTAATCCCCAGACCAATTATTGTGGGGTTCGATTCGTTAGACTTAGAATTGCCAGAGATTGCTAAAAGCCTGTTAGTCTCGTTCATAACTGGCATAATTAACAAACTAGTTGACTTAATCGATAAGGTAACAAAAATACTCGAAGTTACAGGCATGCCAACTCTTCCGACTATCCCAACACAGGCAGAAATCGAAAAACTACTTAGAGATTATATAACTCGATACGGTGGCACACTAAACGACGCTATCAAAAAACTAATTCCAGTGTTACCGTCACCGATTTTACCAGATCCGATAATGGGAACTACACTGTCTACCGAATTTGATATTCGACAGGCAATACAAATTGTAACTACTGAGCTTATTATTCTTCCCCTTAAATTAATTGCTGATTTTATTACTAAAATACTCGGCGTTAAATTCCCTACCATCTGCATTCCGATTCCTGATTTAACCGTTCAAGTTGATCTGCAGGCTTAAATTTGCTACAATCAACACTATTAAACACTGAGGCACGCTATGTCAATGCATCTCGTCCACCCTTCGCTATCAACTATTGGCAAAAAGAAAGGTAAACAGAAATTCAAATCAGCCGAGCATGCTAAGCAGGCTCGCGAGCTTGCAGCACAACGTGAGAAGACTCTCAAAGAGTTCAATATTGATCTCTCCGAAAAAAAGAAAGCGCGTGGGCTCGCAGCAAAGCCGTATCAGCCAGCAGCACCGGTGAGGAGAGAAACTCCGCACGTCAAAAGTGCAGCGTTTACAGGTGCCCCGTGCCTTAAGACTCCTGCTAAAGAATATTCGGGAGATTTGGTTGTGGGAATTTCGCAAATGCACAAGTCAAATGCAGTCCCAGTTATCTCCCAGCAAGAAATCCTAGACATCGCTCGAATGCGACGCTAACACAGGTCCTACAAAATTACAACCACGGCGGAGGAAAGGATAAATAATAAACAGGTTATGCCTGTTGTAACACGTTTCGAAAGAAACTAAGATAGTCGGGTTAAGCGCAACTGCAATTAACCCTGCGAACTTGGCCAATGAGAAACCCGAAGATCGGGAAGCCATGCTCGAAGTGGTAGATGAAGTAGTTAAAAACATCTGCTGCCGATGGAGAAGACGTCACAACCTTTGGGCTCAGTGAGCCGTAAAAGTTAACGCAATACAGTCGTCATCTCCCTTTAATGTAAGGTATGAGTCAGTTTGATCATACACCAAGTGAAAAGGAGATAAAAATGAAAAATTCACTTACTACCCGGCTCTATGCCGTATTTGTACTATTCTTTGCATTTGCAAGCATGTCGTTTGCAGACACTGGATTTTTACAAAAAGAAATAAACTGCCTTGCTCAAAATATATATTTTGAAGCCAATTCTGAACCAGAAGAAGGCAAAGTTGCAGTCGCTCAAGTTACCGTCAACCGAACAAATAATGCAAAGTATCCAAGTACCGTTTGCAAGGTTGTTCACCAACGTGCCACCGTTTCAAACGAAGTTATATGTCAGTTTAGTTGGGCATGCTCGAAAAAGAAATCAGCTAAAATGAATGCAGCTGATTATCTCATCGCTCAGCAAATTGCCGAACAGGTACTAACTGACAATCGAAACATTCCAAAACTCAAAAACGCACTATACTTCCATTCTAAGCAAGTTAACCCAAGATGGAACTTAGTAAGGGTTGCTACTATCGGCAACCATGTGTTTTACCGAGAACGGAGTAGCATGTAATCATTTTTGGCGAACTAATAGTTCTCATGTTAGTTCGCCAATCTCGTTGATTTTATTATCGAACTATCGTATAATTGCAACACTAAATAACAATGTACAGCGATAAACACTGTACCTCATTCGTAAGAGGATTTCTTATGTCAAAAGTCGATGATTACTTTAAAACCTATTCGGGACGCCAGCTTCGCGAGAAGTACAGCCTTAACACCACCGGCTTGTGGCAAATCAAAGGTGAAGATCCAAACTGTGACTTTGGTGGGAGCCATCACCAACCCGATCTCGGAATAGTCAAGGGCAAACTTAGCGATGTACTCGACTATGCGGTTAACTTGCCGAGATTTTGGACCTGGGGCGGCGGCGGTGAGTTGATTTTCATCGGAGAAGCCCAAAAGATTGATCCGGTTACTAATCAACGGCGAAACGAGCTTAAGGCAAAAGAGAAAGCACTCGAAGAGCAACTCGAAGAAGTCCGCAACCAGCTTAAAGGGGTATGACATGAAACTAATGGATCCGTCTTTTTCGTATGTCGATGCATCCGAGTCGCAGTTGAAGTCTTTGTGGCAAAGCTGGCATAGAGGGGCACTTTTATGCCTTCTGCGAATTGGCAAGTCCTGTGTGTTGCTCGAAAACATTGCTTACATGCGAGGCTTTGATGTGTCGAAATGGGGCGAAACTTATGAGATAACCCAACTCAAAGGAGGATCCAATGGAAGCTAAGAAATTTGCTTGGATTTATTTAATCGAGCACGGCGATGCCGGGCTTGAGCGGTCTTATTACGGAGGCTTAAATCTTAAAGATCAGCGAGTTGCCCACTTGCACAGTTCAAGCTGGCGATCTGACTCTGCTTCTAAAATCAAAGAGTTCTACCTCGATGAGATTAAAAAGATCGGAGTCAATTGGAACAAGACCTTAGAACCACGGAATAACGAAATTTCGGTATTCACTGATACGTTCCACGATTCTGAACGGAAGGAAATTATCGAAGGCGAGTTAGTTCTAAACAACGGGCTTACTCAATCATGGTTTGCCGACAAGCTCGAAATTTCAAACGTGTTTGAAATGATGGCTGCTGTTACTGAATTTCAAACAAAATATAACTCACTATTTGGAGAAGATAAGTGAAACCGCAACTCGACGACTCAATAGTCGTCAAATCGTTGTTAAACTTGCGCGACGAGTTAACTAATCGCGCATTTTTTAAAGATGGCAGTGTGCGAGACACCGGGCTCGCAGAAGTAGTTTGGAAACTTAATGCGTGCTTATATCGAGGGTACAGGCTTGATACCGAATCGCACTGGGGGACCGTAACTGAAAGTGCTACAAACTAATACTGCAAGATAGACTTGCAGTAAACTTTACATAGGATTTATGTCAAATGAACAAAAAATACGATTCTCTAGTCTTAATTGGCCGATTTCAACCATGCCACATCGCCCACCTCGGCATTATCAAAAAGGCGCTTTCGCTAACTGATAATTTAGTTATTATTGTCGGAAGTGCCGACCAACCCCGCACTTATAAAAATCCATTCGCTGCATCCGAACGTATCGAGATGCTGACTAATGTTATTACTTCTGAGCTCGGGTCTGCACGTAGTCGCAAGGTCCAGTTCGGAGGAGTTCGCGACCGGCTCTATAATGACGCCGCTTGGGCATCTGATGTTCAAGAGCAAGTTTCACAGTTCGCAGCTGGGTCAAATATCGGAATCATCGGGTGTTCAAAAGACGAAACTAGTTACTACCTGAAAATGTTCCCTCAATGGAAACACGAAGAAGTCGAACTGCAAGATCCGCTGCACGCTACCGATATCCGAGGAATCTACTTCAAAGAAGATGCCCACTTGCCGTACTTAAACGATGTAGTGCCAACAGCAGTACTTGCCTTCCTTGAAAAATTCAGATCGACTCCGGAATATCTTCAACTGGTTAAAGAACGTGAGTTTATCGCAGCATACAAGAAGCAATATGCCAGTTTTCCGTATCCGCCAGTGTTTGTAACTACTGATGCAGTAGTTGTATGCTCCGGCCATGTATTGATGATCAAACGACGATCGGAGCCCGGAAGGGGGCTCTGGGCACTTCCAGGCGGGTTTCTTAATGCAAATACCGACAAGTCGATCGAGGATTCTGCAATTCGAGAACTTCGAGAAGAAACTGGTATTAAAGTTCCGGCTCCTGTGTTATCCGGAAGCATTAAGAAGTCAAAAGTGTTCGATGCGCTTGAACGGTCTGCACGAGGGCGAACTATTACACATGCTTTCCACATTGCATTGCCCGCCGGCGAACTACCGCGTGTAAAAGGACAAGACGACGCTGAAAAGGCAAAGTGGGTTCCAATCTCCGAAATTCGAAGTGACGAATGCTTCGAAGATCATTTCGATATCATAATGTGGGGTATCGGTGCGTAATGAAAGCACTGTTTTCGTTCCAGCATATTAACGAGACCGAGCCCCGCCGATGGTTAGTGGAGGATGCCGGAGAGTACTATCTTAAGAGATCTTTGGCAGATTCAGTTATGGTGTATGACCCAGCAGTTTGCAAATGGCGATGGTATCGCCATTACCGCTACAATCCTGGAACATTTATCGGCGATGCCGAAGAGAAGAAAGTAACATTAATTCTGCTAAGTTTAACGTAACCGTCCTCGCTAAAGAGATTCTGTAGTGTTGCTGATTTTTATAATGTTGACGGATCTGGGATAAGTAATTCTCATCGTGACTATTATGTGAGGGTCCACTCAAAAGATAAGCTAGTTGTTGCACCCGAAGTTCTTCAGTTTATGAGCGGCTGGAATTGAGCCAACTTCCGACGGAAGTTATCTTTCGAGTACACGGTAAACTGTACCCGGAGGTTGACGAGATTTGTAAATCCCTCGAAACCTCACTCGGCATATCCGTTTGGCGATTTTATAGTGCATTTGGTGTCCATTCGTGTAAAACCGTTTGCACTCCAAAACAGTTCCTTATAGTTTCGCTTGCCTTTGGTGACATCGATCCGATCGGAACGATTGAAGAATTTCTCCAAAGAGAAAGACAAAGCTAAATAAGTTTGCTACAATAGCATCATGTTAAGCAGATAGACTGCTAACACAACTCAACATTAAGAGGACCTCTTACATGAGCATCAATAAATCACTCGTACTCAATACCGATTCTTATAAGACCTCGATGGGGTGCCAATACCCGGACGGAACTGAAGTAATTCGCAGCTACATCGAATCCCGCGGCGGCCTATATGACCAAACCGTTATGTTCGGATTGCAGGCATTTATCAAAGAATACCTTGTGCCCAGTGTCACTAAAGCAGATGTCGACTTAGCACAAGAACTGTGGACTGCACACGGCGAACCCTTCGACCGCCAAATGTGGGATTACATTGTAAATGAGCTCGACGGGAAACTTCCGCTACATATCAAAGCTGTTCCGGAAGGGTCAATTGTACCAACGAAGAACGTGCTTGCAGTTATCGAGAACACCGAACCGACACATTGCCGCGGGTTGACCACCTGGGCAGAAACTGCAACCCTGCGTGGTATCTGGTATCCAACTACAGTAGCTACACAAAGCCGGAACATCAAGCAACTCATTCTTCAATATCTTGAAGAAACTGGCGATCCAAGCGGAATCGATTTCAAGTTGCATGACTTTGGTGCTCGAGGTGTGTCAAGCTTCGAAAGTGCTGGTCTCGGCGCCATGGGCCACCTTGTAAACTTCAAGGGCACCGACACAATGACTGGCATCCTGTATGCCCGTGAATACTACAATGCCCCAATGGCTGGATTTAGCATTCCTGCAATGGAACACAGCACCGCAACGAGCTGGGGTCGCGACAAGGAAGCCGATGCTTACCGAAATATGTTGAAGCACTTCGCAAAACCCGGTGCCGTTGTTGCTTGTGTGAGCGATAGTTACGACGTGTTTAACGCTGTAGAAAACATCTGGGGCGAAGAGCTTCGTCAACAGGTAATCGATAGTGGAGCAGTTGTTGTTATCCGTCCAGACAGCGGCGATCCCGAAAAGGTGTGTGGACGCCTTGTTGAGATTCTCGGAGAAAAGTTCGGATACACTACGAATTCCAAGGGGTACAAGGTCCTGAACAATGTTCGCTTGATCCAGGGTGACGGTGTTAATCAGCGTACTATCCACAACATCCTAGGACACTTCAAAGTGTATGGGTGGAGTGCCGACAATATTTCATTTGGCATGGGAGGGGCGCTACTTCAACAGTTAGACCGCGACACTCAGAAGTTTGCGATGAAATGTAGTGCTGCACAGGTGAACGGTGAATGGAGAGATGTATTCAAAGATCCAATTACCGACTCTGGAAAGACAAGCAAGAAAGGGAAAGTTACCTTGTACAAGGATGGAAATGGCGGTTACTTTACTGACCTCGAAGGCCGCAGCGAGGAAGAAGCACTCGTTACGGTGTTTAAGGACGGGGAACTGTTTAACGAACTCACATTCGAACAGGTTCGGGCAAACGCTGCACAGTAACACCTAGTGTTAAAATAAAGGCCCTTTATGGGCCTTTATTTTTGACTAAATATTCAATAGGAGCATCAAATGAAAGCAGCTGAACTTTTAATCGAACACGTAGTTAATGCATTTACCCCCGAACAGAAGAATAAGTTTGTTCAGCAAGTCTGGGACATTATGCAAAAATCATATGCATCAATCGGCGGATTTGGTACAGCATCGTCTCCTGAAGAACTCATTCAAACCTCAGGACTCTGGAAAATTATTACACGAAACGGTAATATCACAGCGGTAAACATTTATCGAGATCAACACGGGAGAAAGTCTATTGCTTCAGGAACAGACGGGTCTCCGCAGGGTAAGAAAGATTACCTTATGATCAAAAACGAAGACGTAAAGTTTAATAGAGCCTGGGCGGAAGTTAGTGGCGCACCCGAAAAAATTCTAATGAGATCAGGAGCAAAAGCAATCCCTGCAAAATTTGCCCCTATATTAACTCAAAAAGAAATCCTAAGTTATAACCCCGACGGCGTACATTACACTCGGCTTATTGCAGGGCATCCGCACGAAAAAGCAATGTACGGTGTGATTAATGTCACGCCTGATCTTGAAGATTCGCTAAGGGCGCAGGGAATTGAGTTATCCGAACTGCCCAAAAATTTAAAATCCGCTTGACAACCGGGCAGAGTGATGTTATAGTAAGTATAACTTAATAGAGATCGCTCAGATGCCAACAATCATTTACTTACACGGGTTCGGCAGCACCGGGGTGAGTCCAAAGAGCCAAGCCCTCATAGAAGCGTTTCCGGATGCAGATGTAATTGCCCCTACACTTCCGATCACTCCAGCTGCAATCATCCATGCGGTGTCTGAGATTGTCCATACTGCTACGTCATACCCGATCATATTTGTAGGTACAAGTCTCGGTGGGTTTTGGGCGAACTACTTTGCTCAGCACTTTGATGCACTTGCGGTGATCGTCAATCCGGCTACTCGGCCTGCTCAATCGTTAGCTGAAAAGGTTAACAAAGAGCTATACAATTACCAAACTGGCGAACCAATTACTGTAACATCTGACGATGTCTTTCAATATACTGAGTGTCAGGCGTTAGCTAAAGCAAATTATAATGGGGCACTCGTTCATGCATTTTTTGCTGAAAACGACGAAGTAATCGATTACACTAAGTCGATAGCGGATTTAAAGTTTTTCAAAACTTGCACAATTACCGCTACTGGAGGACATCGGTATGACGAGAACTGGGGGCAAGTAATTGAAACAGTCAAATCACTTGTTTAAATAAAGGCCCTTTAAGGGCCTTTATTTTTGACTAAATACTAGCACAGGAGCTAGTTAATGAATCTCGGAAAAATAAATCTAATAACCCCACCCGATAAATTGTTCAACATAAACCTAAGTTACTTGTTAGTGTATCCGTCAAAAACAATAAAAACACAATTCCAACAAATACTAGCAAAACTAGATGAAGATGTTAATGTGTTTATGCTCGAAGAAGAGGCCGACATTGAATGGTTGCTTAGCGTAGGTCAAACTGTCGACTTAGTCGTTATTGACATCGATCGATGTGACCCGACAACTAAAAATTTCATCAGCTTCCTACTTGCTAATCCGAACGTTTACTATATAACCGAAGACAACGATACGCCGTGGGGACTAATTAGCCGGAATCGAATAACAGACTTAAACTGGATTATCGAACAGCTAGATGCCCGACCGGACCAAGACGACGATGATGACGAATAGTACCAAATAGCTTGCGTGTTTTTAGGACGATGCTATATTAAGTAATAACTAAAAGGACCTTAATATGGCAAAGAACCACATAATGCTAGATTTAGAAACACTAGCAACTACCCCAAATGCACAAGTACTCACAATCGGGGCAGTGAAGTTCGACCCTAACGGCGATGACTTTACCGACCAAAGTTGCGAAACGTTGTATATCAAAGTTGATATCGAAAGTTGTAACGATTTAAACCTTGAAATCAACGACGATACAGTTGCTTGGTGGGGACAACAATCAGAAGAAGCACAAGAAGAAGCGTTTGGCGAAGAAGGACGAGTAAGCATTCAAGATGCATTTGCACAGCTTCATAAGTTTTGCTGGGGGTCTAAATATGTATGGTCACACGGAGCAGCATTTGACGTTCCGATCTGCGAAAATATTTTTAGAAAACTTAATAAAGCAATCCCGTGGCAATTCTGGGATGTACGCTGTACCCGAACACTATTCGATCTAGGGATGGTACCGTATAAGCCGTCTGTAACTGCTCACCATGCATTAGTCGATGCGTACAACCAAGTTCTCGGCGTGCAATCGATTACTAAAATTTTAAGAGAGCACGGGATCAATCCCTTCGGACGATAAATGAATAAACTGCCGGAGATCCTTACAATTTTAGTAGAAGAGTGTGCTGAAGTTACTCAACTAGCATGCAAAATACAGCGTTTCGGCCTCGATAGCTGTCACCCAAATGATCCGAGCATAACAAATAAAGAATTGCTTATTGGAGAATTAGGTGACTTGCTCGCACTAATTGATATTCTTATTTCCGAGGGGAAATTTGATGTTGAAGAGATTAATGCAGCCAAAGTTGCAAAAATCCTTAAACTTCAAAAGTGGTCAACAATTTTTAACTAATCTCGAAAGAGATAAATAGTGTACGGATGCCGATAGGGTCCGTAATACTAAATCTTGCTTATTAAAGGAGAAATAACATGAGCAATCATCTGCGTTTTGACACTGACGAGCTTAACCGCGTATTTGTTGGTTTCGATCAACTATTCACCCAACTTAAATCACAATTCGACCATCCGGTGCGTGACACTTATCCGCCGTTTAACATCGTTAAAATTAACGAAGACGAGTACACGATCGAACTCGCCGTTGCTGGTTTTTCAAAAGACGAAGTTAAAGTTAAGGTTGAAAATAACATGCTTACAATTTCGGGCAAGAAGGTTCCGTCGCAAGAAACACCGAATTTTCTACATCGAAGCTTAGCAAGTCGCAATTTCGAAAGATCGTTTCGATTATCTGAGTATATGGTAGTAAAGGGTGCAGTAATTGAAAACGGAATCCTAACTGTAACCGCAGAACGGATAGTTCCAGAGGAAAAGAAGCCAAGATACATTGACATAACGTAAGTTATGTGATATACTAAGGGCAAGCTTATAGCTTGCCTTTTTAATCAACGAGAGACCATAATGACAGAAATTTCAACTGCCATCAAAAAGAAGACGAAGCAAGTACTCGAACAGCCAAAAAACTGGAAAGTTATCGTTCTCAACGACGACAAAACCCCGATGAACTTCGTTGTCAGTGTACTTGTTGAAATCTTCCGCCACACCCCGGTATCAGCTGCAGAATTGATGATGAAAGTTCACCTTGAGGGTAGTGCAGTTGCGGGTGTGTACCCGTTCGAAATCGCAGAATCAAAATCAGTTGAGACTGTGAACTTTGCTCGACAAAACGGATTTCCATTACAAGTAAAGCTAGAATCTGAATGAACTGATTCGGATAAATATCAAAAAGGACCTTTGATATATGCGATTTAAAGAAATTCTTGCCGAAGCAAAGATTAACTTATCTGACTTCCAACGCCGCAATACTCATTACTGGCGGAACCTTCTCCAGTTCATTCAAACCGGAACTCCTATAAAAATCGGAGCTTCCGGAAATCAGATCGTAACAGTTGCAGAACCCGAAGAAACGTTCCAAATGTTGTCAAGCATTTGGGACGGGTCAACTGTTGCCACTCCTGAAATCCTCGATCGCCTAAAAAAACTTAAACTCGTAACCGACGAAGGTGTAGAATTCCGGTTGTCTGAAGTATTTAAAAGCCCCGAGATTAAAGGTGGCGCCGAAGGGAAAACTAAGTTTTGGAACTTAGGAAACATCGTTGAAGGGATTATGGGAGCTGCGGTTACTGCAAAGTTTAGTTCTCCAAGGAAAGAGGTCACCGAAAAGGATGTTGAAGAGGTCCTGATCAAACTAAAGGCCGGAACTCCGATATTACCAAAAGGTAAAAGCAAGGCGGACCCAATTACTCCATATGCGTATTCAACTAAAGTCGGAGAAGACAGCATTACGTTTACGCTGAGCCTTAATTCTACTGATATTAATGCATTGATGATGTCAGTTAAAGATCGTGACTCGTTAAAGGAATACCCAAACAACGAAGAGATTTTTAAAGCGTTCACAAATGCTGCAATTTATGTAAACACCGCAGCAACTGTCCAGACAGCAATCGAACGAGTTCAGTCTGATCCAAACAAAAACCAAGTTATTATCGAAAGCGAAGGTGGGAATCCAGAAAAACAAACAAGCACTAAAGCAGACTTGTTTATTACAGTCGACGGCGTTCGAGAACGGCTATTAAGTCTCAAATCGAAGACTATTCCGCAAATCGGTCAAGTAAGCGGGCACGCATTTGAAAATCTAGATGCATTCTTTAAGTCGGTTGTTGGAATCAACGTGCCACAGCACTTTAAATCACACTTTCCACAAGGCACTTTTCAGCAAGTCGGGCGACAGATCTTTGAAAATGGGTATCCGCCAGTATTTAAATATATTTTTAGTAAGCTTAATGGTGAACTAGCAGACGACGACGATCGAGCTGAATATAATCTGATAAAACAAGTGTACGACGGGATAATTCACCACGCAACACTCGGTGAAGATGTAATCGTGGTTTATCTTAGCCCAAGTGCCAAGAAAGCATACACAGAATTACGGTTCGGAAGTGACTTACTTGAAGCTTTACACAACTTCGATTTAAAGCCAGTACTTGCAAATACAGCAACATTAAAA
>ERZ650304.335-NODE-335-length-27073-cov-5.478348_pt1 | contig 27073 bp, 40 predicted proteins | sample MGYA00376240_ERZ650304 | MGnify/ENA primary metagenome ERZ650304 (study PRJEB26733, sample SAMN07839271) | wastewater metagenome | biome: small river; feature: stream; material: water | place: USA: North Carolina | collected 2016-03-01 ... | reverse complement strand
CCGTTTGAACTTCAATTGCAAAATCAACAAGAGCTGTTTGAAGTGTTGGGTGATTATTTGGCTCTGCCCTTATGTATTCCCTTACAGTTTCTAAAAGCTTTAATGATGCAACACCTGCAATGGCATAACTTAGAATGTCCAATGGTATTCCACCAGCCACTTCAAGCATCTTTGTTTTATTCATTTCATTTATTAATCCATCTCTAGTTATCATTTTTATCTCCTTATTTTATCTTCCCCATGTGTGAAATAATACAATCCAACAGCCTCATGGTATTCCCATGCTCTCTGTCCGCATCTTGTTGGTTTGCCCATCCCTTTTGTTCAGTAACTGTTTTATGACTCAAATCGTGAAGCTCTTTCCATTTATTCACCTCTTCCACGCATTTTGAAACACCTCGCTCTAATCCCTGTTGCCAGCCTGAGCATGTGCCTTTGCATGGATGATCAAAATCTTGAAATGGCTTTGGTCCTGGAATCGGTAATGGTCCTTTTCGTTCTGGGATTCCATCGCTTTCAATGTAATCTAAAAATTCAACCATGTTAAAAATTGCTCCCATTGCTAAATGCTGCCCAAAGATACTCCCTGCCTTTTACAGTTAGGGTATAATCTCCATCAATAAGCCCATGCTCCATGCAAATTGTTTTCGAAGTGTGGCCCTGATAATAACCCGATGCGCATTTTAGCACCCCAAGCCTCACCACATCCCTTTTTGAAAACCCTTCACCAAAATTGGCGCGGCCGTGGATCTTCTCAATTTCTTGATCACTGATGATTTCTGCTTCTTTCATTCAATTCACCTCCGTTGGTTCTATTTGGTCATAACAAATTGTATGACAATCATCCTCTGGATCGGCGCATTTAATCCCATCCTTTGCTCCTTGAACATATGCCGCCGCTTCAGATTCCGTTTTGAACTCATGCTGGTCTCCACCAAAGTCTTGGTTCATTTTTTTTGTGGTGTTCAATGCATTCAATTAAATATTTTTCTTGATAGCTCATAACTTTTCCATCATTGCCGCGTCGATTGCATCGCGTGGTGTTTTAAAATAAACATTTCTGTATTCAAAATACCAACCACCGTTTGTCATTGTTGTTGCCTCTTGAAATAGTGGAACTTTTTTATTCTTAATCATGTGCTCAAATCTGTCTGTATCGGTATTGATCTTTGGAACCTCTTTTAAATACAACTCGCCATGGGATTCAACTGTGTTGAATGATTGCCTGTTCTTTATCGTGTTGGCCCATTTGTATGTTTTGAAACTTCTTCCATCTGAAAACAAATTATATTCAATACCTTTTTTATTTTTATAATAAATTGCATATCTGCATTCTTTGTTCTTGCTCATGACTTCCTTCTTACCAAAAACCTTGTGACCAATCTCCCAGCTTCCCATGAATTAACTCTGCACAATTCTACTTCTTCATATCTCAACTTGTTTTCTGTCATGTACTTTGAAACAAAATACTGTTCATGAAACTCTTGGTTCAAATCTAATGTTTGAATGGCGTGTCTTGTTGCTTCTGCTTGTAGTTTTAAATCACTCATTTCATGGCCTCCTCAAGTCTATTTGCAAGTGAATGCATCATGTTGGCATCCACACCAAAAGCGCGCTTGAAATAATTTTCATAATCGTATTCACTATTTTGCCTTTGATTCATCCATGAACTTTTCCATTCACGAATAATTTTCAAAAAAAACTCTTTATTGAATTTTCCTTGAGAAATATTTTGTTCTTTTTCTTCAAGTTCATCCTCACAGCCTTCACATGACCAACGGAGCTTGATCCCATGGATGCAATGCTCTTGATTCGTTTCTCCATATGGAAATTTTTGAATTAACCGATTGTGTTCAACCACTGCATTAATGGTTGCTTTTTTAATTTCTTGACTCATAAACCCATCAACCTTTTAAACGCCATTTCATAATGAAAATGGAAGATTAAATCCTTCATGCAATACAAAAAGATGATAAATGTTAGCATCATCAACAAGCTTTTCAATGGATGGATAAACTTCCACCGCTGTACGATGTTCACCCATTACTTCATTTTTAATCCGCTGCAGTTCTTGCCATGAGTGAACAGCAGATTCATCATTTCTTCTGCACATCAAATGATCAACAACACCCCAGCCAGTTTCTTTTTTAAACAATTGAACAGTATAAATATTATTTTTAAAGAATTTATAAATTTTACTGTGGCCCATTCCTAATGCCTTTTCGGTCCAATCCTCAAATGGGCTCCATCCACCCTTCATCATCTTCCTGCCATTGGATTTGCTGGCTCTTCTTTGTTCTCTATTCATTTTTTAGTGTTTCTTTCATCTTTGTTTAAATCTTCAACAAGAAACCAAGTTGCAATTACTTTATCATTTTTAAATACGCATTTTGCCATCCAAAATTGAGTTGCAATAACTTCAATTCCTCGAACAATCACGCAAACTGGAAAAGATCCATCTGCATTTTCTTTGCCAATTGATATTTGATTAATTGAGAAATTACCTGCCCATGGAACATTGCTTGTTAAATCAATAAATGATGCTTCTTTTTTAGAAGCTCTTCCAAATAATTTCATTTTAACAACTCCCTAAATTCAACTGGAAACTTCTTTGAACGTGGCTTCCATTGTGTTTGAAAAAACTTTAATTTATTCCCATATGCCATCATTGTTTTAAAATACTTTTCCCACTCATCGTTTCTAATTCCACCGCTATTTACTGATGCATAAAACGATGATGTTTTTTTGTGGATTCTGCTGATGATTGCTTTTTCGGTTAATGGTTTTTTATTCATAACTTTTTTAGTTTCTCGCAATGAGCACAAAGTCTTTTGGAGGCAATGATTGAAACCTTGTTGCATCTGGTGCATTTGATTTCTCTGCATTCCTTGCATTTATCCCACTTACTAGAATGAAGTTTTCTGCAAGTCTCAACAATGCATGGCCAAACCAAGTTTCTGTTGAACTTACTTGCATATGTTTTACTGTAATGATGCCCAAAAATTTCAACAGTATTCATGAAACTTTTTTCCCATATTGTTGCGTTAATGTTCTTTTAACTCTTTGGTGATGGATGATTGCAAACTCGTATGATGCTTTTGTTTCTGGATTATCAAAGCCCATCTTGAGTTTAACCTTGTTATCTTTTGCAATGCACATCATGGCTTCATGAAACTTTTCTTTAACAACACCATCTGGAAATTTTTCCAGGTTAAAATTATTTAAAAAAGTTGATAGGTCAAAGTCATTTGAAATCTGTGGCTCAATCTCTGTTGCAACTCTGAATCCATTCTTACAAAAAACACATTTTACATCTGTCCAACCATCGCTCCAATCATCAACTGGAACCAATCTGGCTGAATCTATCTTTTCCATGCATGTTGGGCATTTGACTTCTATCATTGCGCTTGCCCAATCGTTTTTTGATTTGAAAACTGATTAACCATTTTGCCAATTTGTTTTTGCATTGCTCCAGATGGAAGTCCTATTGGTTCATCAAGCGTTCCATTGGCGCTCATTCTCATGATGGATATTGCCAAGTCACGCATTTGTGCTTGCATGATCCCCTTGTTGTTCTCATTCAATTCTGAGCAAATGGCAGCCCACCCACCGTTTCTTTGCACCACCTTCCAACCAAGATCACCAATGAACTCACAAGCTGATGTTGAATTATTATGGCCAAACTTTGAAACCGCTTGGATGATTCTCCCAGCAACTTCCCTTCCAAGATCAAGTTCAGTGTTTTCTTTTGGAGTCACCAAAGCAATTAATTTTGCTGGCAATGGGAAGAAATGATTTTCTGGAATGGTCCGATATTTTTTAATTGCAAAAACCAACTCATCTGGTTTTAAAACCATCAAATCTTCAACATACATTTCAATTTGAGTTGCTGTAAGTTTTTTATCGTAATACTCACCAAGCGCAAAAATGATTTCTCCAAGTTGCTCTTTTAAGTTTTGAATGTTGTGATTCATGATTCAATTTCTTTCAAATAATTTTTATAAGCCTTGCGGCCTTGTGGTGTTCTATCAAGAGCAAGTTGATCTAGTTTTTCTTGTTGCTCTTTTGTGAAAACTTTTTTTGGTGGTAATGGATCTTTTTTTGGTTTTTCTTGATTCCTTAAATCAATTCCATCCATCGCTGGTAAACCCAGCGCCATCAATGCTGCTGCCAACCTAAGCGTTCGCATATTGCTCATACGGTTTTATTTCCATGGCGATATGGTCTTGTTGTGTTGAAGTTGTGTTTTATTCTGATTGCGTTTTCAAGATTCCATCCACGATGGGCAAAATAATCCATGATGCGAATAACTGCATCTGCAAGTTCAATGGCCTCACCCTCTGGTTTTTTATCTTTTGGAAATTCCCATGCTTCAAAATTTGCAGATGTAGAATTAATATTTTTTTGATCATCTAAAAAATAAATCGGTGGATTATTTTTTCTAACTTCTTCAGTTGCTTCTGCAATCTCGCTTACCATCAGCATATGAAATTCAAGTGGCGTTCTTGTTGAATCATACCAGCCTTTTTCAACAGCCAAATCATTAACGGCTTTTACAACAGTATTAATTTCCATTTGTTTTTTTCCTCATCTGCAAAACAACTCCAAGTTGCTGTGCTTTGTTTTGTGCATCGTTTACATTATTTTTTGGTGATTGTAAACCAATTCTTCTTTGAATTTCTTCTGAGTATTTTTTAATATTACAACACTGCAAAAGCGTTCCATAATTTCCTTGACTCATCAAAATTGGAGCCTCAACAAATCCACGGTCATTGCATCGCTGGCACTTCATGAAAGTTCTTTTCCTTCCCAGTAAAGCGCTCCAAGCGCATCAGAACCAAGTGTTTGATCTAAAATTTTTCTTGAATCGTGAATATGATTTTGCAACTCACTTCTTATTTTTTTTGTTTGTTCAGATTCATTTTGTGAATATTTTATTTGATAATTTTTCAACATTTCTGATTGAAAAGTTCTGAGCGCTCTTGCTGCCTTTTTATAATTTTTAATTGCTTGCTTCATTTTTGGCCTCCAATATTTTTCTTGAATTTATCAAGCGCTTCACGATTTCCATTTTCTCGAATCTCTCCAGAATGCTGTTTTTGTGTTGGCCGTTTATCCCATCCACGATTCATCCAGTTTGTTAAATACGCGCCAAAATGAATTTTTCTATTTTTCGGATGAGATGCTTCCCAGGCTGTTGCTTTTTTTACTTCACCCACAACCCATTCAGCATCGGCGTAAGTGTTTAACCAAACCCTTGTAAGATTTTCTGGAACATTCCTTGATTTTAAAATTTCATGGATTGCAAAATATTCATTTGGGTAATCACGTTTGGCTTCGAGCAATTCATTGCTCGGAGCTCTCTTCTTTTTTTCTTCAAATGTAGCTTGAGCATGATCTTGAGAATGAGAATGAGAATGAGAATGAGAATGAGGGTTGTGGTTTGCTTGATTTGCTTGATTTTGCTTGGCGTTTGCTTGATTTTGCTTGTGGTCACTTTCATTAATGATTTCAGATACTTTTGATTCTCTCAATTTTGCCGCTGCGCGCTTTGCATCTGATGTGATTTTTCCACCTTTTCTTCCAGCATCAACCCTTTTTGCAAGCCATCCAATATGCCTTTTGTGGTCATCAATCCAAACGCCATTTTCTGACATCTCGCATAAACCGTGTTCAATAAACAATGTTGAAAAAGGAAATTTTGAAAAGATTTTTTCTGGAATGGGTGAGTTTTCTTTTATGTATTCTTGAGCGCATTTTATGATGTGCAAAAATGTTCCATCAACTTTGTACATGTCACCAGATGCTTCAATGATGGATGCTCTCCTTGGATCACCCCACCATTTTTCTTCGATGTTAATTCTTGCCATACCCATCCCCCATAAGAATAAAAAAATAAAAAAACCCCTGATTGCTCTTCACTTCAATCAAGGGTTCTGTTGCTTTAACTTCGCGTGGTTGCGCTTGGTTGCTGCTAACTTTTTGGCATGTCAGTGAAGAGAGCCATGGGAAGTAATTACCCATGATGTGACAATTTGTATATAGTTTTTTTAACAAAAAACAAATTTAAGAGCGCATCACCAGAAGCCAGGTCATAACCCCAACAACAGTGAAAACGCCCTTAAATTTGGCTCCCTGGGGGAACCAGAAAAATTTATTTTATTTTTAAAATGTGCTGCAAGCGAAACATAGGTACTTATTAAACATTGATGAACTTGCAGCGCATGTTCCAACTCACTATGAATTGAAATATTTTGAATTTTAATTGCTGCACAAAAAAGTTAGTAAGATTTTACCTTTACCTATTGCAATTATGTGCAGCCACTATTTCTAGTAGTTTTTTTGTACTAAACCACTTTTGACATTGCAAGACAAAAGTTTAAGTTTCTGCCCCTTTATAAAACCAATGGGCTTCCCCATCCTTCACATCAACATGAATCCAGTTAAACGCCTCACCAATGCGCTTAAAATTTGATTCCTTGGCTTTAAATGCCAAATGACTACCTGAGAAGCCCCTTGAATAAATATCAGCAGCCTTGCCCTGCTCATGCGTGGAAATGCCCTTTGCAGTTTCAAGCCCCTGTTCTTTGATCTGCTGCTGCCTTAACGCGCACCGATACCCTGAAAGAATTACAATGGCAGCCCCCAGCGCTTCCCTTAAAATGTCCAAACGCAATACAAGCAATGGATCAATCAAGGTGGTATCACATTGACCACAATGGCAATCAAACTCATTTGAATTGAAAAATTTACTTACTTTGGTATTGCTGCCGCGCTTGTATTCCATAAGCCCCCACCCTTGCTTCAAACTCATTCACTTTTTTTTTGAACTCGTAACTGCACATTTTTGTCATGCTGCAAAACTTCAATATTGCGGCCTTCCAATTGGCAAAATTTTCTGGATCGCTGCAAACCATCCCAAATCGGTGATCTGGTCCAATGGAGATTTCATCCCATACATCTTTTGGAATGTCTCGCTGTTCATCTGTGAGCGTATGAAAGCAATGCGCACCCATTGGCCCTGCATCTCCACACCATTCCCCATCTTTTATTTTTACAGATCCACAAGCCATTAAACTAAAGATTAATAAGCTTGCGCAAAGTTTCTTTAAATTGTTCATCTTGTTTTTTAATTTCCTCTGGTGATTGCGTTTTAATTGCTTCTTCAAGCTTACTTACTGATTTTTTGTAATCGCTGTTTTCCTTATCAACTCTCAAATCAATGATGATTCCAGATGCTCCATCTGCAAGAAAAGTAAAAAGCCCATTTGAGAATTGAACAACTGCAAATGTGAAAATTTGCGCAATAACTGGAAGCGCCAAGAATGGAGCATATCCTTGAATGACTTTTATGTATGCCTCAACAGCAATCTGGAATGTTGACTTTGCAAGCCTTGCTGCAAGCGTATCTTTTGGATCAAATGGTTTATTATTTTCCATTGAAAAATTTAACCTTTAATTTTTGATAGAATTTCATCACCACTGCCACAATTAAAAATGGCAGCTCTTGAATGAATCGCTTCACCAAAAGCTGCCAAATCCTCTTTGCAAAATTTTGCATTAAGCCTTCTTGAGTGCTGTTTTCAAAAGCTCACCAGCCACATCATCAAAGTGACCTGGAATGGCTTTACAAATTGCATCAACAACTGCATCCGTATCGGCTTCAATAAATGCACCTGCACTTAAACCGATTGGAGTATTTGCACCAGCTTCTGCGCGCAATTTTCCGTTTTTAATTTCAATTTTGTAGCTTCCTACAGTACCTAAGTTTCCATCAACAATTGGTTTTTCCATTTTAATTTCTCCTGTATCCAAATCCTCAGCCATGGATTTGCAAAAATCAACCTAATTCAGTTTTTGAGCGTACCCGATCCAACCCAATACCTCACCCTTGCGGTCTTTCATCACATAAGCCCTGAGATGCACATGGATGATTTCCCCTGTTTCCACATTGCAAAAATCAGCCTCACAATCCAGATCCCTTTTATCTGCCACTGTTGCTCTCCAGAGCCCTGCCACGCGTTCATGGTCATCTTCTATGAGTGATGTGATCCAACCCAATCCTGCCAAGGATTCAAGCTGTCTGGATGCCATTGCCACAAATGCCTTGTTTGCCCAGATCAATCCCCCATTTGAGTTTGTTTCAAATACACCATTCTTTGAAGTCATGATGATTGATTTTGATCTGTTCTCGATTAAGTCTTGGCTTCTCTCAATTCGATTCACTGCATCGCGCAAAGATGAACCACCATTGCTGTAAAGTTCCTTGTGGATAACCTCAATTTTATCAATAGCAACAATGACGCGCTTCAATGATTTCCAAAATGGATTAATCACTTTTTTATGAATGAACCCTAAAAACGCCAAAAGTATTGGCGAAAATAAACCTAATTCCTGCTGATGTTTGATTAACCATTCCACAAGGAATAGATTACTTCCAAGCCCAATAAAAATCTAAGCTTCTCTGTAACTTTTTCCATACCGTGACAATGGTGCATGCTCTGCTGAACAATACGCTTGCCCAATGGATGGCTTTTTTTCACAATTTTCTTTTTTGCATTTAATCGGTGGTGGTGATGTTACTTCTCTTTTTTTTCTTCCACGTTTTCCAAAATTTGGCTGGTTTCGCTCCCTGTATTGGCGCTTCCACTCCGCATGCATTGACTCACAAATTTTAACCCAATCCTCAAGCTGCCCTTTTGAGATAATCCCATGCTCAAACATTGAATCAAATGTGGATCGCATTCTTTTATAAAGCCTGTAAAATCTGCTGCGTTCTTTCCGAATTGCATTCATTTTACACCCCTAATTTTGCATTTTTGTGATTATCGATCGCGCTTTTAATTCAAGCGAGTTTGCAGCTTTGATGAAATCACCGCCAAAATCTTTTCGCACAAATTCAAGCAATGATTTTCCAACAATTCCTCGCTCAACTAATTGATCAAGAATAGTTTTATAAAATGGAGATTCATGGATTAAAAAAAGAAGTGGAGCAAGTTCTGTCTCTTGCCCACCAGCAATAAACAAAAGCCTATGCCGATCTTCTCCAGTAAGTGGTTTTCTCATTCCTACTTGTGGCAAGATCCCTGAGAAGCATCACCCTTGATTGACTGGCAATATTTTCCATCAAAGTTTGAACGGTAACATTTACAGTATGCATCTTGATGAGTTGCAAGGCTTCCTGTTGTTGCACCAAAAGCTAACATAATCAAAGCAGCTAAAATTTCCATAGTTTTTCCTTATAATTCAATTTAAGAACCACTAAGCATCAATGTCAACACTAAAAAAAATCTTCTCATTTGGTGGAGCTGATTTTCTTTGAATCAAAACACCGTCTTTTTCAAGATCAATCAAAATATGGTTTTCTGTTTGGCCTTTATTTGTGAAAAAAACTTCTATATTGTTTGCCTCAACAATCCAGCTTCTTTCAACACTATCTTGAAAATCAATTTCTTCTGTCTGAGTTGCTTCTGTTTCAAGCCCAATATCAACTATTGATTTTCTTGAATATTTGTTGCCCTGAGTATTTATTTTAAAATTATAATTATTCATTTTATTCCTCAATTACCAAGCGATTAGCAAGAAACCATTTTGAGCCCCAAGTCCAGATGATGCTCCAAGAGCTGCACCTTTTCCACCAGCAACTCCATTGCTTCCATTTCCTGTTGGATTGATAATTCCATCTGATGCCTTTGTTCCTAAATTTAAAAATCCTTTATTATCAATAGCTGCTGCTGCTGCTACCGCATCAATTCCATCGGTGAAGTGTCTCCAGCCAGTTGTTCCAGTTCCTGCACCACCAGTTGATAATGGAGATGGAGTTTGAGCATTAATGTAAGGGGGCTTTGCACCACCACCACCACCACCACCCTGACCTTGTTTTTGAGCCGTTGACCCGCTATTATCACTTCCACCAGCACCACCAGCACCAGCCGCTCCACCAGGAAAAGTTACAATTGTTGTTGTCCCAAGTTTAAATAAAGTATCTCCACCCACCCCACCAGACGTTCCAGCCGTTCCAGCAGAAGTTGTTCCAACATAGTTTCCACCTGTACCTGGAGCCCCACCATCACCAATCACAGCATTATAAATTTGGCCTGGAACAACATCAATTTCAATCATGTATGGAAATGCACCGCCGCCGCTTCCACCGCCGCCGCCATAAGTTCCAGCGCCTGAGTTTGCCCCAGCTCCACCGCCGCCGCCTCCACCACCACCGCCACCGCTTCCAATCAATGAAATTTTGCTTACGTTTAATGGAACCTGAAAAAATTGGCCATTTGAAATTGAAAGCATGTTTTTAAAATCTGGTCTGTTTACTTGAGGCATTCTTATCTCCCTTTTCTAGCTATGCATTGTAACTTTTAAATCCACTGGATTTCCACCAGGCATTTGCAAAATATATAATCCCAAAACAGTGTTTGCTGCCAGAGTTTGAACAATAAAGTTTGTTGTTGATGTTGTAATCCAATCATTTGGAGTCAAAGCGGTAACATCTATTGAAAGAGTTGGTGGAGCATTAAAAATTGATTTCATTTCTGTTTGCAAAAATCCTGCTGGAGATGATTGCAAAGCCCCACCCTGATTCTCAATAACAACATTATAATTTGCACCACCACCACGGTTTATCTCTAAAACTTGAAATGGTAATCTGCCATCATGCTTCACATAAGATCCATCAATCAAATCAATCATTTCAATAAAACTTAATGTTGTAAAATTGCTTGATTGATCACTTGAAAACTTAATTAATTTTCTTGTGTGTCTTGTGTTTCCAGCAATACCAGCTTGCGCAACACCGTTTTCATTATAAATAACAATGTTATTCAATGCCGATCTTTTAACGTCTTTTGCAACAAAAATTCCATTGTTTGCTGGGGTTGTGTGATTTTCCAATTGAGCATTTTGACCAATGCTGATGTTTGCAGATGGATCTGATGGAAGAGAATATATCCACCGATTTGTATTTGCAGTTCCTGCTGCAGCACCCTGAGCAACACCAGCAGCATTTGAAACAATGATATTATTACCACTTAAATTTATGGCAGCAATTGTAAAGTTTCCGTTGTTTGCCCCAGTTGTGTGAGAGGCCATCTTTGCCTTCTCTCCAACAGTAAAATCTGGAGTAGAAACTGCAGATGAATAATTGTATGACCATCTTCCAACAGATACGTTTCCAAGAACACCAGCTTGCGCAACACCAGTTGGATTTTTAACTAAGATATTATTTCCAGTTGCATTTACTGCGTAAATTGTTTTTGTTCCATTGTTTGCTGCAGATGTGTGAGAAGCAAAAACGCATTGTTCACCAGCAACAAACTGAGAACTCACTGGATTTGTGTAATTGTAACTCATTAACTGAAGCTGTGCAGTTCCTGCTGCAGATGTTTGAGCAACACCTGCTGTATTTGTAACAACAACAGAAGCAAATCCTGATTGGTTTATTTCTTGGATAACAAAAGATCCATTATTTAAAGCGTTACTACATCCAGCAAAAGTAATTGTGTCACCAATCGCATAATCAGAATCAAGAGAAGCACTTAAATTATATCTAATTCCATTTGGAACAATGATGATTGAAAGCACGTTTAATGCTGCTTTTGTAAAAGAAATTGACTGAGTGTTTATTGTTGGAGTTGCAAGAGTGATTGATTGGGTTGCAAGCGCTGGTGCAATGTTTGCAATTGATTGGGTTGCCAAATCAAGTTGATGATCAATTCCAATAATTGGTATTTTTAAAACAGCGTGTTTTCTAATATCAATTTGAAGTTGCCCAGATGTTCCTGATCTTCTAAGCCCAAAACGACATGTGCTAGGGTTGAAATTTTTATAAAGTGGAACAGTATCAACAGCGCGCTTGAATGCTGCTGCTGCCCCAAGCTCACCATCTAATCCAAAACTAAATGCATAACTACCACCAGAAATTAAACTATCAAGATAGTTCAAATCCAATCGTATTGAATCCATCAAATTGTCATCGACTGGGCTTTTTGCATCCGTCTGACTTGGCGCTATTGGATATGGCAAACTCATTTTATCTTCTCCCTAACCAAAAGTTATCTGGTATGGCTTTTTACCATCCAAAAATTCCATTGTTCCTGCTGATACAAAACAAAACTTCTTTTGCTGCTCTGTAACATCATCATAATCAGCAAACATTATTCTGTGAGTTGTTGTGAGCAATGTTGTTGCCCAGTTATTCACAAAAGTTATTGTATCCCCAACCACTGATGCAATTTCATTCACTTGAATATCAGCATAATCGCGTGTTGTATTATTATAAAGACGCATTTTCCACCCAGCGCGGTATTGATCACCTCGCCCAGCACCAACAACAACAGTTTTTTGATTTGTAACTGTAATCAAAGTATCACTTGGAGCCAGGAAGCATTGACGAATGCCAGTGAATGCCGTGAATGCAAGCTGCATTGTGTGATCACCTGTGTTGATATTAATTGCCTTTTGAATAATCTCAATGTTTTCACCAAAATTTAATTCACCATCGCTGTTTGGAATGGTGGTGGTTGAAACAAATGGCTTTTCACCAAGCTGCCATTTGCTTGCGCTCATGTGGGTATTTAAACCAATCAAAGGCTTAGGGTATGAAAACCTATTGAGGAAGATCAAAGCCATGTCATTGACCAAATCAGCCCCACCAAGATCACCCCTGATCCCTTTTGCTTTAATTGAAAACCAAGGTGTTTCTCCAAACTGAGCAATAGAATCTGCATCCGTTAACTCGTAAGTTTGTAAATAATTTCCTGTTGCGTCATTGTAGTCATATTCAATCCGAACACGATTATTGATTTTAGTATCATCAACATCATATTTTGGAAGCTTTGTGATCTGGTCATGGTCCAAATCTGGGGAATCAATATTCAAAATTGCACGATTTAAAACAGCAAGGCCAATCTTACCGTTATTGTTTGAGCGCAATCGAATATCAAGAGGATACAAAATCTCATCTTCAATGAATTTCTTAAAGCTGCTCAAACCATAAATTCTATGTTTGAAAACTCTTGTTGGGAAATACGCATCTCTCACAGATTCAAACTCTGTGATATCGATCAAACTCTGATCAATCGCTGCACCATCTGGCAACACATCATAAATTCCACCACCACCAGAGCTGATCAATAATTGAAGAAGCATTGTGATTGGATTTGCTTGAACAACTTGCGCAATATATCCAACAGTTCCAAGGCTGTGAGCAACTGGAACAGATCCCTGCTCACCTCTAATGCAACCAGTTAAATTATTCCCAGCAATACCAGTGTATGAAATGAACTCATCTTCAATCTTAAAAAGCCCACTTGTTGCAAGCCCTGTGACATCCAAAACTGTGATTACAGTTGTTGCATCTAAAATATCAACAGCCAATTTTATTTGGTCATTATATGCACCAGTTGAAAGCCTATCTTTTGCTTCTTTTGTTGCAAATGTATATGCATTATCAGGCTTTGAAACCTTTGAAACATAGGTATTTGTGAGCTTTAAATAATCTGAAAAATCCATTCCTTCATTGCATCTTCCAAGCCAAATCTCTAAAAGCTCACCTTGAAAAATCTGTGGATTTGATCCAAACATTGTTGAAACAACATTGTTTTTATCTAAAATTTTAATCGAGTTTTGATTGACTGTTGTTGTTGCTCTGAATGGATCAATGGTTGTTGGGTTCAGAGTGATTGCATCAAGCAAATCTTTTTGCGCATCTGGAACAACAAGCCCAGAATCTGGTTGACGAATAGAAAAATATTGCCCCATCAGTCTCACAACCACATTTGGAACAAACTTTTTATTCGACAATGAATCAAGATATGATGCCATTAAGCAACAACCCTTCTTAATGAAAGTTTAATGCTGTAAAAAAATGAACTTCCTCTGGATGTTCTGCGTTTTCTTTGAAAAGATTTTTGATCCAATTCAACAGTGTTGTATGAAGCAACATCTTTATCCTCATAATATTTAAATGAGTTTCCTTTGTAAGCGTAAATGTAAAAATTATCTTTCAATTTATCTGCATCCGTTTGCTGAACCAAATCAAATTCAAGATCCCTCACGGCCTCAAGATAATTTGTTTGATATTGGTTCACACCAGAGAGTGAAGTTGTCACCGTTTGACTTGGTTTTAATTCTTCTTCTGAATCCGATCTTGGAGGATATTGAAAATCAAGTCTTTCCACGAATGCTATCACGGATGTCCCTGATAAGCTTGCGTTTACGTTCAAAGTCACGCTGCTCACAGTCTTTGAAATTACCGTTGCACCTGTGGGAATCCCAGTTCCGCTTGCAATCATGCCCACATTTATCCCTGCCGTTGAGCTGATCGATGAGAGTGTTGGATTTCCGCTTATCCTTGTTGCCGTTGCGCTTTGTTCGTTCCATTCTAACCTCGGAATTAAATCATTCATTTTATACCCCTAAGTCCGCATCTCTGAATTGAACAGCATCACGGATTTTTGCGCACATCCTATTTACATAATCATCATCAGAAATAAAATCACCATTAAAATTCAATGTTGGAACATTTAGTTTTTCTAAAATCTGCCCAAGCAATCCATTTGTGACTTCATTCCCACCACCGTTTCCAGTTCTTTGTGCTGCAACTGCGTTCACAACCTCTTCATAACTTTTATCTGGAACAACCAACTCATCCTGCTGGAGAAGCGCTGGAACAGAGTCACGGCCTGGAATACCGCCCTTAATCAAACCACCATCTGCAGCCCCAATAACATCTGCTGTTCTTTCAGCACCAAATGCAATCGCTGCTGCTGCACCAGCAATACCAAGTGGAACACCAATGATTGGAATAGTAGAAAATCCAGCATAAATGTTCATTGCTGCTGTTGCTGTTTGAATTGCAATTTGAGCAACACTTGCAGCTTTACCAATTGATTTTAATGTTGCATTTTTTGATTGTGTTAATGCAACCAACTCTCCAGATGCTTTTTCCGTTCCTTTAACCTCATCTGAATTTAATGCTTTATTTATTGTTGCGTAAGCTGTTCCATATTTAATTTGCTCTTCAAGAAACTTTTTATTTGTATCTTGACGGTTTTTAATTCTTTCAGTTAAAACAGCCTGTTCAGCTTCTTTTTGAGTTGTTTCTGCATCCATTAGCGCTTTGCGCTTATCATCATCAAGTTGAACCTCTGCAGCGTTACCAGCAGCAATCAATTCCTGTCTTGCTGCTGCATCATCAATATAAAACTGCTGTCTTTTTGCAGCATCATCTGCTTGCTGCTCTTCAATTTTTTGACGAACAGATGATAACTGCTCATCCAAAAGAGCAATTATTTTTTGATTATGAGTTGCTGCCTCTTGCTCTAAAATTGCATTTTCTTGTTTTTTTAATCCAATTAAATCAGCAGATCCACCCTGTACTTCTAATTTTAAAATTTCAACTTTGTTTGATTCAATTTGTTTTAATCTTAAAGCATGTGCATTGGCTTCAGCTTCTTCTGCTAGTCTTGCTTTTCTATTTGCTTCAAGAATTGCTTGCTGATGTGAAAGTTTTGCAATCTCATCTGGAGTGAGAGGCTTAACTTCAGGTCTTTTATTGATATCATCACGGATCTCTTGAAACCCTTTTTTGAATGCATTTTTTGCTTGGCTTAATCCTTCAGTGATCAAATCAAGATCTCCGATTAAAGCACCAGCCAAAACCTTTCCAACTCCAGCAGCAGCATCAACAATATTATTTACAAAACCATGGAAAACAGCTTGCATGGCTGGCCAAATTTTATCCCAGTAAGCGTATAAAAGCCCAACTGCAATTACAACAGCAGCAAAAACTCCAACTAATGCCCCAACCGTGATTCCAATTGCTTCAGCAATACCAACTAAAACAGCACCAACCGCAGTTGTTTCTGCAAATAATCCAGTTACAATTCCAACAATACTTGAAAGAGAAGACATTGCAGCGCCAAGAGCAATGAATCCAGCAGCAGCCCCACCAACAACAGTAATAAATTTTACAAATTCTTTATTATCAGCAGCAGTTTGAGCAAGCTTTGCAAGGCCATCAACAATAGCTCTCACTGCTGGTTCAAGCTGTCCACCGATTGACTCAACCAAGTTTCCTGATGCAGTTTTTAAATTTCCAAATGAAGTAAGTACGTTTTTTGATGCCTCAGCTTGACCACCAAATTTTGATTCAACTTGCTTTAAAATTTGCGCTAATTTTTCATGTGAATTTCCAGTTTCATCAACAACAATTTGCTGCTTTTTTAAAAGGTTTGTTGTTCCAGTTGCGCTCTTTGCAATCTTTGTGAATGCCTCATCAAGATCAATATTTAATCCTGCTGCCAAATCTGCAGCAGCTTTTGCAAGCTCATCTGTAATTTGAATTGTTCCAAGATATGCCTGTGATCTGGCAAGAGTTGCTTTTACAGCATCATCATCAAGTCCAGTTAACTCAGCAGTTTGAGTTGCTAGTTTATCATAATTTTCTGCCAGGTCTTTTGAATAAATACCCTGCTGAATTAATGCCTGTTCAAGTTGTTTTGATGCTCGATCTGCCTCACCAAATGCTTTTACACTATCAAGAACAGCAACTTTAATTGTTCCAAATGCAGCTCCTGTTGTTGCCGCGGCTTCAACAAGCTGATCAGTAAATGACTTTGTTTTTTTCTTTGATTCATCAACGGCGCGCTTGAAGGCTTCAACATCTGCCCCAATCGTAATATTTACATTACCCTTTACGTCTGCCATCTTTCCTCATCTCCATCTGTTTCTGCATGGCAAGAGCTCTCATGTCATTATCAATCTTGTTTTGCTGCTCTTCTGATAACTCTTCTGTTTCTGCCTGTTCATCCCCAGATGATTCAAGTTTCACACCGTGTATTGCAGCCTCAAAGCGATTTTTTTGCAAATTCCTTTTATTAATCTGCCTCAAACATATTTGAACTTCTCGCAAAGTCATGGCCCTAAACTCCGTTAGAGTATAACCATAATTTGACGCGATTAAATCGAAGATTTCACCCCAGCATGGGGCTTTTTTTTTGCAGTTGATTGTTTAGAAACTGCATTTTTTGCAATCTCATCAACCACTGGAGAAGATCCAACCATTGCTTTAATGATCGCAACACTAATGGCCTGGGCATCATGTGGACCAACAACATCTTTTGAGAATAAGCGCCATCCACCAATTCTCACTTTTTTTGTTTCACCTGTTTCTTGATCCATTTCCTCTGCATCGATCGCTGCAAATTGCTTTTGCTGATCAATTGGCATCTGATGGAAGGCAACGCGCATCATATTGATTGGATCATTTAATGCCTTTTCAAGCGCATCACCTTTTCCAAATTCGGCTTCAATCCAGGTGTTATCCACCAGATCAAATTTTCTAACTGTAAATGTTTTCCCATTTGATAGCTTATACTCTGCATCAATCGGCGCAATATCTTCAAGTTTTATTCCCATGGCACGATTTCCGCACAAAATTTTATTTAAGGCAATAAAAAAGGGGCTGGAATTTCTTCCAACCCCTCACATATGGCTATGTGGAACAAACTCAGCTTGTAGGATTTACAGAGAGGAATTTGAAAACTCCACCCTTTGTTGAATCGTACAAACAATCAACTTTTACTTCTGACTCAGAGAATGCCTTTGCTTCGAGACCAATTGGCATCCCTGTTGCTTTTGCGCGGAATACATCCAGATAAACAATCTGAAGATCAGAGCGCTTCTCAGCGGCAATTAGAGCACCAAACTCTGGAGTTGAATCCGTTGGAGCCCCAACAATCACGCTCATTTTAGAATTGTATGGAGGCAACACGTCAAATGTTGCTGTGTCTCCAACTGTGAATGCTGGTGTTCCTGTTTTAACAAATCTCAAACCAAGGCTTGCAACATCGTTTGTTGCTGCTGAAATATCAACAGAGCCAACCTTTAAAAGATCATCTTCATATTCTTCTGCTGTTCCACGGTCAAAGTTCAAATCAGATGAAAGATAAATATCAACTGTATCTGTATCTGTGGCAACCAAGATATATCGGCCAAATTTAAGATTTGCTGCACCAGTTGTTGGGATAACGATAACTGAAGAAATACCGTTTGAAGCATCTTTTACAGTTGAACCTTTTACGTTTGCATAATCGTTTACTTCACCAGTTGCAGATGGGGTTGTAACTTCTGTTGCTGCTTTTCCAAAGAAAAGTTCAAAAACAAAGCCTGGATATTCTTTAAACTTCAAAGTCATCTCAGAAGTAATCAATCCAGATTCAACTGCCCATGGATATTTGTTTGAACCACCAGTGAGTTTGATTTGCTCACCGCTAAATGAAATGGATGATCCTGAAAGCACCCGAAGCTTGCCGTAAAATTTTCCTGTGTCACGGCGATATGGTGAAATTTCATGAATCCCAAAAATCGAACGTGGATTACTTAATGACATAATAAATTTTCTCCTCTTCCTTTATTTTTAAATCTTATACCCAATTAACTTAAAGCATTTTAATAATTAGTTTCGTACTCAAATGAATATGTGAGCTTTGCCGATCCAATCACCTTATCTGCTTTTTCAAAAATTCCTGTTTCTGTCTTTTTAAGTTCAACAGATTGAACTAAATTTGAATAAAGTCTATCAAGCTCATTTTTTGGCTTAATCACCTGTTCAACCTCTAAACATAGAGCATCAATTTCATCTTCAATGTTTTCAGATTGCTCCAAAGCCATCTCAATAAAAACACTCATTGTTCTTTTAAGTCTGTTTTCCGGTGGATTTAAAAACTCTGAATCCTCATCCCCACTGTAAACAATGATTGATGGAAGTTCAGTTGCAAATAAAGCATGCGCACGATTTGAAAAAACATTATTACCAGCAGATGTTGCAGCATCTTTTAAAAGCTGAACTATTTTCTCTCTGATTGTTTTTCTTTTATGATCCATTTCACACTTTATTCAAAATTAAAACAGCTCCACCTTGACCATCTGGCTTGCATTCCAAAATCCTGTAAACAGTGTTTCTTACCGTTACTGTTTCACCCTCTTTTGGAACAGAATCAAATTCTCTCAACCTAACCCCAAGCTGTGGCCCTGTTGATTGAACTCTTGAATCACCTTGAGATTGAACTTCTTGATAATTATTATCAAAAATTCCCTCGATATCAAACTCGTTTCCTTCCTTACTTTTGTATTTGCAACACTCACCAAATGCTGATGTTGATGCTTTTAAAATAAGGTCTGTTTGATCAAGCCATCCCATAGTTTAAAGGAGCCCAGTTGCCCAGGCTCCCCCCCCAAAATGTTTAAGAGTTTGGAATCAACTTAATTGCAACTTCAGTGTCACCACTGAGAGCATCTTTCCAAACCATACCGCAGGCAGTATTTCCAGAAGAAGTTGTTGTGATGTTTTTTGCAGTATTATCCCAGTAAAGTTTTGCACCTTTTGACATTGCACCAGATGCTTTTGGAAGCATGAAAACACCTTCAATGTCAAACATACCTTCTTCACCGTTTGCATAATCATTTACTGCAACACCTACTTGAACACCAATCAAAAGCGCTGTACCTGCTGCAATATCAGCAGAAACAACGTGTGGAAGTGTATCACCGCAATCTAAAATTTTATTTTTCATTTTTTCTCTCCTTTTTTATTTTTAAAGGAGCCCAGTTGCCCAGGCTCCTAAATTTTTATTATGCTCCAGCGTTATAAATCAATCCACGATAGTCAATGGCTTTAACACCAACAACGTGTTTAACTTTAAACTTAATGAAGTCACCGTTGAACTCAGATTCTTGAGACAATTCTGGTCCATTCATTCCTTCAAGCATTGCAAGTTCGATTGTGTCGATAACATTTGGACTTGCAGACAAGTACCATTTATTACCAGTGATTCGAGAATCAACAATCAACTGCATTGAGTTTGCAAAAATGTTTGCATTTCCAGTTGTGTTTGCAAGAACTTGACCGAAAAGAACTTGGCGCGCTTCAGTTTCTTTATCTGGTCCGCAAATCAAGAATGCTGGTTCAAGATCCAAGAAATCTAAACCATCAACACCCTTTTGCTTACGCATTGCTGCTTTTGCTGCACCCAATGAAGCAACTGTGATTGCTGCTGCTGTTGGCAAGTTGCCGTGAGAAGCGTGGAACAATGCCACTGAATCACTCATGTTTGGATTTGCAAGCAAAGTGTCAGTGTAAATCAATTTTGATTCAAGTCTTGCAGATGCTGCACCAGCAAGTTGAGCAACTCGGCTGAATGCATTCAAATCATCGTTCACAATAATTTCTTCTGTGATCTTGATGATTTTTCCGTATTTACCAAGTTGGATTGATTCGGATGATTCTCCGATTGTACCCTGTTCGTATTCTTCACCTTCAGAAACTTTATCAAGGCTACTCATTTCACCAAATGCAATGCGTTTTGCTGGTTTGTAGTCAGTCAAAGTGCCTTGAGTGATGAATGGCATGAAAGTTCTTGGTTGAATGGTATAACCATTACGCAAAGTTTTGTAAGATACGTTTGCAAGAACATCAACAAAATCAGATGTTGAAAGAGCACGTTTTGCAAGCTGTGAGCGTGTCATACCGCGAGCGCTTGAACCAATAGCATCTTCTGCCATACGCAAGAGGCTCATTCCAACAAAGCCACGGCCTTTTTCAGTTGGCTTGAATGTTCCTGGTTGAGCGCGTGAAAGAAGAGCTTCTTCCATTCCCTCTTTGCGCGTAAGTTTTTCATCTTGCGCACCAGCTTCTACTCGTAAATTTCCGTTAATTTGATCTGTCGTTTTCATATTATCAATGATTTCCTTTCTAACTTGTTCAATTGCAACACCTGATTCCAGATAGCGCTTCATAACAGCAACATCAACATTTGCTTTTGTGCAAACATCAGTGATTTCTGCAGCACGTTTACGCTCTGAAGTTGTCGCCTCAGCTCGAACAGCAGTTTCATCAACTTTTTGTTCCTGTACTGGTTCTTTTGCTGGCTCTGCTACATCTTTTGCAGCGTTTTCTGTAATATCTTTTGGTTGCATGGTTCTATTTCCCTCTTCTTGTTTACCGTTATTATTTAGATCATCACTCAGATCCACAATTTCACAGGAATTATTTTCTTGGATTGAACGGAATCCTGCTTTTCCATCCGCTCCAACTGGAACAATCGAAATTTCAAATGGCTCCCAGTCAAGAGCTCTCACAATAGGAAGGCCATCTTTAAAATTGCCCTTTTCAACCTTGTAAGTGTTGTATCCCACTGAAACATTTCTTAAAATACCGTCTTTTACATCTTGAAAAATAGGGGCAACATCTTCTCTTGAAGAAAATCTAACCGTTGCGCGGCCTTCACCATTTTCAATCCATGCTTTTTCAACAACACCAATCACATCTGTTGTTTGATATCTGCTGTGAGCATTCAAAAGTGGAGCACCGTTATTTAAACGCTCCATTCTAATTGATTTTTTATCAACAGCAAGCTCCTCAATGTAATCTCCATCAAACCATGTTGATCTGCGTACTTGCGCACCTGTTGTCCATACAAGCTCAACTGTTCTTTGGTCCGTGTTTACTGTTTCTGGCTGAAAAGAAGCCGATCTTACAGCCATTTTAATTGTTTTGTTTTCATTTTTCATTCATTTCCCCCTGAGTTTTGAGATTGAGCTTCAATAACTTTATCCTGTTGAGTCATCCCACCCTTTGAAACATTCCTTGGATCTGAGTCTAAGACGATTCCCAATTTATCCAAAGTTTTGTTTGAATCCGCAATTTCTTGCATCACTTCTGTTGGATCACTTCCATCTTCTCGGATTACTTCAGGCAATGATTTAAATCCATTTCTAATTGCCAAAGAATTTGCTGCAATCTCTTTTGATGGATCAATCATTTCTCTTCTTGGTGGTGTCCACATTGGAGAAACACCAGTTAAATTTGTACCTTTTAGATCGGCAGCTTGTGCAAACCATTTCCAAGTTGGCTGGCATAATCTTGGGATCACAATTCTCCACCGCCATGCATCCAAAGCTCTTTGAAATTCAAGCCAACCCATTCTTCCCGATGAAAAATTTACATTCGAATAGTCACCAGTCAATGATTCATAAGTCACGCCATAAGATGCTGCAACTTTTCGCAAAGTAATGCGGGAATAATCGCTATATCCATCAACACTTGGTGGACTTGCAAATTTAATATCCTTACCAGGAGGAAGGGTTTCAATAATCCCTGGCTCTACCTTGTCGATCGATAATTTTCCATTTCCAAGTTCAGATGGTGGCTCTTGATCATAAACAAATGCTGCAAAACATGCCGCAATTTTTTGACGGATCAATTGTGCATCTTCATATTCATCAAAATCCCGAAGTGTCATGATCGCAGCGGCACCCCATGGCACCCCACGAACTTGGCCGGCGCGGTCCACTCGGTAAAGGTGAATGATATCTTCAGCCAAATATCTTTTTGAAACCAGGCTGTGATAGCGGGTTGAATCACCTGGATGTTTATCAAAAAGCCAGTAAGCAACTTTTTTTCCAGCGGCATCAAACTCAACACCCTGAACAATTCTCGTGTTTTGCCCTGGAGCAATTGAATTTTTATTTACATCAAGATAATCACCTTCCAAAACTTGAAGTTGGATAGGTATTTCTTGTGAATCGTATGATGTTCGAACTCTTCGAACTAAAACATCACCACCCTCAACAAGTGATCTGAAAATTAAACTTTGCAGTCCATAAAAATCATGGAGCCCATCAAAATCACAATCAAGAGATTCGGCCCAATTTTTCCAAAGATCATTTGCTGTTGTAACTCTTCCTTTTGCGGATCCACTTGGCTTTGCCATGATCCCAGTTCCAATTGTATTCTCAACCAAAACTTGAACAGCCTTTGTTGCATACCCATTGTTTCGAACTAAATCACGGGATCTGTTTCTTAATGTTGAAAGTGCTGCGTTAGTTTCTGCATTTGCATCGGTGCCAAATGTTTTCCATCCAGCCGTTCTTCTTCCCTTTGCTGCTCCTTCATATGATCTTGCCTTGGAAACAATATCCAATGCGGCCCTTGCCTGTGCTCGTTTAAAGCCAGCAGATGGTGAAAAATATGAAACGAGAGAATCAATTGGATTTTTTTTTGTAGCCATTTATTTGAATCCCTTTGAGAATTGCCCAACTTGTCGATATGGTCCAGACTTTTTTACACCAAGCTCATTTTTTGCCTGATCAAGCAGCTTCTTCATTTCATCTTGTGAGCGGTAAGTAATTTGTTTGTCAGTATATTTAACGGTCAAGATCCCTTGTTTGTATGCTTTTTCAAGATCATCAAGGTCACGCTGTGTCCATGCCATAAGATTCCCCACTTTTCATAAAGAGTAACCTTGTGTTTCTTTTTATGCCTACCAAAAAGAAGATCGGCGTTTTTCTGGAATTTTTTGTGGTTTTGGTTGTGGTTTATCAGGTTTTTTTGAATTTTTTGTGGATTCTTCCAACTTTTCTTGGGATTTTACAGCACCATTTTTTGTAATATCGATTGCATCCCACTGCTCTGGAGTGAATCTGTCCATTCCAACAATGGCTGCTGCCGCCCTATTATAAATCCTTAGATCCAACGCCTCGTTTCGTTCGCGTGTTTTTTCCCAATAATATTTTCTGTAACCTTTGATTATCTTTGCAACCACTTGTTCGGCAGTAAGTTGCTTGAAAAATTCCTCACCATATTGAGGATAATGGCAATATCCATAAGGAAAGCTGTGGCCATCGGTTGGTTTTTCTTGGTTCAACCATGAATAAAGTTCTGTCTTGGCAATTGAAACTCCCACGTTCCAAACTTTTAAACCCCGTCTAATGCGTTTACCGTCCGTTCTAACGTCGATATTCTTTGGTGGAGATACAATCATGGTGGCTGTGTCCTGCCCCTTAATGGCGGCAACCTTGCTGATTGGATGCTTCCTTGCCCATGAGTAAACCGTTGATGTGTTCGAGCCCGAGTCAATCGTCAACATCCTTATTTGGTATTGCCCACCACTTTTATCTGGATAGACTTTTGTCAAAAGCTTATCGAGCTCCTTCCAGCATGAATCATCAATGTTTGATGGATCGCCAAAATACTGCCCATAGTCAATGGACCAACTTTGTTTATCCCTTCCCCATCCAACAACCTCAAACTCCAATCGGTCTTTTTGAACGTCAACGGCCGCTGTTAAAAATACAACACCAGGCTGAACAACACCAATCTCATAATTTTCTCTTCGTTCATAAAGACGCTGCCAATCTGGTGCATCCCCTTTTTCTTTCCAGGTTTCTCCAAGAACAGTGTTCACAAAAGCGCGGAGAAGATCGGTTTTATCTTTTGCTTCCAAAAATGATTTCACAGCATCGGACCATGAGAACCAACCAACTGGGGAATATAATCCGGATAGGTGATAGCTTCTAATTTTTGGATCTGGAAATTCTTCTTCTGATCTCCATTCACCCATTTCAAGCATTTGAGTTTTATGATGCTCTTCAATTTTTCCTTTGCATTGAATGCATGAATAATAAGTTGTTTTATAATCATCATTCTCCCATTTTATTTGGGACCAAATTAGTTTTTGAAACTCTCCACAATGTGGGCATGGAACAAAATAAAATCTTCTGTCACCATCTTCAAACAACGCTTCAATTCTTGATCTTCCAGAAATGGTTGGAGTTGAAACATAAAAAAGTTTTCTTCTCGAGAATGTTCTAGTTCTTGCTTTTGCAAGTGATAGTGGATCACCCTCTCCATCAACATCACCAGGGTAAGCATCGATTTCATCACAAAATTGATTTCTTGCCGCCATCGATCGCAATCCAGCAGCAGAATTGGCACCAGTCAAAACCAAGATTCCACCTGGAAACTCTTTCATCAAAGTTGTGTTCCCAGAATCACGCTCCCTAGATGGCTTCACCTTTTCAGATAGCCTTGGAGATTCATCAATCAATGGCTGGATTCTTTGCTTGCTTGATCGCTTCGCCATATCCACAGTTGGCAACACACACATTGTTGGAGCTGGGCTTTGATCAATCACATAACCAAGCCAATTGTTTCCAGCTTCTGTTGCACCAATCTGAGCACCCTTCATGAATCGAACCTCTTCAATTTCAGAATGGCTTGAAAGGCAATCCATGATTTCAACCAAATACGGTGTTCTTTGATTGCGCCATCTGCCTGGCTCTGCCGATGCACGATTTGAAAGCATACGATGCTTCTCTGCCCATTGGCTCACGCTCAATATTTGATCTGGCATGAGCCCATCAGAAAAAGCAAATGCCACTGCTTCGTTTATACTAATCGCCATTTTTCAAAAGCCTTGATAATTCATTAAGTGAATCGGTTAGTTCTTTTGTGAGTAGTGCATGAATTTTTACTGGATCATTTTCGGATGCAAGCTCTGATGAAATTCTATTTGGTATGTTTAAAATATAATCTCTGATTGTTCTGGCGGTTTCGAATGATTTCAACTTCACAGAATCAGCATCAACAAGTTTTCCAATCTTCTCTTCGAAAAGAAGCTTGGCAATCCTCGCCATATAGTTCTCTCGAACGGCTCTTGCTTGTGCATAGCTCGGTCCTGATGGAAGTGGTGATGCTGATGCATTGCTTTTTGCAATCTCCTCACGAACTGGACTTGGATTATTTAAAGCCCATTCATTTCTTCCCTTATCAAGATCAATTCCATTTGGGGCTCCATCTGCTGATAACTGAACAGATTCAACCAATCTTCCATCTTGAATTGCTTTTATAACGGCTGTATGTGAAACGCCGATTTCTAAAGAAAATTTTCTGATCGAAATTATATTAGCCATTCCACTCAATTTCAGAATCGTTCAATATAATCTTTTTTGTTCCAGTATATTTGCACCATCTTGATACGATTAGGTCACAATATTTTGGATCAAGCTCCATTGAATAGCATTTTCTTTTTGTTGCTTCACAAGCAATTATTGTTGATCCGCTACCACCAAAAAGATCGACTACATTTTTATTCTGTTTTGATGAATTATTTATTGCGTATGAAACCAATTCAACAGGTTTTGGTGTTGTATGCCCTGAATAAGATTCTCTTCCAAACTCCCAAACTGATGTTTGCTTTCTGTCCGATTCCCAAGCATGTTTTGATCCTTCTTTCCAACCATAAATTATTGGTTCGTGCCTTGATTGGTAATCTGACTGTCCCATCACTAAAGATGGTTTTACCCATATCGCAATACTTGAAAAATGAAATCTTTTTCTAAACTCTTCGTGAAAAATATCTGCGCATTTATCACTGTGAAAAACATATATTGGAGCACCGTCATTCATAATAAGAAAATAATTATCAAAAGCTTGACCAAGAAGGTCTGAAAGACCAGACCTAGAATCGTTGTGGATTCCATCATAATCAACGCCATATGGAGGATCAGTAAAAACCATATCTGCTCTATTCCCATCCATCAAAGTTTCAACAGAATCAATTACTGTTGAATCTCCGCACATCAGCCTGTGCTTTCCTAAAATATAAATATCACCTAATTTTGTTTTCGCTTCTTTTGGAAGAATGCTGGAAACATCATGCTCTTCCTCTGGCTCAACAATGGTTGGATCAAGTATTGCTGAAAGCTCTTCATCTGAAAATCCAGTAAGCTCCAAATCAAACTCTTGGTCATCAAGCCATTTTAATTCTTCGTGTAAAAGTGCAGTATCCCAACCAGCATCAAGAGCCAATCTATTATCAGCCAAAACATAAGCGCGCTTTTGCTGCTCATTCAAATGATCCAAAATAATCACTGGAACTTTTGCCAATCCCAAAATCTTTGCTGCCTGTAGTCGTCCGTGGCCAGCAATGATTCCAGTATTCGAATCAACCAGGATCGGATTTGTGAAGCCAAACTGCGTCATAGATGCTGCGATTTTCTTGACTTGATCCTCGCTATGCGTCCGCGCATTCTTGTCGTATGGTGTCAGTTTTTCAACTTCCCAAAGTTCAATTTTTTCTGCCATGTCGATATTTAAAATGTCTGTATCCAAAGCTGCCAACCCCCACTTGTTGTTTTATAGGCAAAAAAGTACCATAATTTCACACATTTAGTGGAAACCGTTTGAAAGTTCTATCGCTAGGGAAATATCGCGGGCTTCCCCACC
>ERZ650304.334-NODE-334-length-27078-cov-9.682012_pt1 | contig 27078 bp, 32 predicted proteins | sample MGYA00376240_ERZ650304 | MGnify/ENA primary metagenome ERZ650304 (study PRJEB26733, sample SAMN07839271) | wastewater metagenome | biome: small river; feature: stream; material: water | place: USA: North Carolina | collected 2016-03-01 ... | reverse complement strand
CCGCGTCTGCAGTATAATCCAGCAGTTCGCCCTCCGGCTTATAGAGCGCATTAATAACTGCGGAGTCTCTAAAATAATCAGGAGATGGCTCATTGGAATTTTCCACCCACCGCCAGAACATTTTTACAGCGTCGCAAATAGCCGCGCCCATCTCCCTATCGCGCTCGCGGATAATCATGCGGTAGTCATAGATCGAGTGGAAAGCCACGATTGCGCACCAGTCCTTATCTAGGCACTCCATCTGGTGCTGCACCTGTATTTCAATATGAGGCGGCGCTTCGTCGTCCAGCCAGTCCGTTTTCAGCTTACGGTAATCGACGGCTTTTAGTTCTAAGATGCCCTCTTTACCATCCTCGCCGCACACGAGATAATCGAAGCTGCTACCCATGCGCAATTCTGGCAGGCGAGCATACCCGGTAATTTTATGGTGCGTCCAGCCCATATCAGCAGCAACCTTCGCTGCGGCGTATGGCTCTAAACTAAGCCCGTCATTCATGCGCTCATTCGCCACGAAAGGAACCTGCACCCCAGATTTCTTAGCGTGATATAGCTCGAACTTCGTGAGCCATGGTGACAGGTCGAACAAAGCCGCGCTCATCGTGCTGGTTATGTCAGAATCACGTAGTGCAAGCCACTCTGATTCGCTATTAGTCTCTATGATTTCTCGTTTCATGCACCTACCTATAAGGCATGTGGTGCCACCTAGTCAACCATTATTTTCTCTATTTCTTCAGCTGTGCGCGCAATGCCCGCTTTGCCGCCGTGAGCGTTGATAAAATCAGCCCAGTGCTGCTGCTCGGGCCGCACTCGACCCGTCGCTGTTTTTACCTCACAGCTGCGAAACTGAGCTATTTTCTGCCCCACCATTTCCTGAGTTATTAAAATAGTTTTGAACCCGATAATATCACCGCTCCCGTCGGCCAATAGCCCAGCCTTAACCTTACGGCTTCCGTCCTGCGTTAGGAATAACCCGCGCACATTTATCCAGCCATAGGCGCGTCCCTTTAAGCGCAGCAGGCCCGCGCGCACGATGTTACCCTCTTTCATGGCGGTGCCTCTGCCTGCTAGTCCACATTTTAGACGCCCATCCCTCTGGGTATTTATAACCACGCGCCTTGCCGAGGGCGATTAGGCCTTCCAGTCCCTTTTTATACGCCTCCGAATTCTCGCGCTTCTTTATCTGCATCGCTTGCGCTTTCATGGCCTCGCGCTCCGCCTTCGTCATCTCCTTTAGCTCGCCCTCCATCATCTCGATGGTGCGGCTTTTAATTTCATAGACGTGACTGCACTGCGGGCATATCGGCATCGGGTGGTGCACTCTAAAACAATTCGGGCACTGCCGCGTTGGAATCGTGCGTTCGGCGCTCGCCTTTTTCCCCTGACCCCTATCCTCCAAGCTCCATTCACGCTCATCATCAGGAAACCCATGCTCGATGCAATTATTTACGTGGTCGCAGATAATCGCGGGGTAATCCTTCGCGCGCAACATCCTGCCCCAGAACTGCATCTGCCCAGCTAACGATTTCGATGGCCGCTGGTCGCTCCCCGATTCGATGCATACATCCATCCCCGACGCCTGCGATAAATCAAACCCGAAATTCAGCAGGTCGCAAAACGTAAGCACCAATATTTCCCGCCGCGCATAGGCTCTAAATATCCGCTTGCGTTCATCCATCGGGGTTTCACCGTCCACGTGCATCGCCGGAACGCCAGCATCCCTAAACGCCTGCGCCGTCATCTGGCTGTGCTTAATACTCGCGCACCGCACAACGTGAAGCCTGCCCATGCATCGCTGCAGGTAATCATTCACACAGTCGCCAATGATCGCGCCCTGCGCTTCCATATAGCCAGCTAGCTCGCCCTTCGCGTAATCGCCTGCCGTCACCTTTAAGCCTGTTAGGTCTGGCTTCGTGCGTCCAGCGAAATACTGGTAATCTGAGAGCCTGCCGTTATCCATCAGCCAACGCACAGGCTTCCCCTGCACCATCGTGTCATACCAGCAACCCAGCCCCTTCCCCGACAGCTTCCACGGGGTCGCAGACAGCCCCAACCGCCATGCATTCTTTTTCTTATAGTGCCCCAGCACGGCATCCAGCGCGCTATCCCCGAAATGCGTCTCGTCCGCTATCACGAGGTCAACGTCCGGCAGCTTATCCAGCCTGCGAACCATCGTATCAACCATCCCGATATACACGCGCGCGAACGGATTAAACACCTTCCCCGCAGCAACGTAGCCGTGGCTTATACCAAGTGAGCTAAACGTATCGCTCGTCTGCTCCAGCAAATCCTTACGCGGCACACTAAACAGGATTTTCCGGTTCTTATTTTTCGCCGCCTCTATCATGTGCGTCGCCATCGCGGTTTTACCCGATCCCGTAGGCGACTGCAGCAGCACCGACCGGCTACGCGTCATCGCCTCACGCACCTCGGCGACGATTTCGGCCTGATCTGGAAACAGCTTCACGCCTTCACCCACAGCTTTTCGGTTTTCGTATCAACCCAGACGGCCTTATTTTCGTAGCCGTTCGAGCGCAGAATCGCAGACACGCGCCGCTCCGCCTTATAGTCCCTATCGCGCAAGCCGAGGCCCATTTCAGTGAGCAGGCGGCGCAGCTTGAAACCGCTCTCTGTATTAAAATTCGAGATCGCTGCCAATACGTCATCCTCCCACGAATCGACAGATAGGCGTTTCTCCTGCGCAATTTTCGCCATTTCCATTTCGTCGGCATTCGGCCCGATATACAGCCCAGACTTATAGAGGTGCACTGCCTCGGCCCATAGCTGCAACCTATCCTCAGCAATCAGATCCAGCTGCATCGTGCCCGATTTAATCGGCCAATAACGCCGGTTCCCCGTGGGATCTTTTAAATAGTCATAGGTGTTCGTCGTCGCCGCTAGCACGAACTGCCGTGGGAAGTGCGACACCACCTTATCATACGGGCGGCGGCATCGGTCTACCTTCAGCGTAATCCAGCCCTTGATCTCCTCGTCATCCTTTTTATTAAACCCGGCCAGCTCGGCCAGCTCTACGATCACTGACCCCTGCAGCATCATAATCGTATTATCGCGGCTAATATCGCCGATCTTCACGTTATCAGTAAAATACGGCTCGCCGCCGAACGTCGCCATATATTCCAGCGCCGTCGATTTACCCCGACCCTGCGAGCCTTCAATTACCAGCACGTGATCGAACTTGCAGCCCGGCTCATAAATCCGCTTTACCGCAGCCGTGAGCCATTTCTTACCAACGAACGCGAGGTAATCTGCATCGTCATCGTGAGCTCCCAGATACTTTACCAGCCAACTATCGAGCCGGTGCGTCCCGTCCCATTTCAGCCCGTCGAAATAATCCCGAGCCGGGTGAAACTTATTCTTTTCCGCTGCGTGCGCCATCGCCCGCACTACTTTATTTATATCGGAGGTAATATCAAATTTCTCCATCTGCGCCGCGCAGGCCGTGATTTCGTGATCATCAAGCCGCTTTACGCGGAACGTCTCGGGGTTTTCCCACGGCGGACATTTCGCTACGAATATTTCTTTCTGAAAATCATTCAGGCGGTACAGCCCAGCGAAATAGGGGTGGTGCTGCAAAAATAAAACGAGGTTCGTGAAGCTCCCTTTCGCCAGCGAATCGCCCTTGCCATACTGCAGTTGGTCGCGCCAATCTCCAGCGATTTCGATGGGGGCTTTAACAGAAAGGTGGGGGGTATTCTCAGAAGACACCACATCCCCAGAGGCACTGCCCCCCACCCCGGCTTCCGCCGTAACGTCTGCTATGAGACGTATCTTTTCGCGCAGCTGCTCAGCCCCTTGCGTATTTATATAATCATTCCAATCCGTGCCTTCAGTAATATTCTCAGGAAATTCGGGATATACAATAAAACCTTTTACGGCCACCGCCGCTTCACGCGCTTTCGCTATCCCCGTGTTGCCCGACTGCGTAAACCTATCGTTATCCGCCGCAATAATAATCCGGCTATTCGGGTATTTGTGCCGCATGGATTTCGCTACCGGCTCCAGATTCCCCGCGTTAAACGCGCATATAGTCGGCACTCCGAGAACCGCGCGCACGCTCGCTGCCGTAGCGAATCCCTCAGCTATTACTATAACGGATTTATCGTCGCCCGCTTCCGCCATCGGGTAATAGCCGCAGCGTATCTGGCCTCCTGATAGGAACCATTTATCCCCCTTCGCTGTAATCCGCTGCAGGCTCCACGGTAGACCGTCCGCGTGGTAAACAGGGATAATCAGCTCGCCCGTCTTCACCCGAAGCCGCGCCCCATGCGGCCCTACGTTCTTACGTTCCAGGTATTTATGCTCCGCCGTAGCCTTAGGCATGCGGGCCACTACCTTCTTCAGCCTCAGCGCCAGCCGCTTCTGGGCCTTATCCCTCCGCAGCTTCTGCGCCGCGCTTATCCGCTTCCACGCCAGCTGCTTTTCGGCATACTCAGCTTTCTCCTCGGCAGTTAAACGCTTATTCAGTCTACTGGTGAACGTTACCGTCTGGCCAGCTCGTACCCCGTGCTTAAAGCTGCGGAACCAGCCCACCGAAAAATCGCCATCGATTCGGAACTGGTAGGTGAGGGTTTTATCCCCCCTTTTATCTTCAGCGGACGGAATCCTGTGCCGCTTATCATCGGGTATAATATCCTCACGATTTCTGGGTGCGCAGCCCTCGCGAGCCATGGCGTCAAAAAACTGGTCAATGTGGTTGTCCATAGGTGCCTCTTTATGGGGTAAGGAAATGTGGTGCAGTACCAATAGGCCATAAAGCCAAGGTAAGGTCAACAGGTAATTGACGGTAAGGTGAGGTAATGACTAACCTATTGATTTCTCGCTAAACAGTGCGTTTTATTACCCTTACCCCTACTTTTTAAAAAGATATAATATATAAAAATAGGGCTTCCCCTCTCACGTGCGCGCGTATACGCGCAAATGATTCCTATAAAAGTGTCAAAGTTGTGAGGTAATGGGTTTGACGGTAATGTAGGCCCAAAATAGGGGGTAAAATTATTATGGCACTCTATGCCACTTTGTGCTTGCCAACCCCTCCTGCCTCGTGTAGGAATGGGGGTAAGGAAAGAAACAACGAATGGAGATGATTATGAGCAACGATAAAATGAAAGCTGGCCGATTCCTTCGTCTCTTTAAGGCAAAGCGCAAATTGGCGTTCATCCAAGCAAATCTTGCTGCTGGCCGCACTATTGCAGTATGCACTGCTTGCAAAATCACCAAATACAGCGCTAAACACGCGGATATGTTCCGCGCCACCAAGTCGGGCCTTTATGTCCAGCATGGCAAAGGCTGGGATTGCATTGACTACTGCGAAATTAAAGCATTCTAGCAAACAACAACGAGGGGAATTGAGATGGCACAGGATCTTTCAGATGTGAAGTCATACACCAACAAGATTTCAGCCCTAGCTAGACTTTTGAAGGAGAAGCCGCTTGGCTTGCTTGAAATTGGGCAAAAGTTAACCGAGATTGACATGCTCGCTGGGTTGGTAAATGACATAGTGCAAAAAGAAATTAATCGTGCTGGGGTTATGACCGATATTGCCATCAGCAAGCATTCTTCGGTGGAATGGAGCGGCGCATGACCATCCCCCCAACCCATCTTGATGGGATATCGCCCGTGCCTTACCATATCAACGAATATGGCAATATCGCACATAGCGGGGATAACGATAAAATCGTGGCTGTGGTTAAGGGTGGGAACATTAACAACTGCCAGAGCCCTAACGCCAAATTTATCGTAGCTGCGTGTAATGCGGCGGGACAGCCGTTCCATTTGGCGCTCGCAGAGGCTAAGGCAATCGTCAATGGATCGCCGCTATTCAAGAAATTCATAGCTGGCACCCCGCTTGAAAATGATATCGCAGTATGGATGGCAGGATTCAGGCTAACACCCACACGCGAACCTAGGGGAGGGGAATGAAATGGCACTAGGATTATCAGCAACCACACCAGTACGCTATCGCAAGCATAGCAGCGGCAAAGTTGAGGCTAGGGTGGGCATTGCTTTGTTCGGGTCATCCAACATGAATGAAGAAGAAATGGCAGCGGTGGGCCACGACCCGTTTAGCAACTTGTGGCATGATAATTACGAGCATGGCTTTGGGTCAACCGAGGAAGAGGCCTTGGCAGATTTAGAGAAACGCGCCAATGATACATCCGAGGCTTTATGGGCCTAACCCAACCCACGAGAGAGTGATGGACCCCATCAACCTATCCACCCTACGCCACCAGCTGGCTAATATTGACAACATCACGCTAACTCGTGTGCAGGCAGAGGCCGTATTTAGGTTTTTAATGGCCATGGGGGCGCAAAAGGGAGTCGAGATGTACCATGATAGCCAAACGGGTAATGTTAGCGTTAAAAAGCCGTTTAAATACCCGATGAGCGTTATTTGTGAAAAAACAGGTAAGCTAGTTGACGGCTACGAAGAGGGGCAGCAGTATTACACGCTCGGTAATTTTCTGAAAACCCTGATACGGTTCGACAGGGCCGCGCATAAGCGGATGAGGAATGTTGAAAGTAAGATTAGGGCGATGCATGCTGGTATTGATGCTTTGGGGAAGCAATTGTAGGGAGAGAGTGATGATTAGAATCATACCATGGCTACTGAAGGCTGAAATAAAAAATGGCGAAGTAGCCAACAGATCCATTGATTTTGAGAGGTACACGCAAAAGCTAGGTTTCTGCCCGCACGGTAATCCTGAGTTCTATGGACGGTATCTCGCGCTCCTACCTACTGGCGAGCTAGTTAACGTAAGCGTCTCTGACATGGACGCTGATTGGGGCAGCGGAAGAATTGTTGACACTCTCCACTTAAAAAGTTAATATATAAGCAAATCTACTGTAGAGCGACTTAGATGGCCAAGGGAAAGAAAACAGGTGGCAGGGTGGCGGGGGTAGCCAACAAGTCCACTTCACGCGCAAGAGAGGCTATTGCGGCCTTTGTAGACGGTAATGTTGATAAGCTTAACGGCTGGCTAGATGAAATATATGCAACGAACGGCCCAAAGGATGCTTATAACTGCATGACTTCGCTTATTGAGTATCATATTCCGAAGCAGGCCCGAACCGAACACACGGGCGATGCTGAAAAGCCTATCGTTCATACGGTGAAGTGGAGTGAATAATCCGCGCTTGCGCCCATCCTCGCAATCCGTTATATTTAGCTAACCACAGGGAGCATCGTCATGGCAACAGTCGCAGGCATTCAAGCTTTACTCGATCCGGGTGATCTGGACCGTGGCATTCAAATCCAACGCGCCGATGTAAATGGCAGCAATACGGATTATTTCTGTGTCGGTATTACCACGCATCCCGGCAAAGCACGCTGGACTACGGCTGTTACTGCTGCTAGCGACGCAACCAACGCAGCTGCTATTACCGCTAATCTGGCGCTGTAGTGATAAGTAACGAGTACATAGCCGGATTTTTTGATGGCGAGGGCTGTATTGATATCCGCTATCAAGTAAGGGGTCGTTACAATAGGTTTGAATTGCGCTGCACAATATCGCAGGTTTACCGCAAACCACTAGACATGATAAAAGAGGTATTCGGCGGGTCTATATCACCGCGCAAAAACGGCAATATTCATTATTATGTTGTATCTGGGCCTTCTGCTAATACGCTGTTAGAAGCCATTCGGCCTCACCTTATTGTTAAAGCAGATGAGGCCGATGTGGCGCTAGAATTCTTTAGAATTAGTAGAATATCTAAGGCCAATATGCATATCCCAGGACAACACCGAATTGCTAAAGAATCGCCGGAAACAAGAGATAAAAAGATTCTCTGCTTTAAAAAGATAAGGCAGTTACGAGCCGATAAGGGCTTGGCATCAAAGGCTCGCAAAGAGCACAATTTTGGCTGAGTTAATTATACCCTATAAAGCCAGGGCCGCTTTCCGGGAATACCACGCTAATAAAAAGAGGTTTTGTGTCACGGTGGCGCATAGGCGCGCGGGAAAAACTGTTGCGCGGTTAAATAAGATTATTAGGTGTGCGGTAGAATCTGAAAAATTAAATCCACGGTTCGGGTATATCGCGCCCTATTGGGTACAGGCCAAGGAAATCGCATGGGCGTATCTGAAGCACTACACAGCGCCACTTGCCCCGTTGGGGGTTAAATACCACGAATCTGACCTGAGCATTACCTTCGGCCACAATAACGCCACAATACGGCTGTACGGGGCTGAAAACGCAGAGCGCATGCGTGGGCTGTACTTTGATGGCATTGCGCCGGATGAGGCGCAGGGTATGTCGAGTGCTATGCTTAGGACGGTTATTCTGCCCTGTTTGGCGGACAGGCAGGGCTGGCTGGATATATCGGGAACCCCCAAAGGCTGGAAAAACCTGTTGGGTGAGGTAGTGAAGTTTGCGCAGGAGAATCCCGACGAGTGGTTCCTACAGATATTGAAAGCGAGCGAAACAGGCATATTACCGGCTAGCGAGTTAGCGCTACAGCAACGCCTGATGTCGGACAATGAGTTTTCCCAGGAGTACGAATGCTCCTTCGACGCAGCCATCACTGGCGCTGTCTATGGCAAGCAAATGGCCGAGATGCAGCAAGCGGGCAGGATCGCGCCGGACCTGTACGACAAGAACCTGACCGTGCACACGGCTTGGGATTTGGGCTACTCGGATAAGGTGGCTATATGGTTCTGGCAGCGCGCTGGTATGGAGACGAGGTTGATTGATTTCTACCAAGCAAGTTTTGAGGATGTGCAGCACTACGTTAAGGTTCTGCAGGAGCGGGCATACAAATATGGCGAGCACTACGTTCCGCATGATGCCGCCAATAAAACCCTAGCTGCTGGCGGGAAGTCTGTTATTGAGCAGCTGCACAAGGCGGGAATTAAAACAAGGCTAGTCGCTGCGACCTCACAGATCAACCAAATTGAAGCATTACGCTGGGTTATGCGTAATATGTGGATCGATAGCAAATGCGATGTGGGCATCTCTTGCTTGCGTGAATACCGCTACAGATGGATCGAAGATCGTCAGGCCTACGGCGATGAGCCAAGGCACGACAGCAACTCACACGCCGCCGACGCCGCCGAAATTATTGGACAAGTTCTACGTAAAGAGGTACAAGAGGAATCTCCACCAAAGCCTAAATTTTTGGAAGATTTGACGCTAAACGAGCTTTTTGAGCTTAATTCCTCGGGAAATTCCAATTATAGGCGGATTTGATGGCTATGGAGATTCAGCGCGCGCCGCTGCTCAGATACTATGTAGACGGGGTTGAGGCCTACGACCGCGAGGCTAAACCATGGGCCTCACGCAGCAAGAAAATCGTTAAGCGCTATAAGGATGACAGAGGAGACTCAAATCGCTCGGCAAGCAGGTTTAACATCCTATGGTCTAACGTGCAAACCCTACACCCTGCCTTGTATGATGGTGCGCCGACTCCAAACGTGGATCGACGGTACGAGGACGATGAAGAAGTAAACACCACTGTTGCGCAGATCCTTGAGCGCTCGGTTAGCTACTTCGTCAAAACTAACGATTTCAATGATTGCTTAAATCAGGCGGTGCTGGATAGGCTCTTGCCGGGCCGTGGCACGGTATGGGTGCGGTATGTTCCCAACTTTAAAGACGCGACAATTCGGGGTGATTCCGAGGTAAAGCAAGAGGGCTTGCAAGTTACTGATGACATCGTCAACGGCGACGAGGCTCAAGAGGAACTTTACAGCGAAGATGTGATTTTAGACTACGTTCACTGGCAAGATTTCGGTCATAACGTAGCGCGAACGTGGCAGGAGAATCGTTTTGTGTTCCGGCGCGTGTATTTGGATAAGAAAGAATGTCTCGCGCGGTTCAAAGATAAGTGCATGCGCAACGGTGTGTTCGCCATACCGATGGACGCGAAGCCGCTGGGCAAGAAAGACGACGACCAAAGCGCTGCCGGAAGCAAGTGCACAATTATTGAGCTGTGGGACCGTATTACCAAAAAGGCCTATTGGTTTCATACAGAGATGGACGACTTCCTAGACGAGCAGGAAGACCCATTACGGCTGAATGGGTTTTATCCTTGTCCCAAGCCTTTATACAGCACACTTGGTAATGATACGCTGATTCCAACTCCGGACTATTTCTTGTATCAGGATCAGGCCAATGAGCTTGATATTTTGACTGGGCGCATTGAATCGCTAAACAGGGCGCTGAAGGTTGTGGGAGTTTACGATGCCTCGGCTGAGGGCGTGCAGCGCATGCTATCCGAGAACGTGGATAACAAGCTGATTCCTGTTGAGCAGTGGGCCGTGTTTGCTGAAAAGGGCGGCTTGAAGGGAATCGTTGATTACTTCCCGATTGAGATGGTGGCGAATGTTCTCATCCAGCTTTATGAGGCACGCGAGAAAACCAAGCAGGATATTTATGAAATTACCGGCATTTCGGATATAGTAAGGGGTGCGACGAATGCGAGTGAGACGGCCACTGCGCAGAAGATCAAAGGCCAGTACGCTACCCTTCGCCTTGATAACATGCAGAAGGATGTGGCGAGATTCTCTCGTGATGCTGTGAGAATTATGACGGAAATCATCGCTGAGCATTTTACTATTGAGACTATTAAGGAAGTATCTGGTGTTCGGTTGCTTACTGAGGCAGAAAAGCAACAGGCCATGATAAGCCTGCAGCCGCAGATTGGACTGGATGGGCAACCTATGCCACCAAAGCCGCTTCCTGAGCATATTCAAAAGCTATTGAAGAAGCCAACGTGGGAACAAATTGAACAAGTGCTGCGTACTGATGGGGCCAGATGCTTCCGCATTGATATCGAAACGGACAGTACGATTAAAGCTGATCAGGAGGCGGATAAGGCTGCGCGTATCGAGTTCCTTACTGCTGCCGGTGGATTCATCCAGCAGGCGGCGCAGATCCCTGTGCCTGAGTTGCAGCCATTACTGATGGAAATGCTCAAATTTGGTGTAGGTGGTTTTAAGGCTGGGCGTGAGCTTGAGGGTGAGTTCAAAACTACCATGGACGCTATTAAGGCTAAGGCCGAGCAACCGCCTGCCCCACCTCCACCCGACCCAGCTATAATGAAGGCCGAGGCTGACGCAAAGGCTCGGGAGCAGGAATTGGCCATGTATCAGCAGAAACAGGCTGCGGAGCTTGAGGCAAAACGCATCGATAGCGCCGCTAAAATCGAGATGCAGCAGCAAGAGAGCGCTGCGTCGATACAATTAGAGCGAGAAAAAGCAGCTGCTCTGGTAGAGATCAAGCGTGCCGAATCGGAAGCAATGATGCAGATCAAACAGCAAGAGGCTTTGTTCTATGCTGGGATCGATGCGAAGAAAGCACAGCGGGAAGAAGCCACGCTAGACACTGATTAATTCTTTTGGTAATACATTATTATGATTTATATGAATGTTCTAATGTCTGACTTGCTTAAATCTGGTATTTTAACGCAAGAAAACTGTGAATTCTTAAATAATCTGCGCATTCCATATCCTGCGAGAGACGGAATAGACAGTAACGCGCTATTCCGTGAGAAACAGCGCCTAGACGGCCTTATTAAGGAGGCTATAGCTTCCGGCGTGGTTAAAGAAGAGGAGCGCGAATCCTTCCAGCGGCAACGTGGCCCACAGATTATTTCGGATTACATATCTGGCCCCGGAGGGGCTATCCAGAGTCAAGCGGATGGCAAGATGTATGATAGCAAATCACAATACTATAAAGCGGTTAAGGCTGCGGGGTGCGTAGTTCTTGGTACGGACGCGCCAACTAAGTGTAAGGAACCGGAATACAATATCTGCGAGAAAACACTTAAACGAGATATTAACGAGGCTATTCAACAACTAGGGGGCTAAGATGGAATTAGAGGTAGAAGAAGATACGGTGATTGCAGAGGATAATATCAGCGAGGATATTGCTAAAGCAATAGAACAGCTTGAAACTCCACGTGAGGATGACGGCAAGTTCAAGGCAGAAGAGCCGCCTGTAGAAACGGTAGAGGCCGCGCCTGAAGTGGTGCAGGCGGCCCCACAATCATGGAGTGCTGCAGCTAAGGCTGAATGGGCGAACGCTTCTCCGGTATTGCGTGCGGAAATTGATAAGCGTGAAAAGGATATGCATCAAGCCTTAACGCGGCATGATGGCGAGTTACGCCTTGGCCGTGAAGTAAAAGATATTATCACTCCTTACATGGCGCAGATTCAAGCTGAGGGTGCAACAGGCCCGCAGGCTATTGCTTCGCTACTGAACACCGCACACATCTTGCGCACCGGCTCTGCCGAGCAGAAAAAGGCGCTAATCCTTAATACTGCAAAACAGTACGGCGTAGATTTGGGCGTGCCGGAATCTGATGACTATGTGGACCCCACCATTGCGGCGATGCAGAAGCAAATGGAAGAGCTGCGGCGCTTAGCTGACCCGCAAGCTATTGAAAGCCGCTTGCAAGACAAGTTAGAGCGTGGTAAGGTTGAGTCCGATATTGCAGCCTTCGCTTCTGATCCTGCGAATGTTCATTTTGAAGCTGTGCGACCATTAATGGTTGCAATGCTCAACTCGAACCAAGCCAAGGACTTGAAAGAGGCTTACGATATGGCATGTATGGCCAGTCCGCAAGTACGTTCCACGCTTGAAGCTGCTAAACAAGCAGAAATGGAAGCGAAACGTAAGCAGGATATAGCCAATAAGAAGCGCGCCGCTTCATCCATCACAGGCAGTCCAGCTACCCCTAGCAACTCCAAAGTGACCAATTCCAAAACAAGCGTTGAAGACGACCTCCGGGCCGCTTTTGACGAGTTAGAATCTAAAATCTAGCTAGGGGAATGGTTCTCCTAGCTTAACAGTTAGGAGTAATAATCATGGCTTCTCCAAATTTGGACGAAATCACTACCACCACGCTGCGCAACCGCACGGGGAAACTTGCCGACAACGTAACCGAAAACAACGCATTGCTTAAGCGCCTGAAGGCGCGCGGCAACGTAAAGCCCGTTAGCGGTGGCCGCACCATTGTGCAAGAACTTGAATATGCTGAAAACGGCACCTTCAAGCGTTATTCTGGCTACGAAACGCTGAACATCTCTCCTTCGGATGTGTTCACTTCGGCTGAGTTCAACTACGCTCAAGCTGCGGTTGCTGTTTCGATGTCTGGCCTTGAGCAGCTGCAAAACAGTGGTAAAGAGGCCATTATCGACCTTCTCGGATCGCGTATTAAGAACGCCGAAAAGACGATGATGAACAACATCGCTTCGGATTGCTATTCCGATGGCACGGCTGATGGTGGCAAGCAAATTGGTGGCCTTCAGCTACTGATTGACAGCACCCCCACCACTGGTACTGTTGGCGGTATTAACGCAGCAACGTGGTCTTTCTGGCAAAACATTGCCAGCACCGGCACGACTGCAACTGCAGCCAACATCCAAAGCTTGATGAACGCAGTTGCACTGCAATTGGTTCGCGGCACTGACTACGCTGATCTTATCATTGCCGATACCAACAAGTATGGTTTCTACCTTGCTTCGTTGCAGGCTATTCAGCGCATCACCTCGGAAGAAAGCGCAGGAGCTGGCTTTACCTCGCTGAAATATTTCGGTGCAGGAAATGCCGCAGACGTTGTGCTTGATGGTGGTGTAGGCGGGGCTTGCCCAACCAACTCCATGTTCTTCATCAACACGAACTACCTGCACTTCCGTCCGCATGTAGACCGTAACTTTGTGCCGATTGGCCCAGAGCGTTACGCTACCAACCAGGATGCAATGGTGAAAATCATTGGTTTTGCTGGTAACATGACCGTTTCCAACCGTCGTCTGCAGGGCGTGCTTACGAACTAACCTATTGAAAAGGATATTTTATCATGGCTTACTCTTTCACTGAGAATCGTATCGGCCTCCCGCCGATGACGGACACGGGCACGACGGCGCTGGTTTCGATTGGGACTATCGCTCGCGCTGTTGACCCAACTTACGGCGCAGGGGAGTTTATCTATCTCCTCGGCGTAGCTTCCACGGTTGCTGGTTCTGTTGTTACCTACAACGCGACCACCGGCCAAACCACGCTTGCGGCTGCGGGGACCAACATCCCACAACCAATTGCCATTGCCATGTCAGCTAACGTCGCCTCGCAATATGGTTGGTATCAGATTGCTGGCCAAGCGGTTGCTGCTAAACAGAACGTTACGGCTAGCTTCGCGGCTGGTAACGCTGTGGGTATTACGGCAACCGGTGTTCTTTCCAACACTGCTACTGGTGCTGAAGTTTTTGGCGCAGTTGCTATGGCTGCTGCCACGGCAACCGCAACGACTGTTCAAGTGCTATTGAACCGTCCGCACCTTCAAGGCCGCATTACTTAAGACTAATAGGGTGCCATCTCTTCTGGGGTGGCACCCATCCTATCAGGGGGGCATCATGATAGAGCTAGAAGATATGTTTGTACGCCACCGCAATCCCGGCATGGATACAGACTTAGTTATACCGGTGGTTCTGGCTTCGCCTGTTCCAGATTCCGTCATGCAAGATAATGTGCGCGCGAATAGTGTCCTCGATGTCCCGTGGCTTGCTGAATCTCCGCCTCATGACGGAATTGCTCTTGTTTGCGGAGCTGGCCCGAGCTTGGCTGACGATATAGAAGATATACGGGCAAAGGTTGCGGCAGGAGCAAAGATATTTGCCTCTAACTCTGCAGCGCCCTATCTAAACAAATGCAATATCCCTGTTGCCTATCAGGTGGTGCTCGATCCACATCCGGTTGTGGCGGATGAGCTTGGTGATGCTGAGGAATATTTATTAGCTTCAATCATTGATCCATTTATTTTTTCCAAGTATGGCAACGTGACCCTGTGGCATCCTGCTAATGAGTGGATTGACGACATTATACCGCGAACAGATAAGAATTTCTGCCACATAGGGGGTGGAGTTACTGTTTCCAATTCTTCTCTATGCTTAGCCTATACTATGGGTTACAGGAATATCCATGTTTATGGCATGGATTCTTCTTACCGGGATGATGTAACACATGTCGCTCCCCTGCCACAGGTAAGCCAAAGTATTATAATTACTGATGTTGTTTCTAATGGAAAAGTTTACCGGACATCATTTGATATGAAGCAGCAAGCGATTGTGTTTAAGGAATTGCATGCACTATTGGTGGCTGAGGGCTGCAAAGTTATAGTGCATGGATCTGGGCTGCTGCCAGACCTATTCAAATCTAGTGCCTCCTAGATGGGTGGTGGCGGGGTAAAGCTTGCCACCACTTCCTTAGGAAGGTATAAGTTACTTTTAACCATGCAAGAGGCGGCATTATGTTTTCAGACGCAACAGTAACTAAAACAGGTGGCAATAACTATCAGGTAAGCTACGGCGACGATAGAGCAGTTTATGCCGAGTTCTTCAAGGACGCCATTATTGACAACCAGAAAACAGCGGAGCAAGGGCGGCCAATTTACCGCAATGTTGATATGCTGCGTATTATGTTTCCCGGCGACAACACAAAAGAAGTTGTGCGAATTGTAAGAATTGAAGCTTCTGGCAACCAGCCAGCGGACCCAGACCGTTTTCCGCGTCAATGGGCTGCGTTTCAAGCGCAGCAGGAGCAAATTCAGGATGGTACTCCTATTGAACAGTGGCCACCTATTAGCAAGGCGCAGGCTTTGGAACTGAAGGCGATGAAAATCCATACAGTGGAACAGTTAGCCGCTGTAACCGATACGAATCTGAAGTGGATGGGGGCGCGTCAATTACGCGATAATGCCATTGCATGGCTTAGTGAGGCTGAATCTGGGGCTGAAACGATAAAGCTACAAAATAGAATTTCTGAACTGCAGGCGCAATTAGAAGCAATGGCAAACCAAATGGCAGGATTTGCCACTAGCCAAAAGATTGAAGCGGTGGTACAATCCGCTGAAGCTGCACCAGTGACGGAAGCCGTTGACCCCACAATCAAGCCAATTGCCACAAAAATGCGAGGCAGGCCGAAAAAGGTAGCAGATGGCACGGACATTCCTACAACTAATGCAACAAGCGGCGAATGAATTAGGCATTCCCGAACCCAGCCAAGTTATCGGCGCGCAAGATGAGCAAAGCAAACAGCTTTTGGCCCTAGCGCAGCGCGAGGGTAAAGATTTCTCCGTACTAGCTAATAAGAACGGAGGCTGGCAAGATTTGCACAAGGAATATACGTTCACCACTTCTGTAAGTACGCAGACCGGCACTATCACTTCTGGCTCTGCTGTAATAACAGGGCTGAGCGATACGTCCCTGCTCGCAGCTAATACCTATGGCGCTTCGGCTTCTGGTATTCCGGCTCAGGCCACAATTGTTTCGATTGACAGCGCCACGCAAGTGACGATGAGCGATGTTTCTACGGTTTCCGGCAGTGTGAGCATTATCTTCGGCAAGATTGCTTATGCACTTCCATCCGACCTTGAATATTTCGTGCAGCGCACATGGTGGGATAATACCTATAAGTGGGAGCTTCTTGGGCCAATTACGGCGCAGGAAAAACAAATCCTCAAGTATGGCATCATTGCTTCTGGTCCGCGCAGTAAGTTCTATATCCGCAACAACCTAATGTATCTTAACCCCACCCCGACAACGGACGGCAGTCTGTTTGCTTATGACTATTTCAGCAATGCATGGTGCCAATCATCCAGTGGGACGGCGCAGCAGCTTTGGACGGCAGATACCGATACTTATAAGCTTGATGAAGATTGCTTTATTCAAGGAATGAAGTGGCGGTTCCTGCGTGCGAAGGGATTAGACTATGCAGAAGAAAGACAAGCCTATGAGATGGATTGCCAGCGCGTCATGAGCCGTGATGGCGGGAACAGGGATTTGCCCATTGCCGGTGGTACGTATGGGGCAAGGTTCTTGAATGATGGCAATGTGCCCGAGACGGGGTACGGCCAGCCGTATACAGGCTAGCCCATGGCGCTGAAACCAAATCGCTCCCGCGTATCGCAAACCTCCTCACTTCAAGCCCCCACGGGCGGTTTAAACGCGAAAGACCCCATTGCCAACATGAGCGAAACGGAGGCCGTGACGCTGGAAAACTGGTTTCCAACGCCATCAAGTGTCGATGTGCGCAATGGCAAACAATCACACGCCACTGGCTTTACGGACCCGGTAGAAACGCTCGCTTTATACAATGACGGCTTTGACCCAAAACTATTTGCTGTTGCAGGGGATAGCATTTTTGATGTCACATCATCCGGAGCCATCGGCGCTGCAGAAGTCACTGGGCTAACAAACGCACGATTCCAGCATATTAACATGGGTACAGCCGGCGGGTTTTTCCTGATGATGGTGAACGGTGCTGATAATTTGCAATATTACGATGGTTCGGCATGGGGCGAAATAACTGCCGTTGGCCCCGGCCCCGCCATTACTGGTGTGGCAACGACTGATTGCATCCACATTAATAATTTTAAAAACCGCGTGTGGTTGATTGAGAAAGATAGCTTCAACGCGTGGTATTTGCCTGTTGCGAGCATTGGCGGAGCCGCCAATAACCTAGATTTATCCGGCCTGTTCCGCTTAGGTGGCTATTTAATGGCTATGGCAAACTGGACGATTGATAACGCAGCGGGCGTGGATGACTACGCGGCCTTTATCACCAGCGAAGGCGAGGTAGCGCTTTATAAGGGCACTGACCCAAGCAGCGCTGCCACATGGGCATTGGTTGGCACGTTCCGCATGGGCCGTCCTATCGGAAGGCGTTGCTTCTGCAAAGCGGGTGCAGACGTTCTTGTTATCACAACCGACGGCGCGTTTCCGCTGTCGAAGGCACTGCTTACGGATCGCTCGCAAACCAACTTGGCGGCAACCGATAAAATCAGCACCATTTTCAACGAGGATATAAGATTCTATGGGAATGTGTTTGGGTGGCAGCCCATCATCCATCCATATGGACAGAAGCTTATAGTGAACGTGCCAACAACCGAAGGTTCCGTTTCACATCAATATGTCATGAACACAAGCCACGGTGCATGGACAAAGTTTACGGGATGGGACGCGAACTGCTTAGAGGTTTTAGGTGATTCCCTCTATTATGGTGGCGCTACGGCAGTGTACCAAGCTGACGTGGGCCAAAGTGATGACGGGGAGTTAATCACCGCTGTTGCGCAACAAGCATTTAGCTATTTTGGCAACCGCACAGGCATCAAAAAATGGTCAATGGCGAGGTGCATTTTCACCAGTTCTGGATCGATTAACCCAGCAATCTTGTTGAATGTGGATTTTGCCCAAAACCGCACGGTCGTAGCCCCGAGCTATACCGGTGATTCCGGTAGCGTTTGGGATGTGGCGGCGTGGGACACGTCTGATTGGACCCAAGGCGACACCATTGTCAGAAGGTGGCAGACCGTAACCGGAGTCGGGTATGCAGGAGGCATCCGCGTTGTAACGCAATTGAAGGATATAACCTGTAAGTGGAATTCCACCGATTTTGTGTATGAATTGGGTGAGGTGCTGTGAATCTGGTTTATGACCAGAGCGACCTGGTAGCCGTGTGGGTTGGTGAAAAACTCATGAAAGACGCGCAAGCATTTGTACCTTGCAAAGCTATTGGCGTGGAGAATAACGGCGAACTGATAGCCGGGGTTATTTACAACAAATACGAGCCGGGGCTTCTTATCGAAATGTCCATCACCAGTATTGACAAAGCGTGGTGCACAAGGCATAATCTAAATGCGCTGTTTTCATATCCCTTCGCTCAGCTTCAGCTGAAAAGAGTTCAGGCGCTTTGTTCTGCAAAAGACGAAGGGGTTCAGATGTTTCTTAAAAGATTAGGTTTTGCACACGAAGGTACGCACCCATGCGCCTACCATGATGGCGGCACTGCGCTTTCGTTTGGCATGCTAAGACATAACTGCAAGTGGCTGTAGGAGGCTATCATCGGCAAGAAATCACCCTCGGCACCGGCTGCCCCAGACCCAGCGGCAACCGCTGCGGCACAAACTGCTACCAATAAAGAAACCGCGATTGCTAATGCCCAGCTAGGCATGGTGAATCAATACACGCCGTATGGAAACCTGACATACTCTCAGCGTGGCACAAGCGCCCAAGGAATCCCAGAGTACCAAAGTAATATAGAGCTATCGCCAAATCAGCAGAAATTGTTGAATATGTCGCAGGAAGGCGATTTGGGGACTGCACAGCTTGGGCTAGACCAGTTGGGGCGGATTACTAACGCTGTAAGCACGCCCTTCAGTTACAGCGGGCTGCCTTCGTATGGTGAAACTGACCAAAACGCCGCAGCTCAACGCGGTGAGGAGGCTATTTTATCCCGGCTCAATCCGCAATTCCAGCGTGATGAGGAGGCTTTACGCACGCGGTTGATTAACCAAGGAATCGGGCAAGGTTCGCAAGCATACCAGCGTGAATTTGAATCACTCAACCAAGCAAAGAATGATGCCCGCAATCAAGCTATTCTGCAGGGCCAGCAATATGGAAACGCTGAACTTGCTTCCGCATTGCAGCGCCGTAACCAAGGTATTCAAGAGTACACCACGCAGCGCAACGCGCCTCTTAACGAATACTCGGCTCTTACCAGCGGGACGCAGATTCAGAACCCGCAATTCCAATCGTCGCAAAGTGGAAATATGCAGCCGGTTGATTATGCTGGATTGGTGCAGAATCAGTATAATGCGCAGCTTGGGCAGTATAATGCGAAAGTGGGGCAAGGCAATGCCAATGCTAACACGGCTGGGCAATTATTGGGGAATGCAGCGAGTGCCTATTATCTATTCTCGGATATCAATATGAAAAAGAATATTAAGCCTTTTGGGAAGGAAAACGGCCACAATATTTATGAGTTTGAATACAAAGAGATTCATAAGGGGCGCAAATTTATCGGCGTTATCGCGCAAGAGGTGGCTGAATACATGCCGGAAGCAGTAATGAGCATTAACGGCGATCTGGCGGTTAATTACAAAATGCTCGGCGTTGAAATGCGGGAGGTAGCGTAATGAACGGCAAGGGAATGGGTATTTACGGCATGCTGCAGGGTATGGGTGGCCAATCTCCTTCGCAAGGGCAAATGCCTATGGGCGCGCAAATGCTGATGGGCCAAATGCAGGGCAGGCGACCACAAGGACAGATACCGCAGGGTATGGATCGCCAACAAATGCTGGCCCAGCTTCTGGCGCAATACGGAGGACAACGTGGTTAGCTTCTTTGATCCTACCCAAGAAAATGAAATCAAGCGTCGTCGCAAGATGGCGGAGATTCTGCAGGCACAAAGTGCGCCGAAAGCTACGGAGGTAATTAGCGGGTATGCCGTACCACAGTCTGGCTTGCAGGGTATCTCGAATGGGTTGGGAAATGTGCTGGCCGCGTATGCGGGCGGGACAGCGGATGAGAAAGAGAACGAACTTACTAAAAACCGTCAAGCTCTGATGGCGCAGGCTATAGAGAAGCTTGGGACAGACCCCAAGGGTGCGGCTGGCATTCTATTGCAAGACCCATCTTTGATGAAAGAAGGATTCGGATTGTACGGCGATGCGTTGAAGGTTGATGCTGAAAATGCTGCGTTCGAAAAAGAGGCGGCATTAAAAAGAGAAATCGCCGCGATGAGAGCTGGAGCAACAGAATCAGTTGACCCAGATACCGGGGAGATTGTCTATACGCCGACTACAAAAGCAAAGCCTTTGCCGGTTGGCGCGCTTAAGCTTCAGGATGAGGCGGTGGAAAATCTTGGCGCTGCGGATTATGTCGTTGACGAATCGAAGCGGTTGGCGGGACTTTTGGAGCGCGGGGCTATAGAGTTGGGGCCGGTTACAAATACCACTAGCCGCATCCGCAATTCTCTTGGAATGTCCAGCCCCACCAGCCGCGCGTATGGTGACTTGAACACTACGCTTGAAAAACTGCGTAATGAAAGCCTGCGCCTCAATAAAGGTGTTCAAACAGAAGGTGACGCAGTTCGCGCTATGAACGAGGTTGTAGCTTCGCGCAATGACCCCGAGCTGATGGCGGAAAACGTGCGCAAGCTGCAGAAGATTAACGAACGCGCCGTCTTGTTGCAGAAGAACCGTGTCAATTCGATTCGTGAAAATTATGGCGCAGCGCCATACGATTTCGGCCAAGTAACCGGGGTTGCGGGCGAAGCGATGCCGCCAGGGGTCCCAACGCCGGGTGCGAATGCCGGGCCTGCAGAGGGCGCTACCGCCACCAATCCTGCCACCAAGCAGAAGATTAGATTCACCAACGGTCAATGGGTGCCGATGTAATGGAACTTCCTGCTGGATTTGTATTAGATGCTCCGGCTCCACCCCCCCCTCGCCGCTCGCGACTCCAGGGTGATGCGGAATTTATCGGTGCCAATATTGCAGGTGCAGCAGATTCCCTGTCCATGGGCTTTGGTGATGAGATAAGCGCAGGACTTGGCGCTATTGCCCCTGCTTTACTTACTGACAAAAGCTTAGCAGATGCTTATAGTGAGAACTTAGCCCGCAATCGTGCACGGAACAAAGAGATAAAAGAACGGAATCCAGTTGGGTACACTACAGGACAGGTTGGAGGATTCTTGGCAGGGGGCGGAGCAAGCGCCCTTACCAAAGGCGGAAAAGCGCTTGCTAATAGCCTTCGCAGTGGCAACATACTCGGATACGAACTCGGTCTCGCCGGACGTGCAGCTAAAGCGGGTGCACTTGGTGCCGCGACTTCTGGTGTGGCTGGCTTTGGGGCTGGAGAGGGTCTTGAGAATCGAGTGGAATCATCCGGCGACAGCGCCTTGGCTGGTGGTGTCCTTGGTGCTGCTATCCCTGTTGCTGGCGCAGCTGTTAGTAAGGTAGCTAAGGGGGTTGCGGATGAAGTGAAGAGTTTGCGACCCGCTACTGCAAAAACTACCAAAGAATTGCGTGATGCAGCTGGCCCGCTCTATAAACAATTCACGCAATCTGGTGGCGTGTATTCAGACAAACTCACCAATGAAATTGCTGATTTAGCTGATAGCTTCAAACTCAACGGTATTGCCGGAGCCACTAAGAAGTCTGATGAGGCTTTAAATGAGGCATTGGATTTCTATGCGGGCTTGCGTGGCAAGAAGCTTTCTCCAGAGGATTTGCAAAAACTCGATCAATCTCTGGCTGACGACATAGGCCGGTTTAATCGTGCCGGAGAATATAACTTTGGCCGCATTCTGAATAACCTTAAATACGAAATGCGCGACAGAGCATTTAACCCAGCAACCGCTGTTAATTATGTGGATACTGCTAGTCCAAGTGCTGTTGACGCGCTAAAAGAAGCCAACAAGCTGTATAGCCAAAGCTATAAAACCGCCGATATTGAAAAGATTTTGGCTAAGGCCAAAGGCACTGAAAACCCGCAAACCTCTATTCGCACCAACCTTAAGAACCTGCTGGCCAATGAAAAGAAAATGGCGAACTACAGCAAGGAAGAAAAAGCTGTTTTAGAGGATGCTTTAAAACGTGGTTATACTGGCGGACTGCTTAAACTGTTTGGCGGGCGATTAACTGACTCTTTGGCAGGAGGTGCTGCTGGATTTACTGCTGGCGGGCCAGTTGGCGCTATAGTTGGGACCGTAGCCGGTAAAGCTGTCGGCGGAGTTGCGGCTGACGTAGCGGGCGGCATTCAAGCTAACCGCCTTCGTGGGGCATTAAGCGATATACAGACGGGCAATACCACAGTTTCAAAAGGTGGGCTGCCTGCCATATCTGCGCCAAACCCGCTGGCTGTCACAGTCCCCATTTCTGCCATTGCTGCTGGACAATCACCAAAGCCATCGCTCCAGTCTCCAGAGACTCCTGCGGGCCTCCCCCCCGGCTTCATTATCGACCAAGCACCACAGCAAGCTCCTGCACCCATGAGCGATGCCTCGCCGCTGGCCCAGAAAATCAAAACTGCAGAATCAGGAGGAAATCCAAATGCTAAGAATCCTAACTCTTCTGCTTCTGGTTTGTATCAGTTTACAGATTCAACATGGCGCAGCGCGGTGGATAAATGGGGCCGCAGGCATGGCATTAGATACAGCGATAAAAACAACCCACAAGCGCAAGAAATGCTTATGCAGCAGCTTACGCAGGATAACGCAAGAATCCTTCAGAACAAGGGCATTGAGCCAAGTGACGGGAATCTGTATTTCGCGCATTTCTTGGGTGCGCCAGCAGCGAGCAAAGCAATCAATTTGCTCGGCAAGAATGCAATAGCGGCCCGTTCATTCCCGGAAGCGGCAAAGGCAAACCCGACAATTTTCTTCGCTGAGGGCAAACCCCGGACGGTGGATGAAGTTTACGCCCTCATCACTCAGAAAGTGAGGGCGTGATGTTTTTTAATGGATCATTTTTTGGCAAGGTTTTTTCTGTACCACTCTCTGGCTCGTCTGCGGTTGCATTCTTCGCACACTCTTTGCCCGGCATTGTTAATACGAAGATTTTCGCCGGAAAGAAGATGCCCAGCTTTGCAATGAGTTTTGGCTTTGCTAAGTTCAGCAGATTTTTGAACGCCGGGGAGAAAAGTGGCGAACTTTTCGGTAGAAAGAACTTTTTCAATCGGAAACCCCCTTTTAATCCTGCTGATAATGGTGCGGCGCGGTATATTCAGCTCAGTAACCCACTCACCAATCGTTTTTGTAATCCCGTTATGGGTAATAAATCTATTATCCCCTCCGTTATTGGCTTGTGCAGTAATGGTCGCCCAGCGGCAATTTTCGGGGGAATACCCAAGTTTGTTATTAATTCGATCAAGGCTCATTCCTTGCGGAGGATTACCCATGTCAGCAAGAAAGTTTTCAAAACTTTCATTCCATCTATCGCAAACTTTTATTCCTTTGGCCCCGTAATGCTTAAAGGGTTTATGCTTAGGATCACCGCACCTTCTTTTCATATGATACCAAATGGAATAAGCTCTCGTTGTAGATGCGCCGTGAGTTTTTTTCATGTTTCAAATCTTTCAAAAGTAGGAGGTTCACTTGAGTTTCAACGGTAGCGGAATTTTCGAGCGGTTATACTCATTTGTAAACGATGCTGCGGCAAATATTAAGATACGTGCTGACCGTATGGACAATGAGCTTTCAGGCATAGCCACTGGTCTCTCGACATGTATTACAAAAGACGGGCAAACCACCGTAACGGCAAACTTGCCTATGGCAGGTTTTAGACATACTGGCGTTGGCAACGCTGCCGCGCGGACAGATTATGCTTCGTTCGCACAGGTGCAGGACGGCAACACTGCATGGGTAGACGGCGGCGGCACTGCGGATGCTATTACTGCAGCTTATTCCATCCCCATTACTACGTTGGTTGACGGGCAGCTTTGCTTCGTGCGCGCTACTGCTGCGAACGCTACTACTACTCCAACCTTCAGCCCTAGTTCGCTTACGGCCCGCACAATTGTTAAGAACGGAGGCTCTGCTTTGGTTGCTGGTGATATTGCTGGGGATGGGCATCAGCTTATTCTGCGGTATGATCTGGCTAATACCCGCTGGGAATTGATGAACCCGGCAACCGTTAGTACTGCCCCTTTTACTGACACCACAGCAATCGTGAAGGGTTCGGCAGACGCGACTAAATTGCTGCGTTTTGAGGTAGATGGGTTTACCACGGGGACAACTCGCGTTTTAACGCCGCCGAACTTTGACGGCACCATTGCAACATTGGCTGGAACGGAAGCATTCAGCAACAAAACACTTCAAGATAGCACCGTGACGTTTGTTGATAACTCGGATGCGACAAAGCAACTAGCTTTCCAATGCTCAGGAATCACTACTGGAACGACGCGCACACTCACAGTGCCAGACGTTAGCGATACCATCACCACCGCATTGACCCAGCGAATCGTGCAAACCATCAACGCGCCGGTCGCTGGTGTTGCGACAGGAACGACGACAATGCCGTGCGATGATACCATACCGCAAATCACAGAGGGGGATCAATACAACACCGTTTCCATTACCCCAACCAACGCTAGCAACAAATTGCTGATTGAAGTGAGTATGTTGTTTTCAACTAGCGTCACGGGTGGACAGTTTGGCTGTGCGCTTTTTCAGGATGCTACGGCAAATGCGTTGTCTGGGATTATTCAGTACATGGCCACTTCTGATCGGCCACTGATGTTTAACTTCTCTTACGAAATGACGGCGGGAACCACAAGCGCCACTACGTTCCGTGTGCGTGCGGGCAGCGAATCAGCAGGGACAACAACTCTTAATGGCTTTGGCGGAAACCGGAAGTTTGGCGGCGTTATGGGGTCGTCGATGCGCGTTACAGAAATAAAGGTGTAACATGGAAAAGCGTCTGCGCGTTCTTGAAGGAGAGATTGAGAAGTACGGCAGGAGGGCTGACGACTGTGAGCGGGATCGTGAACTTTGCAGGAAGGAGCGCGAGACAATGCAGCACCATATTCAAGCTATGATGGCGTGGCGTGAATCTATTGAAGAATCCACCTCTGTGAACAAAGAAATGGTCGATGTTGGGAAGGCCATACTGGAAGCCCTAAGCTGGGTGTATGTGGCCGCGAAGTGGATTGCTGCTGTCGGCGCAGCGCTTGGCACGCTATGGCTTGCTGTTAAGGGATTAGCCACAATAAAGCTGTGGGGAGTGTGATGAAGCTCTCCACTAATTTTACTTTGGATGAACTAACAAAATCCCCCACAGCATTACGTTTGGGGATCAATAACACTCCCGGCCCTGCGTATATTAATAATCTGCGGTTGCTTTGTATGCATATTTTGCAGCCAGTGCGTGAGTATTTTGGTAAGCCAGTAGTGATTAACTCAGGCTATCGCTCGGCATCTCTTAATCAAGCAATGGGTGGTTCCCATACCTCGCAGCATATGTATGGGCAAGCGGCGGATATAGAAATACCGGGCGTTTCTAACGATATCCTCTGGCAATATATCGAGCGGAATCTGAAATATGATCAGGTGATTGCTGAGTATTTAAAGGCAGACGACGCCCGCGCTGGATGGGTGCATGTAAGCTGGAAATCTGAGGGCAATAGGCAAGAAGCACTTTCTTGTGTGGCCCAGGGGCTTTACGTGAAGGGGCTTGAATATGTGGCGTAGGTGGATCGAGCTGCTAGAGGGGGATAACCAACGCCTTTCCATGCGCGGAGTTTGCACATATGTAGTTACATTTACCTTGTGTGGCGCTATACTCTTGGAAGTTATGGAACCAAACCCAAGTGAGGGAATTGTGCTTGGTCTGGCAGGGATACTTTCAACGCTAATGGGGATTATTTACGGTGTTGGAAAGTTTGTAGATGGTTCAGTGGCGAAGGCTTCCATGCCACTTATGAACTCCGAGAATTCGACAATTAATACTGCAAAAAACCTAAAATAGAGGGGATAAAAATGAGCTTTCTTCCACTTACTGCTGATGGGTTAGTTGATGCTACTTCAGATGGAGTAATTTCACAGTACAGCAATGGACTACCCCTTACTTCAACAGGCAGTCTTGTGGTGTCGGATTCTTCGTTGACACCTGCTGGATTTTCTATTGGCTTGCCCTATGATTCTAATGGCGCAGTAGCGATTGAAACGGGCGGCACAGTTGCTTTTTACAACAATGGAATTCCGCTAACTTCTTCTGGAAGGGTTTGCTTCAGCTCCAGCTCTTCAGGGACTATCTATTATACCAATGGTGTGCCGTTTTATGCAGATGGGGCTATAGCAGGAAATTCCGGGGCTACACCATCGTGGCAAATCATCGGTCAGTACAACGACATTCCGCAATCCCAACAGGGAAGCAACAGCAGCAACGTGCGGGCTATTACGGTAGCAAAGGCCAAGCTGGCGGCGGATAATGTCACCGCATTGCGCAGCTACGGGCGTGGCTTTTATGTCGGCGGTTCTGGTGGTCCTGAACTCAATATAGGTAATGACGTTCCGACGCGGGTGGCTGCGATGAATGGCGCGACCTTGTTAGGCGTTTCCCCCTCGCCGGTAAGTATCACCAATGGCAGCGGCTTGACACAGCTTGCCGAGTTCACGGGGTTGTCATTGAGTGCCGGAACAACTCTTGATCTCCAGAAGGAGCGGGTTATTACCGCAGGCCGGTTTTCGGTGCAGACGACGCCATACGCAGCAGGCACATTACCAACCGGTGTAGGGCGCAAGGGTGACGATGGAACCGCGCCAAGCGTCCTTGGCACCGCTTCGCCTT
>ERZ650304.333-NODE-333-length-27083-cov-8.996115_pt1 | contig 27083 bp, 31 predicted proteins | sample MGYA00376240_ERZ650304 | MGnify/ENA primary metagenome ERZ650304 (study PRJEB26733, sample SAMN07839271) | wastewater metagenome | biome: small river; feature: stream; material: water | place: USA: North Carolina | collected 2016-03-01 ... | reverse complement strand
ATTGTCCACGATTTTAGAGAAGTCGATGTACGTAGCGGATACCGAATCCGCAAGGTGGTTCCAGGGCTTGACAAAATCGGACTACACGCCTTCATTGTGGAAAAGCAGATTCCGTAATGCTGGAGGAGGGGAGATGAAGCAATTGCGCGCGTTCTATTGGTGGTTGTTTATTGTGTATTTATCCTTCAAGTGGATCTTCCGTGTCCATCTCGGTTGCCGTGTGTGGTATGGCGGAAAGAAGTATCTGGTGCTGAATGGCACACGGCTCTATTCGTGGCGGCTAGATCGACTTGAGAACGGTGATGAAGGATGGGTGCGGGAAGAAGAGTGCAAAAAAGTGTGGTCCCTTGAAAATATGTATCACTCATTCTGGATGGGATATCGCTTCTATATGCGGTCCTGGTTTTCGATCTGGAAAGATCAAGGCATTCAGCCGTGGATGCGTGCCTGCAAGATTTGGTAGCCCATGTCTCACGACGTTGAAACCATCGAAGACACCTTAGCCTATAAACTCGGCATGCTGCACGCCTACAAGATGGTGATGGAAGCGTTATCAAGTCGGGCCATGGCGCATAACACTGTGCCGAATATCGCGCATGCAACCGAATGTCTACTCATCGCCAACGAAGTCATTAAACCGCTGTGGATAGATGCGAGCCGGGAAGCGTCCGGGCTGAACGTCGCGGCATTGGAGAAGAGGGCATGACTTGGCGCGAAACCTTAACCACCATCGCGTTCTGGATCGGTGTTTGCCTGGTGCTGTTCTATGGCTCATGGCCTGCGATAACAGGAATGTTATTAGTCGTTTGTGGACTTGGACAGATTGCACTAGATCAAATCGGCAAGGCGACCGTGGCTGGATTCAATCGCGGTGTTCAATCCGTCAAGCCGATCGTCATCTCTGAACAGGTGGGATACAAGCCGACGTTCTGCTATGCCGATGGGCGCGTGGTTCGCGTCGGGAGGGATTGTTGATTAGGGAAGATGAGTATATCGAAGTCACCTGCAAGGGCTGTCAAACCGTAGTGGCCTTTACGCCCGCCGAAATCGTTGAGCTACGTTCGAATCATGAGATAAACGATACTGACGAGATTGAAATTCTCAATTGCCCACGCTGTAGCACATATGTCTGTCCAGCATGTAACCATGAGGGCCACGCATGACCTGTACCCGCTGCCAAGGTGGGTTTGTCGCTTTACTCTATGACGAATTGAAATGTTTGAATTGCGGACACCGACCAAAACCGATGCGGGCCACTGAGATTAAGGAAATCAAGCAACCGGAAAGATTGCTAGTGAGGGTGAATGCCTGAATTCTTGACCGTCAAAGAAGTCACGAAAATCTTTCGTTTGAAAAAAGAAGAGACGGTCCGAGAATGGATCAAAAAAGGCGTATTTCCTAATGCGATTAAGACAGATGGATACTTGATTCCGAAAGGGGATGTTGATTCACTGATTGAGCAAGCCAAGTGCTCAACAGAATGCCCTCCACCGGCAGTTGTGAAAACCCCATCAGTCGCAGTGAAAGTAGTCCGTGGTGGATTTGTGAACGGATGGAAGTAAAGTCGCCCCCGTTCACCCCCGTTTAGCCACTCGCCTCATTTCTATATCTCCCCCACACTGCTAGGTGATGGACATTCCTAGCAGCGAACCGCTCTCTATTCGTGCCGGTAGCACCGTTAAGTGGCGCACAACGCTCGCTGACTATCCCGCCAACGATGGATGGGCGTTAACTTACGTGCTCACGCTGCAATCAGACTTTTCCAAGCGACTTTCGAAGGCCGCAGTGCAAGATTCGGCAGATTTCGTCACGACCCTGACGGCTTCTGACACGGCTGCGCTGCCTGCTGGCACCTATAACCTCTTCGGGTCTGTCTCAAAATCCGGCGAACGCTATGACGTGTTTGCGGGAACGATTGAGATCAAGCCAGACCTGGCCTCCCTTCTGACCGGCGATCATCGCTCAGACATTAAACGCAAACTCGACGCGATAGAGGCTGCCATCGAAGGGAAGGCTACGGTCGATCAATTGTCGCTGTCGATCAATGGCCGGTCGATTACCCGCTATTCCTTGGCAGAAATGCTGACGCTTCGTGATCGGTTGAAGGCCGATTATCAGAAAGAATTGCAAGCGGAACAGTTTGGGCGAACTGGGATCAATCCTCGGCGGGTTGGGGTGAGGTTTGCGCGTGTTTAAGCAGTTTCGACGCAAATTAGCGCGGTGGATCGCACCTGTTCAGAAGGCCCAGACCCGTCAATATGGCATGGCGAAGGGCGGACGACTCACGGCTGGATGGGGGCAGTCGACCACGAGCGAGGATGCGGAATTATCGTCCAGTCTTAGGAAAGCGCGTGATCGTTCGCGCGAGTTGATTCGTGATGCGGCCTATGCCAAGCGCGCCAAGGTGATTGTGCAAAACAATGTCATTGGCCCCGGCATCGGCATGCAGGCCAAGGTGATGACCTCGCGCGGAGAACTCAACGACCGCATCAACGATCAAATTGAGTCAGCCTGGGAGGCGTGGTGCTGTGCCTCTTCGTGTCATACGGGCGGTACGCTTCATTTCTCGGATCTTGAGCGTCAGTGCATGGGGCAAGTGTTCGAGGCTGGGGAAATCTTTGTTCGTAAACACATGCGGAAGTTTGGTGATTCGGCGGTGCCGTTCGCATTGGAAGTGATCGAACCAGAGCGGATTGCGGACGATGTGACACCGACCATGACTAATGCCACTCGAACGCGTTTAGGGATTGAGACGGATGAGTTTCATCGTCCCGTTGCCTACCTGATTCGCACCATGCATCCAGGAGAGCTTCGATTCAATGCTGATCAGGCGTCAGCGATTGAACGTGTGCCAGCTGATCAGATTATCCACCTGCGGATTGTCGAGCGTTGGCCGCAAACTCGGGCGATGCCGTGGATGCATGCCGCCGCCCGAAAGTTGAATGATATGGACGGGCTGACGGAAGCAGAGATCACGGCGGCGCGTGGGGCGGCGTGTTACATGGGCTTCATTCAGTCGCCAGCTGGTGATTCAAATTATGGGGAGGAGCAACCGGACGGCTCTTCGCAGGTCAGTCTCGAACCGGCCTTCGTGGAGAAGTTGGCCCCTGGTGAGGTCTTCAATTTCGCGGCGCCGAATCGACCGAATGCGCAACTGGATCCGTTCATGCGGATGATGCTGCGTGAAGTCGCGGCCGGGACTGGCTGCAGCTATGAAAGCCTCTCTCGTGATTACTCGCAAAGCAACTACTCATCTTCGCGGCTGGCGCTGTTGGATGATCGCGACCTCTGGCGCATGTTGCAACTGTGGTTTATCCGCTCATTCAGGCAGCTGATCCATAAAGAATGGCTCCAAGTCGCGGTGATGGCGCAGGCGATTCCTGCGATCAATATCCAAGACTATGCCGTGAATCCATCGAAATTTGAGCAAGTGCAGTTCAAGCCTCGCGGCTGGAGCTGGATTGACCCCACGTCTGAAGTGGAGTCTTACGAAAAGGCGATCCAGTGCGGGTTTACTACCGTGACGCAGGTCATTGCGCAAACGGCCGATGGACGCGATTTAGAAGACGTGTTGAAGGAACGTAAGCGTGAGTTGGAAATGATGGAGTCCATGGGGCTGATGTTTACGACTGATCCGGAGACCTTGAATCAGCCAGCCCAGCAGGCTACCTCAGGTCCGAACAGCGATACGGCTGATTCAGTTGTGGAGGAGGCAGAAAAGATGTTGCGAGAACAATCACGCGGACGTGTGAGCCATGGATAACACAGAACCCACTGTAGAAGTTATCAAGCAAGACAAGCTGTTTCGGCGATTTGACACGCCAGTCTTTGACGTGCGGAAGGAAGGCGACAAGCAAAGGCTGAGTTTCCCCGCATCGTCAGAGCGTCCGGTTGAGCGGTGGTACGGCGATGAAGTGTTGGTGCATGAAAAGAAGTCGATCCGCTTGGAGCGTGCGACATCCGGCGCCATGCCGTTGTTGTTCAACCACGATATGGACGATCCCATCGGCATGATTACCGGCGCGTCGATTACCGATGGACGGTTGATGGTGGACGCGGAGTTGTTCAGCACGGATCGCGCCTCAGAGATTCAAAAGATGATTGATGGCGGGTTGCGCAACGTGTCGATCGCCTACCGTGTCCTCAAGGTTGAGGAGGAAGTGAAGACGCAAACATACCGCGTCACCGATTGGGAGCCGTTCGAAGTATCGATCGTGACCGTGCCGGCAGATCCTAGCGTTGGTATTGGTCGAGGTGTAGAGAGTCAATTCGAGATGCGCATTGTGCGTGCATCTCATCAACCGGCTGAAAAAGCCGCAACTAAGGAGCGTTCCATGCCCGAAAAAGAAGAAGGAGTTACCGCAGTTGCGGACGACAAGCCGCGCAAGTCGCCGGTTGAATATGAGCGCGAGCGGCGGCAGGCCATTATCAACCTGTGCCAGAGCTTCAACGCCGATGCGCGCAGCGAAGCGCAATGGATTGAAGATGGGACGCCGCTAACGGAAGTGTCCGAGAAGCTGCTGGAAATGTCTCGGGAGCGCGGCAAGAAAAAGAACTTGGTCAATTCGACCATTGGGCTGTCAGGAAATGAGACCCGCAAGTATTCGCTCTTCAAAGCGATTCGAGCCTTGCGATTCGGCTCCGTGGATCGTTCGGTTGTGGAAGCGGCCGCATTCGAGCTGGATTGCTCAAAGGTGTTGGCCCGTCAATTGGGTCGCCCTGAAACCGGCCGCATTCTGATTCCTGCGGAAGTGTTGCAGCGGCCTGTCGGTGCTGAAGCGGTGGCCCGCGCCATGGCGACCACGCCTGGGGCGAAGGGTGGCTACCTGGTCAATACCGAAAACATGGGCTTCATCGACATTCTCCGGAATCGGTCGGTGGCGATGGCCATGGGTGCTCGCGTGCTGTCTGGATTGGTCGGGAACGTGAGCTTCGCTCGACAGACCGGCAAGGCGTCGGTGACGTGGCAGGCGGGTGAAGGGACGAGCGTAACCGCTGGTGATCAGGCGCTTGGACAGCTCACCATGAGCCCGAAAACGGCCATTGCGATTACTGATGTGTCGGAGCAGTTGTTGGCCCAGAGTTCCCCTTCCGCTGAATCCTTCATCATGGCAGATCTTGCGAGAGACGTGGCCATTGATGGTGTGGATGCCGCGGTGATCAACGGTACCGGTGGCGCGCAGCCGCTGGGCATCAAGAACACTCCGGGCGTGGCGACAGGGCAAGATGCCTCTTCGGCGACCTACGCCAAGATCCTGGCTTTCCCTTCGACCGCTGGTGGAGCGAATGCGCTTCGCGGCAACCCTGGTTGGGTGACGAACACGGCCGGCGCCGCAAAGTTGATGGGTGTGCAGCGGTTCTCGAACACCGATACCCCGTTGTGGGAAGGCAATTTGATGAATGGAACGTTAGTGGGTTTCAACGCGATGGCCTCTGAGCAGTTGGCTTCCGCGAACCTCATTTTCGGTTCCTGGGATGAAGTGTTGATTGGTGAATGGGGCGTGCTGGAGTTGGCGACGGATAACGGCGGAACGCGGTTTAACGCCGCACAGGTCGGCATTCGCGCCATGTGGTTGGTGGACGTGTTGATCCGCTACCCGCAAGCGTTTGTGGTGAGCACGAACTTGTCATGAGAGTGAAAGCGCTCCGTGGGGTATGCGTGGGAGTCGGCCGGGATCTCAAGCCCGGCGACTCCGCTGACCTGGATGCGGCCATGGTCACGTTCCTTGTCGGAATTAAAGCCGTGGAAATCGTCAAGGATGAACCGAAGACGCTTGAGCCTGTGCAAGAGCAGGTCAAGCCTGAACCGAAGAAGCCTGAAGCGGATTCGCAGATGGATGAGAAGAAGTCGGACGAGAAGCCGAAAAGTAAAAAGGAGAAGTAGCCCATGCCTCTTACATTTGGATCCGATGCCACTCCTACCTCGTTGCTTGATGCCGTCTCTGCCGCCAATACCGCCGCCGCAACCAGTGGCAGCGGGAAGTGGCTTGATGTGCGGCAGTATGAATCGGAAATTTTGGTGATCCAGCAAACGGGAGCGTTGACGGGTTCCGTTGCTGGCAAGTTGCAGTACGCCTCTGACGCCAACGGAACCGGTGGAACCGATATCACTGGGGCCACCTTTACCAACGTCAGTGCGGCCAACAAGTCTTATGCGGTTGTAGTCGATCCTAAGCAAGTCATTGGTGGATTCCTTGGGTATGTCGGCACCGTGACGACTGGGCCTGTGGTCATTAGCGTCACGGCGATTGGTCGGAAGAAGTATATCTAATGTTGTTGTCCGCCGCTGAGGTTCTGGCGATGGTCACGGACCTCGGCGGCGAAGCACTCACGTACAAGTCCGTTGGGACGCCTGGGTACAACGTGACGACTGGCGCACCGATTAAACCAAGTGCCAGTTATGCTTTTACCGGGGTGTGGACCGAATATCAGCGAGAAGAAGTGGATGGGACGCTGATTCGACCAGAGGACGCGCATATCGTGACAGGGGCAGAAGACTTTCCAGTGACGCCGACCTTGAATGATCAGATTCTTCGTGGGTCCGAAGTGTGGAGCATTGTGCGGATTTCGAATCAGCCGAATGACCCCTTTCTGGATTTCCAGGTGAGGCGCGCGTGAGCACCACTCCGGTTGAATTTGGCAAGCAACTTGATCAATGGGCCGATTCGGTCGAGATGGACCATTCGGAGTTGTGTGTACGGTTCGCGCTGTTGGTGGGCGGGAAGATTGTAGCCAGGACACCGTATCTGACTGGACGCGCGCGTGCCTCATGGAATGGGTCTCTTGATAAGGCGGTTCGTTCGACCTCTCGAAAAGGCCGAAAACAGCCTGAATATGAGGATCCTGCTACCGCATCGAAGCTGTTTCAGGACAAATTCATGGATACGTTGCGCGAGTATCTGACGCGGACTGGGCCGAAGCCGCCGATCTATATCGTCAATCGGTTGCCCTATATCGTGTTTCTAGAGCGGGGCACGAGCCAGAAGGCGCCACAAGGCATGGTCGCAATCACGCTGGCTGAGGTGCAGGCCAATTTCGGAGAAGTGAAGGACGTGAAAATGGTCGGACCTGTGGCGATGCAGGTCGCGTGATGGGATGGGCCAGTGAGCGAACCGCAATTGAAGGCCGGCTCAATGCGAATTGGACGATCACGCCGATCAAGTATGAGTGGGCGCCATTTCAGGAGACGCGTGCGCCCTATGTCGCCTTGTTCATTCGTAATGGAGACCGCAGCCAAATCACGCTCGGCGGCAGTCCGACTATTCGCTCCGTGTCGGTCGTTATTGTGCAAATCTTCGTGCCGCATGAGCAAGGGACGGCACTCGCTAAGGCCTATGCGGATAGTATCGCCGCGATCTTTGACCGGGTGCAAATCGTGACGAGTGACAGCAACTTAATTTCATTTCAGACAGCCAGCGCGGAAGCGGTCGGAGAGAATGACGGCTGGACGCAATTCAACGTCACGGTACCGTATACGCGTGACGAGAATTAAGAGGATCTAAACCATGGCGAAAGCAGAAGCGAACCGCGTTGGACTGTACTACTACAAGGAAACCACCTGGGCCGAAACGCCTTCGACTCCGGTCATGACTGAATTCCCGTATACCGGGGAAGCCCTGGTCCACAAAAAAGACACCGTATCCAGCGCAACTATTCGTGCTGATCGCAACACGGATACATTGGCTGAGGTAGGCGCTGGCGCGGAAGGCGAGGTCAATTACGAACTAAGAAATACAGATTATCTGCCATTCATTGAAGCGGCACTCGGGAACGTGTTCACCACCTTCACCTATACAGGCGGTGGAGCTTCTGGAAACATTCAGTTCACCGGCAACGATATCGTAGGACCGTCCGGAACGTGGAACAATCTCGTTGTTGGACAATACGTCAAAATTACGGGTTCGGCATCGAGCCTCAACGACGGGGTTCGTAAAGTCACAGCGAAAACGGCGACGAATCTGACGTGTGATGGGACGGCTTTTTCCTCACAGAATAGCTCTACAGCCGTGGTGACTGGGAAAGTTGTTCGCAACGGTACCACCAAGATGAGTTTTCTCTTGGAGAAACGATTCCTGGATATTTCCAAATTTCAATACTTCAAAGGTATGCGCATCGGGCAGATGAGCATGAATGTGGCGAGCAAGCAAGTTATTACGGGGGCCTTCTCGTTCATGGGCGCTGAAGGCATTCCTTCCGCTACCACGATCGGCAATGCGTCTAGCACGGCCAAAAGCAGCGATCAGATCATCAATGCGACGACCAATATTGGCAGCGTCTATGAGGGCGGATCGGCCTTAACGACCGGGATTAAGTCGATCGATTTCACGGTGAATAACAATCTCCGTGCTCTGGATGGCATCGGATCGCGCGGACCGCTGGACATCAATCAGGGCTCCATGATGATCGAAGGCACGATGCAAGCGTACTTCGAAGATTTGACGTTGCTCAATAAATTTTACAACCACACGTCTAGTTCATTTTCGATGCGGCTCACGGACGCTGGCGGCAAGATCATGATTGTGACATTCCCGAAACTGTACTACTCGGATGGCAATCCGCCGGCCGGTGGAATCAATACGGACGTGTTGTTGCCGTTAAAGTTCCAAGCCATCTATGACCCAACGACGGCCTGTCAAATTCAGATTGACGTTCTCTAGGGGGTGTTATGGACCTGAAGGCATTTAAGACGGATCTCGAGAAAGAACAGGAAGGCGCGTGGGTGGATCTTGGAGACGGGATCTCTCGGCTCAAAATCGCCCGCATGAATAATCCACGGTATCGAGATGCGCAACAGCGGAAATTGCAGCGGTACAAAATGGCTGCCCGCTCCAAAGTGGTCCCGGATGATGTCTGGGAAGGCATTCTCAACGAATTGATTGCCGAGACGATCCTTGTTGACTGGGAAGGCATCACCGACAATGGCACGCCGCTTCCCTATAGTGTCGAGCATGCCAAGCGCGCACTGACTGAGCTGAAAGACTTCCGCGAGATGGTCTTAGGGTTTGCCGATGATATTGCCAATTTCAAGGAAGAGTTGGACGAGGGCACCGAAAAAAACTCTGTGAGGCCCTAGTCTGGTGGCAGACCTGGGGCCCGCAAGTCGAATTTCTCCAAGGGCTAGCAGAAGAGTTAGGGCGGGAACCTCCCGCATTGCAGGCGCGGCCGAAACTCAATGAGACGGAGTTGTTTTACTGGGATGTGTACCAGGAGCTCAGTGCCGGACGCACCAATAATGGATTTGGACCCAATCCTTTCGCCCTGCGAGACATATTGGACATCGCCGATCTGTATGAGTTGCGGAGTGTTGAGTCCAGACGAGACCTTGTGCGCTTTATGCGGGCGATGGATCGAACGTATTTAGAGCAAGTGGCAAAGAAACCGAATGGCTGAATCTAGATTAGATGTCGTCATCAATCCGAGCCGGGCGCAGTCTGGCGCGCGGGCGGTCCGTGGGGCCCTGGATTCGCTCAAGGGTAGCTGGATTGAAGTCACCGCCAAGATGTACGCGGCGGAATTGGCCGTGTCTCGCGTCTGGAAAGCGGCGAGTGCGGGGGCGGACTTCGAAGAATCCATGGACCGACTCAACGTCCAGATGGGGCGGTTTCATTCGACGGCACAGTTGATGATCACAGACCTGAAGAATGTCTCCAATGGCCAGCTCTCGAACGCGCAAGCCGTGCAGTTGTCAAGCCGAGCCATGATGCAAGGGATGAATCCTGACCAGATCAAAGTGTTCACGCAAGCCGCTGATTTGCTCGGCGATGTGATGGGCACCGATTTGAATGAGGCGTTTGACACGATCTTGCAGGGATTGCAGACCGGCCGCACGCAGATGCTCGCCAATATCGGCGTCTATGTGGATTTAGAAAAAGAAGTCAAGGATTTGGCCGTCTCGACCAATCGCACCACTGATCAGATTACGAAACAGGAAAAGGCCGCGATCGGCGCGCGAGCCGTCATCCAGCAGTTAGGTGGAACGCTCGGCAAGTTTTCGTCTGATGCCGTAAGTGACGCCGACAAAATGAAGGCGATTGAAGCGCGCTTTGACGATATGACGCTAGCGGTGCAGCGTTTCTCGAAATCGTTGGTGATCGGTGCGGTTGACGGATGGAATAAGTTTATCGACGCGATTAACAATCCGGCGAATAATCCGTTTCGTGCTGCTGAAAAGGCAATGCGAGAATCCACGCCTGGGAATATCGATAACCCGAGAACGCAAGAAATTCTAGGTCGATCTATTGTCGCTGATACGCAGGGCAACCTTGCACGAAAAGCCGCAGAGCCGAAGCCAAAGCCGATTCCCATGGATCCGAAGTTGAGAGCATTGCAAGTGCAGGGCGCGGCAGACAGGATGCGAGCTGAAATCGAAGCGCAGCGAGACAGTATGGTGTCCGGGTTTCAGCATCAAAGTCGATTGTTTGGATTTGATCAGCAGATGGGCCAGCAAGGCATCGGTGCTGGGGTTGGCGCAGAAGCCTTTCTGAAGGCGCAGCAGGATGCAAAGTTGCGGGAAGTGGCACTAGCTGGCGAGACGCAGAACAAACTGTTGCAACTGGAAACGGAGACTTACCAAAAGCGGGTGAAGTTAGGGTTTGAAACGACGCAAGAAAAGATTCAAGCCGAGGAGTCGTACAAAACCAAGGTTCAGGAGATCAACGCAGAAGTCTCCAAGAGCGTGCAGGAATTTGTAAATGTCTCCACAGAATCCGAAGCTGAGCGAGCGGTATTGCGAGGAAAGTTGCAGGAAGAACTCGGGAAACGGATTGTGGAGAATACTCAATCCACTTGGCAAATCGAGACGGATCTTCGTCACCGCGCGCAAGACGACACGCAAGCCTACTACCAAAATCTGCTGAAATTTCAGGAGGCCTACGGGACTTCACGCGAAAACCAGATGCAGACGGAATATGACTTGGTACGGGCGAATTTGGCGAAGCAATTGGATGTCAACCAGGATACGGCCGAGAAGGTGCTGAACGCCTGGAGGAACGGCGACAACATTCATGCGCATGAACTGCTGGAAGGTACGCAGAAGACATGGGATCAAATCACCACGATCATGATGGGCGCGATGGCCGATCAGCGGGCCGTGTCGGAGAAGTACAGCGATGACTTCTTTGGGGGATTTGCCAAGTCGATGAAGAAATATGTCGATGATCAATCAGTGTTCGGGCTGGGCATTGATCAAGCCAGACGTGTTGCGCAAGGCATGGAGCAAGGGTTTGGAAAATTCTTCTTCGATGCCATGGAAGGGCGTGTCCAGCGGTTCAAGGATGTCGTGCAGGGACTGACGGATTTTGCGAAAAATATTAGCTCACAACTGGCAGGCCAATTGATTACGAATTCAATTCTTCGCGGTGTGACTGGAGCGATGCCGAGCCTCTTTGGCGGTGGATCAGTAGGCGGACTGGTCGGTGGTTCAGGCGATGTGGGCGGGTTTGCGTTGCGCGCGATGGGCGGGATTTCAGCATTTGCTGGTGGAGGCATTGCGACTCGTCCGATGCTGCGATGGGCAGGCGGGGGAATGAATCTCATCGGTGAAGGGCAATACAACGAAGCCTATGTGCCGTTACCGGATGGGCGGACGATTCCCGTTACCATGAAACTGCCGGGGCAAATGATGTCCACGCAGCCCTCTACTATTGTGAAAATTGACGTTCACAATGAAGTGCGCGGCGCCGAAGTCCAGGCCGAAAGCCAGCGCGGGGCAGATGGCACGCAGCAAATTAAAATCCTGGTCAAGAACATCGTGAAGGACGGCTTTCGGAACGGCGAATTTGACCAGTCTATGAAGCAATTCGGCACGAATCGTCAACCGGTGAGGCGCGGATAATGCCGACGTGGCCTGTCAGTCTTCCCCAGAAGCCGTTAGAGAAGGCCTACGAAGAGACCATGCGGCCGTCTCAGGTGCGGTCTTCGATCGAGGGCTTACCGATTGTCCAGCGGCAGCGGTCATCAGGCTATGCGAAGCCGGTTATTCTCACGATGGAATTGACGAACACGCAATATAACGACTTTCAAGACTTCTTTCGTAACGACTTGGGGTTTGGGGCGATCCCGTTCACCTGGACGCATCCGAGAACCAATGTGATCGTGCGCGTGCGGTTCGTTGGTGGGCAAGTCCCTAAGGCTGCCCCGATGGGATTTGATACCTACCACTTGGCCTGTTCAGCGGAGTTGATGCCGTGAGCTTTGGATCAGGGACATTCGGGAGTGGATCGGGAGCCGCCTTAGCGCCTCCTCCGTTTATTCCCCCCGCGCCTCCAGTCGTACTGGATGTGTGGCCAGCCACCTTGCCGCAGTACGTCTTGCAGGATGGCTATGCCGAGCCAGAGCCGGATGTGATTCGACGCACAGAAATGGATGAAGGACCCGCGAAACAGCGGCCGAGATGTACCGTCGGCATTCGTCCATTTCTGATGCAAATCGAGGTGGATCTCGATCAAGTCGCGATCTTTCAGACGTTCTATGAAGACACCTTGAAGGATGGCACCTTGCCGTTTAGCTGGAAGCATCCACGGACGCAGGTGAATACCAACTTCCGGTTTGTGGGTGGACAACCGCAGAAGATCAAGATACAGGACTCGCGCAACTATCGTATTCCTTTCAGCGTGGAGGTGATGCCGTGAAGAAGTGGGGAATGGTGCTTGGGCTTGTGATGTGGGCCATGTCTGCCACGGCGTACGCAGGACCGGAGGAAGGGTCCTATTTCTCGTCTGGGGTGACGAAAGATGCACCGACCCCTAGTGCTTATGCCACGGTGACGGCGGATAAAAAGCTGTTTCTCGATGCCTGCGAACGCCTGCAGGACAGTGCAACCAAAGGGCATTGCGTCATTGTCGACGCCGCAAATTTGGCAGTGATCAGCAAAACGACGGCGGTGACAATCGGTGGTGGCGTGGCCAATGACGCCTATCTGAAGCGGGTCATTGTCCTGGCGGCGTTGACCGGAACCTGTGTCATCACCGGATTTGCCGATAGCGATGGCGCGGCACAGTCGTTCACGATTCCAGCCGCCTTCGTCGGCGAGCGGAACTTCGGCGGCGCGAAGAACAGTGCGGGGGCTCTGACCATTACCTGCAGTAACGCCTCTGACGATAACCTCGTTCTCGTCGAATGGTGGCCGGCATCATGACGCGGCGGGAATGGCTCACACTGGTCGGGCGACTCGGTGTAATCGGCGCTGCCGCAGCCGTGGGACTGGGATCCACGGTACAGGCACAGACGCGCCTCTCAGCCGCGCTCAATCCGCTGTTCCTCAATGCCTCGCCGCGTCCGGCCGTATCCTCCCGCACCGCGCCACGCCTGGTCGAAAATCTCATGAGCGGCGGCAACGGCGTGGTGTTCGGCTACGAGCGCTACTACAAAGGCACCGGCTCGGATTGGGGGGATTTCCCGACCAATACTCCGGCGATCACCTGGGGCTACAACGTCGATGGCGGGCAGTGGTTTGAGTGCGCGACGACCACCGCAGGCGTCAACCGCGTGTGGGCGGCCTTGTCCTTTCCCGCGGTGGTCGGAGAAACCTACCTACTGTCTTTCACGGTCGATTCCAAGACCGGCTCACATTCAAATTTTAACGCCGCGCTCTCGACCGGCACCTTTACGGGCGGGACCGTCCAAGTCAACAACCCATCACCGGGCCGCTATGCGCTCGGGGGGCTCTGTACAGTCGGTGGGGCCATTAACGTCAGGCTCGGCATCGGCACCAACAGCACCAACGCGGCTGACGCGACGATCCGCTATAGCAACGTCATGGTGGAGCGCGTGCCCTATGGCCGTACCTACCCCTCCGAATATGTCCGACCTGGCGATCAACAGGTCTTCGCCTATACCCGCTCATCGGTGGTGACCAGCGGGCTTGAGGGCACGCCGACCGTAGGGACCACCTATCCCATCCCCACGCGCTCCAGCGTGCTGGTGCTCGGAGACAGCTTTGCGAACGATGCGACCGACTTTCCCGGCAAGCTCCGCCTGGCCTTGCGGGGGCAGCCGATTGCCGTGAATTTTTATGGGGTCGCGGGGGCGAGGATTGACCAGATCACCGATCAGATCGCCTCGGGAAAAGCGCGGCAGGCGCTCACGCCCACGGCATCGCCCTACACCCTCTGCATTGCGCACGGCGGCGTGAATGACGTGGCGCAGGGCAATACCCTGGCGCAAGCGCAGGCGAGGCGGGTGGCTCAGATTGCGGCCATTGAAGCGGCCGGTATGCGGCCTATCCTGCTGACCATTCCGCCCTACAACCCGGCTTCGGCTGGCCAGCAAACCATCATCGACAGTTACAACACCTGGATCAAGACGCTGGGCTACCCGCTCTACGATCTCTATACCGATGCCAACAACGGAAGCGGTGATTTTAAGGCCTCGTGGGACGCGAGCGATGGAGTACACCCTGGCAGCGATGCCGGAGAGGGGTACGAGATTATGGGAAAGCGGTTATCAGATCTGATTCTGCTGATGGGTGATTGATGGATAAGCCTATTTTCGATGGGTTGTTGCATACGGGTAAGCCCGACCTTGAGGCATTGTATCGCGTCGGGAAAATTCCCATGTATGCCCGCACCAGTTTTGTGGGGTGGGATGATCCGGCAGGAATGCCGACACCCGCATGGTACGACGCCTTTGCTGCTGGCGTGGTTGCTCCGCGCAAATTAGTCATGCTGGATCATGAAGCCTGGCCCTATGCCACACAAGCAGACAGACAGGCTACCGCAGGCAAATACGTGACGCTCTACCAGCAGATCAAGCAGCGCCGACCGGATTTGAGGATTGGGTGGTATACCGACCCGTTGCGGAGGGATTACTGGCGGGCCAAGAAGTTGCCAGGGTCTATCGAGTACAGGGCGTGGCAGTCAGAAAATAACGATCTCGGAGCGATCATGGCTCCCTTCACGGACATCTATTTCCCATCGGTCTATTGGTTTTATCCACGCACCACGCATCCGATGGAAGCGGATTATCTGAGTACGTATATCCACGAAAATCTGTCCGAGGTGAAGCGTCTCCGGCGCACGTATGGGCGGGCTGAATCACCAATCTACCCATACGTGTGGTGGAACATTGCGAACGGGTCCGATGCGCCGATGCCGTTGGATATGTGGGAGACGATGGTTCGCGTGACGATGGGTGAGGCGGACGGCCTGGTGTTGTGGGGTGGGTATCAACAAGCCTGGGATGAGAACGCCCCCTGGTGGGTGACGATCAGGGCACGACTGACGGATAAACGAAGAACTGGATAATAAGGAGGACCTATGCGAATGAAACAACTGCTGTCTCTTCTGTGTCTGTGTGGAGTGGTGGTGATAACGGGCTGCATGATGCCAGCAAAAACGACCGTGACGAAAGATGGGTTTATGGCTCGGCAGAAAACGACTGAGAAGCACCGGGCCGTTGTGGAAGCCTACGACGTGTACCGCACAGACTGCCGATGGGATCAGCAGGCGAAGGACAAGGACGGGGAATACTACTGCCCTGCCCCTGCGACAAAGGATGGGTACGACAGTCATGTGTACCTGGCTCAGTACATGGAGTCGGTGCTCGACAAGTGGGGTCCGGAAGTGCTGAAAGCCGGGGCCATGGTCGGCAGTGCCAGCATCCTCATGCACGGCCTTCAAACGCAAGCAGTCAGTCCTGGTGTCCAGCAAGGCGGCAATAGCATTTCCACCGTGGTCCAGTGCGGAGCGGGGAAGGCATTTAACGGAATCGGGTCTGCGCCAGGCTGTAAGTAACGAAGGATAGGTCAATGATCTCACGTCGACAATTCATGAAGGTCTCTGTAGGAACTGTCGGTCATAAGTATATCGCCGACCGGCTGCGTCCGGTGGCATTGCTGAAGGAATGCCATGTCTAAACGCTCCCTACGCATCATGCTCGTGTTGGTGCTTGCCTTGCTGTGCGCCCTGGAACCCACGGTCAACGCGGCGCTGGAGCCTGTGGAGAACTTCGCCAAGGCGACGTTGATTCAGGGCTACGGGTCAGCCGTCACTACGATGGTGGTCACGTCAGGACAGGGGGCGAGGTTTCCTTCGACCTTCCCGTTTCGGGTGGTGATTTTCGAGTGTTCGACCTATACGGCCGCGATCGACGATCCGGACCGGGAAATTATGCTGGTCACGAATCGCGCAACCGACTCGTTCACCATGACGCGTGGACAAGAAGGCACCACGGCGAGAAACCACAATACGGCAGGGAAAACCTACTGCATCGAACAGGCCTTGACGAAGGCCATGTGGAATTCCATTCAAGACGCCATTGATGCAGGCGCGGGTGGGCCGCAAGACATTCTCAATGTCGTGGCGGCCGATCTCCAAGTATCGTTCGCGAATGCGGTCTCGAATTCAGCCGGGAAAACGCTGCGCATTACTGACACGCAGACAGCCGCAGCCGATGTGACCTTTAGTGCGACAACCTCTGTGTGGATTCCGTGCCCTGGCAAAATCTCTTGGGCCGACGGCATCAATATCAACTTCGACCGACCGGCCCAGATTATTGCCGGGGATTGTCAGATTTTTGATCCCAAGGTAGGCGTGCATTTCGCCAAGGGCGGACCGGTCAACCCGAGATGGTGGGGCGGCTCTGCCGATGCCTCTGCAGCCACGAATCAAACGGCGTTCGAGCAGGCCATTTTATCACTCCCAACTGGCGATGACCTGCAAAGCGCGATCGCCATCCGTGCGCTGTATCAGGTCAACGCCACACTGACGACACAAAGCCGGAATATCACCTGGCAGTGCGAAGGGCACGGCAGCGGTTTGATCATGACGACATCCGCCAGCAACCGTGATTTGATTCGCGTCACCGGCACATCCAAGCGTGGGAGTGTAGAGGACTGCTACCTCAAAACCTCCTCGACCATCGTGACTGACCTTGGCATGAAGGCGTTTTCGGTCGATCGCGGGAATGCCTTAGCCACCATGCCTGTCGGATCAAGTTTCGCCTTCAACCGGAACAAGGTGGAAGGGTTCAACTTCGGGCCCTATGTCGATGGCGGGATCGAATCATCCTCGACCTTCTTTATCGAGAGCTTCACCGCCATCGGCAACCAGATCAAAACAGGTGGGTCAGGTGGAGCCAGTGCGGTCAACGAGGGCATCAACGTCCTTCGGGTGAATAACGCCTTCATCAAAGACAACATCCTGAACGGAGACGGCAAGTCAGAACATTGCTTGTATGCGATCCATCCGCGGAACATCGACTTCAGCGGGAATGAGTGCTTCGGGTACGTCAACGAAGCCATCAAGATCAAAACGCTTTCCACCTATTCCGGCCATGTCCAGCCGAAGAACTGGAAGGTTGAATATAACGACATTCATGACAACGAAGGGTCGATCCTCGTTGAAACCAACCAGGGCTATATCCTTCCGCTCCTCTCGCTCAAAGGGAACGTCATTCGGGATGATAACGGTTCGCGAGGCAGCGCGACCGCGACGTTGATTCAGGCCATTGATACGTCAGTCATTCGGCTGATCGACATGCGCGGGCTGCAGATTACGAACGCCGCGAAAAACGGGGTGATCATCAACGGCGCGTCAGGATCCACGATTGAACGGGCCGACCTGAACGCCTTGCAATTTTATAACTGGTCTACGTCGTCAGCCGGCACCTATGCCGCGATCAGTTCGAATGCCACAGGCACCAAGCGCAACATTTCAGTAAGCGGGCAATTCAACGGCAATTCCAATGGGCGAGGCATCTTTGGGACTTCGTTCGAAAGTTACTGGACCTTCATTCAGGCCGGTGACGCTGAGGCGATCAATACCTTCTTTGTGGATGATACCCGCTGGAAAATGCATGTCGGTCGATCAGTGTCACGTATCCCGCTGGTCGGCAAGCATTACCAGAACGGGGCACAGGTCGCGACGATTGCGAACACCACGGAAACCACGCTGGCGACGGTTGCGATCTTGGCTGAATCTCTGACAGTCGTTGAGAATGGCTTCAAGATTAAGGCCTGGGGCACATTCGCGGCCAATACCAATACCAAAACGCTGCGGGTGAAATTCGGCAGTACGACCTTGATTCAGAACGACAAGACCACGGCGCCGAATGGCGTGGATTGGATGGTGGAAGTCTACATTCTGTATCGGGCGAATAACGTCATGACGATCAGTGCGCAGATGCAAGTGGATTGCGTGAATCAAACCCCCAATAGCGTGGTGGTGGGAGAGGACGATAACACCGACTTGAACTTCCTCATCACTGGGCAGAATGGCACATCCAGTGCTGGTGATATTACGAAAGAGGGCATTGTCGCGCTGCATATGTCATGAGGTCTTCCATGTTGCACAGGGTAGCCATTCTTCTCGGTGTCTTGTTGATCAGTGCGCCGGTGCTGGCACAAGAGGCGATGCTCGCCCCATCGTGTATTCGAGTGTCGTCATCCACCGCTGAGTCCGCCACGATTCAGTTTGAGCCCCATGGCGGATCGGCCTTTGAAGCGGAGCGGTATTACAACAGCCGATGGATTCCCTACAAAGCGGCGATTATCACGACCGGCGAAAAGCATAGCCTCACGGTGCCGCTGTCGAAAAATCTCATGAACATTGTTCGCGTGTGTGCGGTCGAGGGAAAAACTCGTGTCTGTTCGAGCGAGGGAATTTATGCGAAGCGGTAAGGCGTTACTGATCCTCGTTGTATGGCTGATCCCTCTGCTGGCGTCTGCTGGCATGCCGAATTTGCCGCCTGCGGCCGTGGTGATTCTGGACTGTGCCTTTAGCTCGATTACGTGCAACGGCGATGTGACGAACTTCTATCAGGCCGGTCAAATCATGACGGACCTGAGTGCGCCGGAAAGCCCGCCGAGTATCTACCGGTATCGACGTGGCCCGTCAGACCTCAGCGGCGGCACGCAATTGGACTACTTTCTCTCCTCTCCTGCTGACGAGCTGTATGTCGGAGTCGCCACGCGCAGCAGTGTGGGATGGAGAGGCCTGGATTCTGGCTCCAATAAGCTCGTCATGGTCGGGAATGCGGAAGACAACTATACCCTGGGCCTGTATGGACAAGCGGGGTCAAATAATTTCCAACTGTTCTGGAACAATCAAAATAGCGGGATCGTGAATAATTGCCATTATGCCACCCGCTTCCTGAGTGGCGGGGCAGTGGCCAATGGTCCGGTGTATGGGGATTGTCCCGGTGGGTTGAACTGGTTTTCTAATGTCAGCACTGGAGCATGGCAACATGGGCCGTGGCACTATGCGGAATGGTGCGGGCGGTCAAGTTCAACCACCACGTCAAGGGATGGGGTCTTTAAGTGGTTTCTTGATGGACGCATCGTTGGCAATTATACCCAAGTCAATACCAGCAGCCCGTATCGGCGCGTCACCATTACGCCGACCTGGGATGGTCAAGGGACGCCGTGGGGTCTTGAAGCCTATTGGGATATGGATCGATGGGTAATTGCGCGGCTTCCTGCGGGAACCTGTGCCTCGCTGGGCGGTGGAGCGGTTACGCCGCCCCCTCCCTCTCCCACGCCTCCTAGTCCGACTCCTCCGAGTCCGACGCCTCCCCCTCCTAGTGGGACGCCTGGAACGGTGTCGAATCTGACGGTGGTTCCGCAAAGCAGCACCATGGCGCTGGCGTCCTTCACGCAACAGGACGATGGAACCGGTGTCGCGGCGAAGTATGACAACCGTCTCGCAGTCTCGCCGATCAACTGGGGTGCCGCGTCCAGCATCTCGTCTGGTCCCTGCGCGTCCGCCTTTGCGCCCTCTGGGCTGATCGGGTCGATTGTGACGTGTCTTCTGTCTGGGCTGACTCCTGGACAGGCTTATCAAATGCAGAACGTGGCCCTTCGTGGAACGATGAATCAGGGCGCCACGTATGGATCATTAGGCAACGTGGCGTCATTTACCATGCCGAGTTCGAACGTCCCTGTGATTACCAACTTTGCGCCGGCTTCTGGTGTGAGTGGAGTTTCAGTGACGCTGACCGGTTCCAATTTCGGCGCGACCATCGGCGCGAATACGGTGAAGTGCAATGGGCAAACGGCGGTCGTGACCGCGGCCAGTCCGACGTCATTGACCTTTACTGTTCCGGATGGCGTGACGACTGGAAAGATCAGTGTCCAGACGGATCAGGGCATTGTCTACAGCGATCAGAATTTTACCGTGGGGTCAGGTGGCGGATGTGGGTGTAGCTGAATAAATACTGTCCCAATGGTGTTCCTCACCATCGCAATGGCGTATTGAGTTACTGAAGGATCGATGAGAACTCTCTCCCCAGTCCTCCAACGGGCGATCTTTTCGCAAGACACCAAAGAAGTCGTGCTCTTGCTGCTGACGATTGCCCATCCCAACTTGGTAACCCCGATTCGCGTGGTGAACAACTTAGAGCCCATCACCAGTCAAGGTTATACCTGGGCGGCATTTCCGTTCGAAGTGAGTTTGCCGGTTGAGGATGCTGATCAAATCCCGGTCATGACGTTGCGAATTGATAACGTGGATCGGCAGATTGTCACAGCGGTGAGGAATCTCCAAGGCGCACCAGATATCACGCTGGATATTGTCGTGGCGTCTCAACCGGATGTCGTGGAATGCACCTTCGTGGGGTTCAAGTTGAAAAACGTGAGCTATGACAATCTGGTGGTGGAAGGGGAACTGCGGCTTGAGGAAATCCTCTCAGAGCCTTTTCCTCAACACAGGATGACACCTCACTGGTTCCCAGGATTATACGCCCAATATTAAGTCACACATGGCAGACACCGGACACATGAATCTCTCTCGCTACATGTCGATTCCATTTAAGGAGCGAGGCCGAGACTATGACGGGGCCGATTGTTACGGCCTCTACTATTTATTCGCGCGCGATGAACACGGTGTACAGGTGCCATCCTATGTAGAGTCCTACGCGACCTGCATGGATAAGGACGAGATTGCCGCGATCATTCGGCAAGAAACCGCGTCTACCTGGGACCCTATTGCACAGCATGACGTGCAGTCTGGGGATTTGGTAGTCCTTCGGATTGCGGGGGATCCGTGGCATTGCGGAGTCATGTTGGATCGGTATCGGTTTCTGCATATCGAAATCGGGGCGAATGTGTGTCGTGACGATGTGACGGCCTTGCGGTGGGCGAAACGTGTCGACGGATTTTATCGATGGAAACGCTAGCCAGAGTTCCGATGATCGTCTGTCCGCGCCCGTTCACATTGGACGGACGCACGCAAAGACACATGCGTCCCGGCATGACCATTGCCGAGATGATGGTGGAGTTCGAGTTGAATCCCGACACCCTTCCCGCGCGCGTGTTCATTGACGACTGCCTGATTGAAAAAGCGTACTGGCACTGTGTCAAGCCGAAAGCGAACCATTTAGTCAGCGTGCGCGTGATTCCAGAAGGTGGACAACAAGGGAAAGATGTTCTGCGGATCGTGGCCATGGTGGGCGTCATCGCCCTCGCGATTGCCGCGCCGTATATCGCTGGCGCGCTGGGGTCTACCTTACTGAGTACCGGGATCGGGGCGTCTTTGCTCACCGCGTCTGTGGGTATTGTGGGATCGCTCGCAGTCGGGGCCTTAATTCCTCCACCGACTCCCAATATCCCGAAACTCGGCGGGTTGAATGCTGAGAAAAGCCCCTCGCTGTCGATTACCGGCACGCGCAACGAGTTGAATCTCTATGGCGTGGTGCCGCGCATCTTCGGCCGCATGCGCTATTACCCGCCCTATGGGGCAGAGCCGTATACCGAAGTGATCGGGAATGACCAGTATGTCCGCCTGGTGTTTAACCTTGGATATGGGCCGCTGCTGTTGTCGGATTTCAAAATCGGCGAAACCTCGCTGGATCAATTCACGGATTGGGAAATCGAAACCCGCGCCGGGTATGACACCGATGAACCGCTCACGCTTTACTCCCAAGACATTCACGAAGATGCGATGTCCCTTCCGTTGGACAGAAACATTGGCTGGCAAACGAGAACCAGTCAACCGGATGTCGATGAGTTGAGCGTGGATATCACCTTCCCGAATGGCTTATATCGCATCACGGATACGGGAGACGCGATTCCGGTCATTGCCTACATTCGCATTGATTACCGCTTGGTTGGATCTGGAGAAGAAGGCTGGATGCAGGCGGGGGCGTTAGGATTTTTTGAAGGGTCGGAATTCTCCATCCCCACGAATCCGCGCACCTTCGATGCCTTTCAGTTTTCCTCCTGGACGCATGGCAATACGAAGATGGTGCGCCGGGGGTTACGTTGGAAGCCGCCACAGGGAAAAGGGCAGTACGAAATCCGCATTCGGCGCACCCCGGAAGATTCCAGCTACCTGATTAATCTCTTGTGGGATCAGTTCAACGCGCTGCCGACGCCACAGCAACCGGTCTTTATGAACGGGGCATTTTACCGGTACAGCATCGAACAATTGGAACTGTTAGAGCAAATCCAGTGGCAGACAAAGCAAGCGCAGGAACAGGCTGAAGCCTTAGCGCAGACACCGAATACACGCGTGATCGATGAGGGGTTCTGGACCTGTCTCCGGTCGATCAAATATCAAGAGCCGATTCGTCTACAAGGCATGTGCAAAGTGGCGTTACGGATCAAGGCCACGAACCAATTGAACGGGGTGATTGATACCTTCAACTGTATCGCGCATTCGATTCTCCCATCATGGAACGGCTTTGAATGGGTGCCGGTGCCGACGAGTAATCCTGCAGCGGTTTATCGGTCGCTCTTTCAAAGTTCAGCTACGGCCATGCAGCTGGCAGATTCCCGCCTGAACCTCCTGCAGATTCAAGATTGGAGCGAGGCGAACAGCGAAAGCGGGCGCGAATGTAACATGGCCATTGATTACGATACGACCGTGTTTGAAGTGGCAAAACTGGTTGCCGCCACAGGACGCGCCACGGTCAACAACCTTGATGGGAAATATACTGTTGTTCGAGATATTCCCCAGACTGATCCCGTCCAATTGTTCACGCCTCGTAACAGTTGGGGATTCAAGGGCGCGAAGGTCTTTGTGGATATCCCGCACGCGCTCAAGGTCGGCTTCGTCAATGAAGAAAAGAACTGGACGAAAGACGAACTGATTGTCTATGCCGATGGGTATAACGCGGATGGATCAGACGGCAAGCTTGCGGCCTCGGTCTTTGATTCGCTGGATTTGGTCGGCGTCACCAGTCCTGAACTGGCCTACAAAGATGGGCGTTACAATCTCGCGCAAGCCATTCTCCGACCTGAAACCTATGAACTGAATGCAGACTTTGAAAATCTCCGCTGTACGCGTGGGGATTTGGTCGGGGTCACGCATGATGTGACGTTGTGGGGTCTCGGGGCTGGCCGGATTCTGGCCGTCGATGTGGATGGATCAGGCAATGCGGAAGGCGTCACACTGGATCGACCGTTTGTGATGAGTGCCGATGTGCGCTATGCGATTCGCTACCGTCGGGAAGATGGGCGACAGATTGAGCAAGAGGTGGAGGCGGTTGCAGGAGAACAGTACAGCATCACCTTTACAGGCCTGATTCCCGCTGCGGATGCGCCGTTAGTTGGGGATCTCTTCGGATACGGGGAAATCGATCAGGTTTATTCCCGGCTCATCGTGAAGTCGATCTCGCATCGGTCGCATCTTGAAGCGACCTTGACGCTGCTGGATGAAGCTCCGGCCATCCATACGTCTGATACAGAGCCCATTCCTCCGTTTGATCCACGGATTACGATTCCCATTCCATTACGGCAACCCTTACCGCCGATTGTGGATGAAATCATTTCAGACGAACGGGCCTTGATTCGTGATCCAGACGGCTCCTATCGGTCCCGCATTCTCATCCGATTGCACTTCGTCTCTGGGCTGACGCCGCCCTCTCGCGTGGAGGTCCGATACAAGCGGCGGGATTCCACCGAATCATGGAGTCAAACCGCCTCCACAGTCGAAGGCGATGCAGACGAAATCGAACTGACGCCAGTGCATGATCTCTATTTCTACGACATTATGCTGCGGGCCGTCTCGCGCTACAACGTGCCGAGTGCATGGGGCACGATCAACAACTATCAGGTGATCAGTCGGGCGCTGCCTCCCCCTGATGTCTCGACGTTGACGCTACAGGATAACCAGTTGTCGTGGTCCTATCCCAATCCCCCTGCGGATTTGTTGGGCTTTGTGGTGCGCGTACAGATTGGGGATCGGGCTTCATGGAGCGATGCCATCCCCTTACATGACGGATTTGAATCGAAATCGCATTTCCAGATTCCTGAGGATAGCGGTGAGCGAACCTACCTCGTCAAGGCGATCGACACCTCCCATATTGAAAGCACCAATGCGGCCTCGCTGTATGTCGATTGGGGCAACCGCGTGGTGGCCAACGTAGTGGAGACGATCGATTACCAAGCGCTGGGATGGCCTGGTGATATCGTGGGAGGGGCCATTGTCTTGAACAACCTGGAAGCGAATGCCGGGACACCCTGGTGGACGACGGATGCGAACCCCTTTTGGACGAATAACAGCGCTGCCTTTTGGGGCACCGCGTCAGAAGAAATGACCTATACCTTTTTCTATACGCCTCCTGAACATCTGTTAGCGGGAGCGCTCTACATTGAAACGACGGTGGAGTAATGGCACGCACATTTAACGGCACCTCTGACCATATCGCTTTCGGATCTGACGCGGCGTGCGATCAATTGTCCGCCTTTACTGCGTATGCCTTGATTCGTCCAACGGCGAATGTCACCAGCGAGCGGCAAGTCTTGACGAAAATGAATTCCTCATTTTTCGGCAAGATGTATATCGCCATGCAGAACCAAAATCAGGTGTTCTGCTACATCAACCGGGCGACGACAGATTGCAACGCGTTTACCGCGAACGATGCAATCACGATCAATACATGGAATGTTGTCATCGTGACATGGGCAGGAAGCGCAGCCGCCCCGATCATCTATGTCTGTGCGCTCGGCGGTACGCCAGCCAACGTCACGAATACCTCGCAGATTGGCTCTGGCTCGCTTCAGGACGATTCCTCGGCAACTCTCAGGATTGCCACACGCGATCCTTTGGACGCCACGATGTTTGCCGGGGGCATCGCGGATTGCGCGCTCTGGAATCGCGTGCTGAATTCGACGGAGATCAACAATCTTGGGGCAGGGAATAGTCCAGAATTCAATACCTCCGGTCTCGTCTTCGCGAGTCGTATTACCGGTTCAGCAAGTCCTGAAATCAATAGCACCGGGGGCACCAACGGGACCGTCACCGGGACGACGTTATTGACCCATCCTTCGGTAACGTATCCCGGCGCGAATAAGGCGGGAGGCGTGGTCTCAGGTGGCGTTCTTAAATCTCTTGTAGGGGGAGCACTCGCAGCATGATTCAACAATTAGGCGATTTTGTTGCAGGGGCCACGCTCCGGTTTATGTGGAACACCAATGGGCAAGATGGCGCCTCGATTACCCGCGGCACAAACGGCAGTATCAGAATCTATAAAAACAGCTCGACGACTGAACGCAGTTCATCGAATGGCATCACGGATACTGAGGATTTCGATACGCTCACTGGGGTGCATCAATGCTCGATTGATCTCTCCGACAATACGGATGCGGGGTTCTATGCCGCAGGGAATAACTATTTTGTCGTCTTGGCTGGCGCGGTGATTGACACCAAGACCGTGAATGTCTGTCTAGCCCAGTTCTCGATTGAAAATCGAACGGTGTCCGCCTTGGCATCAGCCGTGGCCAATGCCATTGCGGACGCGTATCTGGATCGCGCGAACGGGATTGAAACCGGTCTGACGCCGAGGCAATGCATGCGATTAGAAGCCGCAGCGATCGCAGGGAAAGTCTCGGGCGGTGGAACAGGAACGGTAACCTTTAGAAATGCCGTCGCCGATTCCAAAGATCGGATTGTGGCGACCACGCCAGATGCGAACGGTAACCGAAGCGCAATCACCTACGATGTAACCTAAATGTTTACAGCCTCATATTTTCCGCTCAGACATTTTGCCGAACGGTACTTTGCGAAAGCGGGGGCGGCTCCCGCTGCATTGTCCACCCCCAAGTCCTCCTACGTCTTGGAGTATCGCACGTCTCCACAGGTCATTTTCTGGACGGTCAATGAAGCGTCGTTCTGGTCGAATGATGCGAACACGTTCTGGAGTGCATCGGGCTCGTGGATGCCGATGGCTGGCGCACTCAAGAGCCTCACGCATCAACAATATGAATTCCGCCTCACGGTGATGCCTGGCTATGCCGCCGGGGTGGTGTCGGCGCTGACAGTGAATATCGATATGCCCGATGTCGTGGAAGACGTGTTGAATGTGGCGATTGGTTCAGGGGGCACGCGGTTGACACTGACGAAAACCTATCAGGCGATCAAGATTGTGGCCCCCAGGCTGTTAGACGATGGGGGAACCGCCACGCATATCAAACTGGTCGATAAGGATATCGGCGGTCCGTTGCTGCGAGCGTATGACGCGGCTGGCGTATTAACCACGGCTCACGCTGATGTGACAGTGCAGGGGTACTGAGGGTCTCTAAGCGAAAGGATTTCTGATGGCTACGTTTCCTGCAGCAAGTTATATGACAAATAGTTCTCGCACTGAAGGCGAAGTCAAAACCGCGCTGGAAGATTTATTGGCCGGCATTAAGCAATTACAAGGCGGCTCGATTATTTCGACCGTCGTGATTGCGAGCGATCAGATTGTGCCGACCGGGGGGATTCATCAAGTCGACACGGAAGCCTCCGCATCCACGGATGATCTGAAAAACGCCTCAGTCTCGAATATCCCTGATGGCCGGTTGCTCATCCTCAGTTCGGTCTCGGCCTCGCGCACCGTGCGCGTGTGGCACTCGGCGGGAGGGTCAGGACAGTTCTTGCTGAACAGCGGGAACCATTTTCAATTGGGTGATCCCTCTCATTGCATCGTCTTTCAACGACGGAATACCTCTTGGCAAGAGTTGTTTCGGGTGCCCAGCGCGGACCTCGTGCCCATTCTCACCAAGACCGCGAACTATACCGTGGCCTATGCCGATCGTGGGCGCCATATCGTGGGGGTCTCAGGATCCTGGACGCTTTCGCTTCCGGACACGGTGTTAGCCGGAGTGGGATTTGAAGTGCGCTTTGAGAATCGTGGCGCAGGGATTATCACGATCGATCCCGCCG
>ERZ650304.332-NODE-332-length-27084-cov-7.262015_pt1 | contig 27084 bp, 41 predicted proteins | sample MGYA00376240_ERZ650304 | MGnify/ENA primary metagenome ERZ650304 (study PRJEB26733, sample SAMN07839271) | wastewater metagenome | biome: small river; feature: stream; material: water | place: USA: North Carolina | collected 2016-03-01 ... | reverse complement strand
CGTGGTATTCCGAAGTATTCAAGAAAGGCAAATATACTAGCGAATAATCATAATTTCATACTTGCTACGGTGGCGGTAGTAGTACTTACTTCTGGCATAATCTGATTTAAGTTATCGAATAAAATTATCTAGCTAAAGAGGTACCCGGTAAATTAGTTCCTGAATACTGTATTAGTGTTGTTGTTTTATCTATTGTATATCAAACTACCCTAGATACTAACGATCATGTTGTACTTATACTTCCCGTTACATCTCATAAATAATACTTAGCGCTAGTAAGTAAATTAGTCATATTTAATACAGGGGAAAAATCTGTAACATCCAAACTAAGTAAATCTCAAACTTTATTAGAAGGCGATATATAACCTGCTACTATTGCATATGGAGCCGTAAGGTTTGCACTAGCTTTCATTGCCTTAATTGTTCATATTTCCACTTGTTTTATATTTTGTGGCTCGACTGCACTAGATCCATTCAATGTTCCTGATATACAAAATTGCATATTCGCTTTATATGAAGCAAGCGCAAGTTCGTTATTATTATTTCAGAAATATTGACTATCGTTCATTACTAGTCTATATATTACATTTGCTGTAAGCGCTGTACCTGGAAAAGTTACTGTATCACTTGCCGCTGGTGTCTGTTCTGCAACAAGTGTAGTTCAATCATCTAAAAATAATTGTACACGAGCAAGTGCATTATTTGATACTTGTGAAGTTTTTACAATACCAAGAGTTGTGTTGTATGGTACAGAAAAACGAATCCCAGATTTTACTCTTGCCCCTGCGATATTTGATCACATAGTATTGATCATTTGTACCGCCCCTGTTACTATTGCAACAGGAATTTTTCATGTTGTTTGTTTGTAGAATTGAAGGCTTCTATATGTACCGATTGCATCATTCGGTTTTGTGACTACTATCTTATAATATTTATATGATGCCTGATTCGATAATAGTCAATTATATTGCGAATTCGGTGCAGGAACTCATGCACTGGTGTATAGTGTTGTCCATGTTGAATCATTCATACTTCCTTGAATAGTAAAAGTAGAAGACGGGCTTCATGTAGAAAAATATACGCTAAAATGCGAATATGTATCGTTTGTATCGAGTGTTACTTTTACTTCCGAAGTACCGCCACCCGTTATACCTGCAAAAGTAGAGGTATCATTATCGAAGGCCTTATAGTCACTTGGTGTATATCCTAGCGTATTTCCTGCACCTATACAAATTGGCACCATTCAAACAATACACCCTGTTCCTGGGGCTTCCCCTAGTGGGTAACTTTGTAGATATTTTCAAGCTGTAGAAAGTGCCGTTTTCATATCAGAAAATGGCGTTCTAATTTCATTACCTGTAGTTTCATCTCTAGATATAATAGTATTTATATCCGGTATTGTAGCTGATATAGTACTATCATCTAGTACCTCATTACCTGTAGCGGGATTTACATATACTGTCTTATTGGCTCCGAATCCAGTACGAAGGCCTCCAGCTGTTGCAAGTTTCGTCTCTACCTCATCTTGTATATCTTTTATAGTTTCTGCTGTAACTGTAAGAGTTACAGTATCCCCAGAAGAAAAAGAGAAAGCAGTAGTACCAGGTGTATTACTTGCGTCATTTGGGAGACAAGTACCGGCGGATCGAACGGCTGTAAAAGTATCCCCTACTCGGTTTGTCACTTTTAAAATCTCCCGTTTTAATACTGCAAACGGAGAAACGGGATCGTTATTTTTTATTTCTACGAGAAACGGGAAAGTAGTAGGAAATCTATCCCCCTCTCCAGCCTCTACGATAAATGTAACGGCCACAGCCGATATACCGCCTAATAGTTGGCTTTGTGCATTGTTTCACGGTACATATTTAGTAAAAGGCATAGTGTAAAAAGTTAAGTTCTTGCGATCTCTTGGGCAAGGCTAGTAATCTGATCTAGCTCTAAAATTATTCTATCGCTATTATATTCGATTTTCTGAATTTGCAAAGCCGTAATATCATACTCGAAATTGCGTACCGTCACAAGATCCCCCGGGTGTATAGTCTCTATATTGTATACCGTATTTACTGTAATTTGTATTTTTCTTTTTGCGTCCTTATTATTCGTAATATAGCTAGCTCCCGCACTATTCGCCGTGCCTACTGCTACTATATCCGTTTTGGTTTCCCGGAGTTCTCGTATACCGTATGTCGTTTGGCTTGGTACATCCTGGGCCGTAATTGTACCGCCTGACCAAGTGAGAAAGTATTTATTTACTACCTCTTCGGAGTTCTCTTCTATCTTTATACTCTCTATGTCTTTTCATATAGTAAGAAAATGAGTAACTTGTCAAAAGGCTCCAGTTTTCGGGTGATATTGTACTTTCCCTGTATGATCTACATGAAAAGTATTAGTAGCTACTCATGCTACTTTTTTTATTGACTCTAGGCATTTTGAGTAATCAAAATTTACATTTGCCGTAATACCTGTAGATTCTACACTAGTGCCGGTATAGGAAATTACCCCGCTATATACCGTACTGAAATAATCTATTATATCCTTTATGATAAGGGAAACCTCGATATTTTTAGAAAATACATAGCTTGCACTATAGTAATTTATCCATGTAAGCATGGTTGCAAGTCATACGGCTCGCACTTCTATATAATCCTTTCCACTATCACTAATACGGGTAATATTTGTAACTACTCCGGTATATATCTGTATACCATTATTTGTAGTATCACTTTCGTATACTTTAATAATATTATTGTATGATACAAGTGTACTATCTATTTCGTCAGCAATCATAATAACAAGCTCGCCTTGTCATCCGTCTAATTGTGAAGAAAAGCGAATATCTCCCATAATTTGGTTTTCATTTATGGTTTTTTGGTATATCCCTGATAGGTTACATACTTTTATGTTATACGCTTTTTGTAGTGCCATTATAGGTAATTCTTATTTTGAATAATAGTAAGGTCGAGGTTTGTAGTTCCTACAAGTGTTACCGTAAACGGGTTAGATCCTGGAGGAAATATTGGAAAAAATCCGGTATAGTCTATTGCTACTCCATTCTCTGTAACGGTTTTATTTTCCGATGAAACTATTAGTATATCTCCTGATACTAGAGTAGTTGGTATAGTGATAGTTTTACCAAATGCTGTAATAGAAAGGCTAGTAATATTAGCACCAGGGGTAGCAATAAAATAAAAACTTGGTAGGCTTTCTACACTTCCCTCGTTTGTAATCTCTTGGCTAAATGTAGCGGTTTGCCCTAGAAATTCGTACGATTGCTTATTTTTTGCATAAAAAAACGGCTCTAGTGCTGTAAATTCTATAGTAGCTTTGGTAAAAGTGATATTATAGTGCATCCTACCAGCGTCGAATTTGGTAAGTGTTGCCTTAATTCTACGGATCTCTCAATTTACTGTTATATCTAGATATCCCTCGGTTTTCCGGAGTTTCTTCTTTACTGTATCGAGAAATGTATTAAAAGCTACGCCAGTATCCGCCTTAATTGTACACTCGATAGTAATAGTACGCCCCCTAAAATACTTAGAAAGTACGCCACCTCCGTCTGATTTTGGAAAATTAAAGCTATTGAGCTCTACCTGGCCCTCATTATCATAATCTATACGGCTAGTAATTATACTCGAGCTTTGTAAGCTGAAACCATCGAATACTATAGAGTCTTGGGTAGTATCTAGCGTAAGTGGGCTATATCAGTATGGCGAGGTATTGTATGGGTTACTGTTGTACATAATTTTTAATTATTAAGCTATACCTTGGCGGTATAGTTGCATTTTACGAGCTATAGATTCCTCTACCGTCTTGGCTATTTGCCGTATATCCCCGTCATTTCGTACTGATACTCATCCGAAATTTATAGATATACTAGGCCCTCATCCTCGGAGCTCATTAGCCGGTATAACTGTACTCGCTGATTTTGGTATAACTAATTCTTGTCATCTTTCTCATACCATATATGGTTGATTTTCCATCATTGTACCACCTACGGCACGAGTGCCATGAGTAATATCGTACACCGCTGTACCAAGATTGCTAGCTGCCTGGCCCATACTACTACGAGAGTAAGAGTCTAGTATCGCCTCTACAAATTCTTTAGCTTGTCTAGCCTTCTCCTTGAGAAAGTCTATTTTTGCAGTTACAAAATCCCCAATTACATTAAATGTAGAAAAAATATATTCTTTTAATGCGTCTACTATAGTACCTATATCTATTTTTAATTGATTCCAAAGTAATACAAGATTTGCCTTGATACTATCCCAGTTTTTCCATACCTCATATAGTGCAAGTGCAAGTAGTCCAATAGCTGTAATAATAAGGACTATAGGGTTTGCCGCTAAGAATTTAAAAGCAGTACCTAGAGCTTTTACTGCTACGATACCAGCCGTAATTGCTGTACTCATGGCGGTAATTATTGGTATAACTACCATAAGTGTAGTACCGATAGTGGCAATAGCTGCCACCGCAATAATAATATTTTTAGTAAGTTCCGGGTTTTGTTCTGTCCATGTCAAAACTGCCTGTACTACTTCATACATTTTTAATTTTAGCTCGTCAATAATTGGTATTACTGCACTTGCTATGGTTTTATTTATATCCTCTAGGGCTTTATTAAGCATTATTTGCTTTCCTATAGCGGTTTGCGTTGCATCTGTAGCAAAGCCTCCATATGTAGATCCAAGTACTTGGGCAAGTGCGGCCGCTTTCTCTGATTCTGTACCATTTTTTATGAGACTTTTAGTATGCTCATCAAGTATAAATCATGACTTGGTAAGACTTGAAAAATTCCCATTAAGAGCCTGGGCCAATCCGTTCGTCATTGTTCTAAAATCATCCGCACCCGCTCCCGCTCCCTTTTCAGCTACTACATAGTCAAGGATAGCCGGAGTAAGTTTCTCTATAGTAGAGGCTTGCAAATTGAAGGTAGCAAGCTGACTTTGTGTAGTAAGGATCATATCCTTACCGGCTACCGTAGTTTTTTCGAGTGCATCCGCTTGGGCTATAAGTGCATTTGTTTGGTCTTCTGTAGCATTTATTGTAACTTTCAAGAGTTTTGCAAGTCTAAAAGTAGCCTGAGCGTCTGCCTCTATCGCTTGTTTTCCATTATTAACGGCAAATGTAAGAGAGGCAAAAGCTACAGCACTTACTTTTCATACTGTCTCTAGGGTACTCTTAAGGCCACCAATATTACCTCGTATTTTGGTAATTGCTTTGGTGGCCTCATCTTTTGCTCGTATTACTATGTCTATAGCTTGTTCGTTCATATGGAGGGAGTTATGGTTTTTGGGTTTTTTGGGCTTCGCGTTTTCCGTCCAGCTCCCGTGCCTTAAGTTCCTCTACATAAATACGAATATGTAAGTCTATCATGTCCTCGGGTTGTTCCTCGAATATGCTAGGTGGGCACTTCCATAGTTCCGTCATTAGCTTATAATCTAGGTACTCCCTTGGTGCTGGTTTTAACTTACTACCCCGTAGATATTTTTTTACAATCTCTACGGTAGAGGATACTATTTTTTTTTATCTGCTGTATAGGCGTTTACTGATTTCGCGAGTTCTTGGTACTCGTCATCTAGCAAGCTATCCATTTCCGTGTCTGTAAGCCCAGTTATTCCTTTTATTAGGATTTCCTCGGCTTCTAGTTGGTTGGACACTGGTAGCTCCATTTCTAGGCTATTTGGATCCATAGATTGGCTTGTATTGATATTGATACCTCGCATAAGTGCAGCCTTATAAGGGCGAGAGATTTTACGAGTATATGGTAGAAATTCTATTTCTCTCCCAAGAGTTTCGATTTTTATAGTAGTCATATTAAGCGGTGCAATAAAAAATAAATATTAAGCGTAAATTGTAGATTTTGCATTTTGCAAAGTTGCCGTAATTTGTTTTGTTTCAGATAGTTTATAGAGTCCAGTAAATCCAAATGTTTGTTTTACAATCTCATCATTATTACTATCTCGATCCCATTCTTGTAATACTACGCTTGCAAGTTGGATCGTAATACTTTCGTATTTAGTGGCACCAATAAGGCTACGACCTTCTATTACAAGTTCTATAGCCTGTTTTGTTCCGGCGTTTGCTAGGTTTCTATAAGTTGTACTATTATATATCATTTCAAAATCTCCAGAAATGCGGAGATCTTGGTTATGTTGTGTACCAAAGTCGAGAGCTTCCGTACCATCTGTAGAAGTTTGGAAAATCTGCGTAAGATTTTTCTCGATATTCAAATTAAAAGTAGTAACACCTACACGAGACGCCGCACCAATTCCAGCTATATCGTTAGCATATTTAATAGAGGCTTTAGATACAAGAAATGGATTTTCCCCAGTTGTAAGAAAAGAGGGACTATTTCCTGTAGCATCTGTAAGTGATCTACTTACGATTTTTGTATCGAATCGAAGATAGTCCCCAGCCTCTCCAGAAATAGAGAGAGTATCGAGCATACCGTATGTACCTTGTTCCTCTTGTGTAGCATCATCATGGATAATAGTAGTGGTCGGGTGGCTATTATCATTTTTTACAGTGAAAGCGTGGGTATATACCCCAGTTTCTACAAGTGAAGGTGTACCAGCTGTACCAAGTGCTAGTAAAAGGAGATACCCAAAAGAAGTAGGACGAGCTATACCCTTTCCGGTAATTTCTGCCCATTTTTTTGTGACATGAGCATCCGCTCCAGCTGAAATAGTACCAAAACCGCTCTCGTCTGTTACGAGTTCTGTTTTTGGTGTTACTTTCAACTCCTCTAGTGGTAGCCATACATCTATTGCACCAGCAGTACCGGCCGTAGTTTCTATTCAGAGTGCTACGCTATGTTTTCTTCCTATTTCGATAGCCATAAAAATTATAAGTTAGTATTTAAAACATTTTGTACCTCTTCTGGATCTTTTGCCTCTACTATTACTCCAAACTCGGGGCAAGCGTATAGGTTTGTTTGTTTTGTTTTTTTTGCCATAGGTGTAAAATTACAGGGGTATTATACTCATTTTTTGATAAAATCAAAAGCTAATCGATACTATAATGCTGTAAAATTTCTAATTGTATTTCAAAATACCTATTTGGTACCGTATTCCCATTTTCATAACCCCAGGTAAGCGTATACGGGAGAAAGCGATCTACCGTACCGCCTAGAGTCTGGTTTTCCCTCTTCCTAAGCTCTGCTAGTATATCATCTGCTAGCTTTCGCATAGTTGTTTCCGTCGCTACCTTGTCCTCGGAGACATTCACGGCACGAATTGTGAAACGGTAGAGGGTTTTATTAAGTTCCGTATCTAGCGTATCCTCTGTAGCATCTCCAGAAGATATGGTAGCGTATGGATATTCCGGAGAGGTTGGCACTTGCGTATCGTAAATTTCTGCAAGTCTACCGCCTGCTCCATCGCGTACGGTTTCAAGTATGGTTTTAAGTTTTTGGGAAATTGCGTAATAGCTCATATATTAAAATTATAGGGATTTAATTACTGTAGATACTGCTTTTTCAAACTCATTTTTTACTATTTCTTCTGCCTTATCATATGCTCGCTTCATATAGAATTTTTTACCCGGGTTTTTCTTATTCTCAAATTCACGGCGTATAGCGTATACTACTTTTCTAGATCATACTCGAGCCTCTGTACTTGTTCTTGTAATATTTCCAGGATCTACGCCTATACTCTTTTTAAGTGTTCCCGTATCTATAGGGGCATTTTCTCTGGCCAGTTTTGCAATATTTTGCGTACTATTTATTAGCCCTATTTGGTTAATACGGCCCATATCTAAATCGTCGAGATTTATCGAAACTTTTACATTTATTTCCATTTTATGTAGTGGCTTCGGTTATAAGATACTGGTGGTGCGTTCATACAAGTGATCCATGTACAGATTTACCGCGTATATCGTATGTACGGCCCGTATCGTCTGTTACTCGATCGCCTATATCGATCGTCGCGTGGTTTCACTCTGTCATCATTTTATGGGCGTAAAATGCTGGATCTCACTCGTATCATCCTCATAATTCCTCCGAGCTTTGATTTATGTATACTGCAAGGCCAGTAAACAAACTAACAAAAACCCGCTTTTCCCCGCTAGCGGTAAGCCGTGATACGGATATTATGCGGTTTTTAGTTGGTAGCATAGATTATATTTATGATAGTACTGTATGTACTGTGTATTTTGTTACAATTGCCTGGATCATGCCCTTAGTATTACTATCTACTATAGTATCTAAAATACTGGCATCCTTAAAATTCACACTTAGGAGATCTTGTTTAAAACTTGCTATACCGTTCGAATTACGAGTATTGTATATAGCTCCTACGATCGTATTTATTGCTAGTATTACATCATTTGGGATTGTAGCATATCCAGCCGTATAAATAACTTTGTACTTATATGGGAAAGCTGTAGGCATAGATACTGGATATTGTAACTCCAATTTTGACCCAATAAGCGAATAATTTACATCAATAGTTCCAGCACTTACACCATTTACAGAAGTTACGGCCGTTGGATTTATAGATTGCAGATAAAATACTCTACCTTCATTACAAGGGTTTTGTCTATAATAGCCAATATCGAAATAATCGGTACGGACTTTGCTTTCTATTCCATCTCCTACTAGTGTATCAAATAACGCCTCGGCACCTTCCGCAAGTTGGGTAATGAGAGCATCGATACCACTAGTACCAAGGTAGGCGTTTATCGAGGCTGTAGTAGTGTATTTAAGTGCCATTTTTTGGTATTATTTTGTAACTTTTACAGTAATTTCATCCTTTCCGTCGTCCTTTACTTCTGTTTCTACTGTACCAGTTGTACCAGGTACAATAATTTCTGGTACTTTGTTTCCTCCCTCTACTGCCTTAGCTTCTTTTTCTGCTTTCTTAGCCTCTGCCTTAGCGAGCTTTTCAGCTTCTAAACGCTTAGCCTCTGCCTCCTCTACTGCTACATCGTTACCCTCTTTTTGAGTTTCTCCATCTTCTCCAAGTTGACGAAAACCAGCAAGGTACATACGCCCCTTATTTACGATCTTTTCGTCGATCTCGATAATTTCCCCAGTAACTACTTTTACCTTTGGCCCGTCTTCTGTAAGGCGTATAAATGTATGAGAGTTTTCTAAAATAAATTTAAAACTAAGATTTGCCATATAGATTATGGTTATAAAAATAAACTTAGAGACTAGGGGGCTTATCCCCCCTAAACTCTGTAGCTTACTTTTACGATTAGCTAATGTTGTAACCAAGTGCAACAGTTGCATCCTGTCCAGCAAGTCCAGTACCTCCAGAAGTTCCAGACGCAATAGCGTGACCGTAGAACCAGTATCCAATAACTTGGAGACCCTTTCCAGGTACTCGGTAAACTTCGATTTGATACTCTCCGTTTGTTCCCCATTGTACCGCTGTCTTATGTACTGCGAGAATAGATCCCTTAGTATTGTTGGCAGGAGTAGCGGAAACCTTACCGGCAGCGTTCGTAGCTGGGAGCCATCGATCCGCGTAGATATTAGCACCCATAATAGAAGGTACCGCACCTGTAAGAGCTGTAGAATTTACCCCATTTACATAGGCTTGCTTAAATTCCGCAATTCCGAGAGCTGCTGTACGAGCTCCGATAGAGTGAATATACGCCATATCCTCCGTAACTCCGTTATTACCGAGAGCCGCAAGGAGAGTAAGATAATCAGCAAAATCAAGAACACCTACATCGAATGCCTTAGAGTTAGCAAAAGCATTTTTACGAAGTCCGTCAGCACCTGTATAAGATTCTGTACCAGCTGGCGTACCGTCAATAAGGTTGATATTTGTATTAGCTGTTAGTACAGTATCTCCATTAAGAAAATCAGAAATCATAGTATTAGCCGCTGATTTTGCGAGGCGATCTTTTACAATTGCGAGAAGATCTACTACAGAGAAACGAAGTTCAGCCTCTGAAATATCCACACTAAAGTAACGCTCTTTTTGTGTGATTGTAACTTTAGCCGTTGGTAATTTTCCTAGACCTTGTGCAAATGCAAGAGCTCCAGTTGTTTGCTCTGGCATAAGTTGGTGCAATGGAGCTTCTCCAATAACGGCTACATCCATTAGCTTATCCATATCTTTACCATGGAAACCAGCTTGGAAAAAGTTCATAAGTGGGCTAGCCTTAGGGATTTGATCAATAAAATCAGTCATAAGTATATTACCTGGTACGAGTTCCGCACCATATCCAGTATTGGTAGTGTGCATAATCTCATTTGCCTTAGTTTCAAGGAGACTAGCCCCTTTAGCTTCAAGGTTTTTGAGTACATCGTATTCAGTCTCTGCTCGTCCCATGTTCTTAAGTTCCATACCGAGACCTTCGGCGAGGGTTTTAGTGTCTGTAACACTTGAAACAATTGGCTTTGCACCGCTTTTTAGTATGCGTGCTTTAAAATCAGCAAAACTCATATAAATATAGAGTTAAAAAATAAATTGAATTAACGACCTAGGTTTTTTAAAACCATTTCGTCAGTTACTGGTACTTGTGTCATACTTTTTACAGTAGATACACGGCCTGGTCGTACCGTTTCGATATTAAGTACTTCCTTTTCTAACTTGGTATACTTTCTTTCCTGTTCCCCTAGAGACTTTTTAATGGTCTCTACTTCATCGGTAACGAGCTTTTTAAGTGTATCCTCGAAAGCCTTGGTAAGTGTCTTAGTAGTAGCGTCTACGGCTTCGGCAATAAGGGTTTTCACCTCATCCTCAGTAATACCGTTTATAGGTGTTTCCGCGGGCTTTTCGTCGCCTTTCACGACCTCGGTTTTAGCCTCCTCTACCGTCGTATCGATTGGAGGTGTTACCTCTTCTACGATTGCCGGAGTTTCGCCGGCTGGTACTTCCACGGTAGTAGTGTTGGTTTCATTTTGTGCGGGTACCTCGGTAGGAGTTTCTACTACTATAGTAGGATCTACTACGGGTGCCTCCTCGTGTTCGTTTGGTGCTCATTTTTTTTGAGTTGCCAAAGTCTTAAGCGTCTTAGTCTCCTCGACGAAAAAGTCTTTCGCTACCTGAAATAGTGCATATGGATTGCAAGGAGTAGAAACTATTGAAACCTCTACGAGATCCACCTTAGTAATTACTCTTATTACATCCTCACTATAGAGATCGTCCCACTCATACCCAGCCATAAGACCATCTACGCTATTATATATTACATGGCCTAGCTCGTCCTCGTATTGATACGCCTGGGTAATAAATCCGATAGAGAATGCACCAAGTACACCGTCTATGATTTTTTGCATACATCCGTCAATATCGTACATTACATCCCCGGCTACTTCAAGTCCGTTACTCTTAATAGTACCGTCCGTAAATTGCCCAATAACTTTATTATCGTCATGCTGTAAAAGCATTACCGGATTTTTAAGAAAAAGAGGGAGAGTCTCACTAAAAGCGGTAGGCAATACCTTATCTTTTACGCGGTCTACATCCCCAGTACTTGCGAAACCCTTAATACTGATACTATCCGCCTTTTTTTCAGCTAAAAACTTTGTTTGAAAGTATAATACTTTGTTCATAAGGGTATGATTATTATAAATAAAAGCCACGCATAACCTAAAAAGGTATAGCGTGGCGGTGCTTTTTCCTGGTAATTATACTCGATTTTTAAAAATCTCAAATAGTTTTTTTATGTCTCTTCAAGTAGCTCATTTTTCTACCATATGTATACCTGATATGCTTTTTATTCACACTACTTGGTGTGTACTAGTACATCTACAGTTAATATCGTGGGTAGACGGTGCAAACTCATCGCCTGTACCAGGGAAAGTATCATTAAGTGGTATTTCTCCAGCGTCTTCATTTTCTACATGACTAGGTCGTACCTTGTCGTCGTTGCTCGTTTGCCATTCTTTTACAAGTACATATCATTGGTCATCGAGTACACGAGCTGGCTCATAGTTAGCCCATCCATACGATCGCCCTATTTCATTTACGGCTATTGTCTTGGCCCGAGCTTTTGAGAAAACAAAAGGATCCACCTCGCGTATCTGTTTTGCAATAGCACCATAGCTATCCCCTTCCGCTATTCCGTTTTTTATTATACCTCGCAATTCGTCCCGTGTAGTTTTCAGTATGGAGCCTTGCCGTTGTGATAGCATAAGATCCTGTAGATCCTGTAGGTATATTGTAGCTGGCTCGGTTGCTATATCAAATGCAAGGGCGTAGTTTTCTGGTAGTAAATCCTTATATCGCTTTATTGGATCTTTTGCCCCTTCCTCCATTATTCGAGGCAATACCTCCAGTAAGTACTCTGGTATATCCTCTTTTGTTTCATCGAGGAAAGGATCTATAATATCGTCATCTATAGACTTTTCGATATATAGCCGGTATCCTTTCCCTTCTTTTTCTAGCATATCGGCAAAAATCCCCTTATGTTTTTGAAGGATTTTATAAATAGCCTTAGATTTTATGGCCTCTTGGTTTTTTATGTATCTTTCGCGTTTTGTCATTTTACTTAGTTGTATTTATAGGATTATACCCATTAAAATATACGCCGTAGTTTTGTCACGGCTCTAAATCTTGGAAAAGTTCCGCCATTTTTTCTGAATATGTAGCCCTTAACTTTTCCGCCTTATACTCTTGCCCGTTGTCCTGGTGTAGTCATCCCGTTCGCCTCGATCTCGATAATTTCCCCAGATTTAATATCGAGGTCTATATCGTTTTCGTATGTATCTTGGTTTTTGTGCATTTATTAGTTTTTAGAAGAGACGAGTTTTATTCTAACCGGTGCATTTTTTGCACTACTTGGGTTTGCATTTGTAGCCGTTCCTATTGGCTCGGGATTGCTACCATTTACAAGATCTGATAAAAGCCGTGTATTAGAGCTTACTATATGCTCGTTTGCCATCTCGTCATCGCTTGCCTCGTCTCCTATATAATCCAATGCTCTATTTATAGTCCATAGACCACTTGCCACATTATCACGGGCGAGTTTGCATCTCTGCTCGTAATCATCTATATGCTCGTCTATTATAACAAATTCGAGCTTTTCATACTCTGGCCAGTCATGCAAGAAGGTATTAAAAATAACTGATAATCGACGCTCTAATGGTCGTATTGTATTCTCGATAAATTTAGTATATTGACTGTCTCAGTTTGAGTGATTTACATCCTCTACATACCCTAGGATAGTACGAGGTACGCCCATTGCTACGCAAACTTTATTAGTTGCAGCCTTACGCTGATTGTCAAAACTCATATCGGTATGACCTGCCGTAATTGTTTTTACATCTGTAACGGCCGAGCTTGCGATACTCTTATGCTTATTATGTCCACCTCGTAGAGTTTCTTGTATTTGTTCGTATACTTGTTTTTGTTGATCTCCAGTAAGTCCAGCCTGTAATACATAGAGTGCACTAGGTATACCGTCATTTTTAAAGTATGCGTGATTCGATAGGCTTGCCTCTTCGTCTCCAAGTACATCTATTACTATAGTCTCGAGACAAGATATACCAAACACCGGATTATCCATATCCTCATCCTCCATAAATACGATAATATCAGCAGCGTCATAATTTTCCTGCTTACCTTTACGAATTGGATTTTTATAGATATACCGAATTGGCACAAGGTCGGCGTCTGTTACTACTGAAACATATCGAGGATCAAGTACCTCATAATTTTTGATATTACGAGCGTTATATACTCGGCGGATAAATGTATAACCGAAAATATCTAATTCTTTTACGATCTTATTTTTAAGTACATTGATACCACCGCTACGCTCCATAACTCACTCAAACTCTGGAGCCTTTACAGTCTTTTTGTTTCCTGTGCTCTCTATAGTTTGCTGAATCTCGTACCCATTTTTCATACTCGTCTCTTGCTTTTCTTTTATCGCACGGCGAATATCTGTATTTACTCGATACATTTTATAAAATTGGGCATTGTTTCTAGCAATACCCATACCGTCTAATACACTACCGTCATATGATCCATATCGTGTAGAATATGCGATACTAGCATTATCTACGCTTTTCTCTTCTATTTTTTTTGGTGCCTTCTTTTTTGTAGTCGTCATATCATGGGAAAATTATAGGATATAATGGCGTATTTATGTCCGTATTATACTTTTTATCGCAAAAAATGCAAAGCTAAAAACCTCACACAAAAATCTCTACTCCAGTATCTAGCGAGTATACCATAGCATCTACTATATCGTCCTTTTTTACATTCGGGAAACGGCCTAGCCTTTCTTGGAGTATTTCAGTACCCGGGAGAAATAGTACTTTTCCTTGTGTAAAATCGCTCTCTTTTTCTTTAAGGCGTGTAATTTTGTCCTTTGTAGCTGTAAGTATTTCGGTAGCTAATCCGTCGGCTTGTAATTGTCTTCCTATGAGTTCTCCACCGTTGTTACTTTCTATACGGATCATGGAGGCCTTAAATGTATTATATACCTGTTTTATAAATGGCCGGTATATACTTTCTTGCTTTTGCGGGCCTTCCAGTTCGTACACGGCAAGTACATATTTTGTACCAGCTAGGTGGCCAGTTACTACGATTGCTAGGGCATCGCTTGTAGTTTTTAGAGAAAAAGCCGGATCTATACCAATCGTAATACGCACCTCCTTTGGGTATCGGTCGATCGTCCGTATTAAGGATTTTGGTATAATCGTCTGGCCGTCTATGTACGGTATAAGGTTATAATTTGGCTCGAAGTCGCTACCCTCATCGATCTTAAGTTGTTCTACTACTGCATCTGTAAATACTTCGGGCCATATATTTACTCCGTTTTCGTCAAATAATGCAAGCTCGTAAATATTCCATCTTTTTTTCCCTTTATATTTTTTAATAAATCGAGGGACTATACCGTCTTCTTTAATTACATTACCCAAAAATACTATTTGTCTCCTTACTGGATCTAATGCTCCTATCGTTTCCCCTGATATTCTTTTTTCGTTACTGTCGATAATTTCTATATTTTGTACTGATTTATTTACATCTACATCGTCGAGAAATAGAAGAGTTGGACGCTTTGCTCCTTTCCCTTTCTTGTATATGTTAGCTCCTCGGAGAGTTTGCCCAAGTGATCTAGTCTCTATTTTTACACCGTTCGTACTATCAAAATTAGAAACTGATTTTTTCGCTAGATCCTCGCGTTTACTCTCTAATGGAAAAAGCATACCGTAATCCTCTGTTATTGAGTCCTCCATAAGCATCTTGGCAACTTGCGTAACCCATGCAGCACTCAGTACATCCTCGAAGGATTGCACTACGATATAGTCGTGTTTCTGATAGGCTATACACCATACCGCGTATCCTCTCGCTATAGTAGTCTTTCGAGATCAACGGAAAGCCTTAAGAATAACATTTTCTCACGCTTCCATTTTAGCTGCCCATTCTCTATGGAAATCTTTAAAATCCCACCCCCAATGGTATAGAAAAAACTCTTCGAAATTATTGGCAAACCAATGCACTCGAAAACTTTTATCGGTTTCTATCCATTCTCGTATTTTCTCAGGTGTAGGTGGTATTAGTGCTGCCATTGTATAGATAAAATTACTCTCACATTTCGATCGTGTATCCTATTTTTTTCCGATTCTTTTTTATTTGCCAATCCGCTACCGTTACATATCTTTCAGATCCATCGTATAACTGGTAATTTATAGAGTCCTGTAGGATAATTATAGAATATACCCACCACTTAGAGCCTGCTAGTAGGTGTACCTCTTCTCATACACTATATTTTGTAGTGATTTTTATCATATTATTTTTTTATCTTAGAGGCTATAGCATACTCTAACGCGTTTCGTTTCTCCTCTGATAGTTGCATAACTCCAAGTACTCATACACTGGTTTGCTCTACCTCGGTTTTATCTCTATACCCGTGGTTGTTCTTAAGTACGAATTGTGCAAACTGTGCATTAAAAGTTCAATTAAGTCCGTTTTCTATCAAAATACTTTCTTGCATTTGCTTCGCACGCGCGTAAGCTACGGAAAACCTAGGATATTTTAATTTTCCCGCCTTCGCTTTCTCTCGATAATCAGTCGGATAAATTGCGTTTGACCATTCCAGTAAAGTATCTTTATGTACATCGATCATAAAAGCAAACCGCTCTAATGTCGGGAAAGTTGTAGCAATTACCTTGTGCGTTTCGTCTTTTATAAGGTGTCGCTTATACCCATCCTTATCGGGCCGTATATCATCGTCAAACTCCCCCCGTACCTTCCGATCATAATACTTACGATCTATATAAATCTCTTGGGATATACCACTAGTAAAATCTATAAGCATATCCGCGTACTCCTCTCTATATTTTGTAGGTCTACCTCCTAGGTTATAACTCTTACGCTTTACTACCTTGGTATCTGATACACTAGGCATACCCCTTTCGTCTACTACTACCTCTGTACCGTTCTCGTGGGCCTCTACTATCTCCTCGCTTACCTTTTGCGGAGTTTTTGACTTTTTTACACTCGGTTTTGCACTTTTTGACGGGTTTTTTACATCTTGTGTAATTTGTGTAATTATTTTACTTTTTCTCTGGGGTTTGGTAATAACGGCCGGGCTTTCCACCGTACCGCCATTATACCCAGATTTATCAATTACCTTTTTTGTCATTACTAGAAATATATAAAAGTAATCTGTTCCATAAATCGACCAAAAAAATAGATACTTACGATCTCCTTATTAAAACTCTTATAGGCGATATTTACACGGATTGCCTTGTTAAGTATTGGAAACTTTCGGCACGCTCTCATATACCAAGCTGGTATAGCATGGGCTCGGAGATCCTCCAAGGCCTTTATTTTTTTATTTGCAAAGGCTCTAGCACTCTCTCCCTCCCCACACCCTGGAGTCATCCGCCCAATTTTTACAGTTTGCATATTTTTAATTAGATTATGATATATTTTTAAAAAATCTATACATGGGCTACTTTTTATATTTTTAATACATTCAATATATTTTTTTATTTCATTAGTATTTTTAAATGGTATTACTATTGGTGGTGTCCAATCGTGGATTTTTAAAAAAAATTTATTCTGACTTTCATTATAAGATAATGAGTAGTTATTTATTATTTTATACCAATAAAATCATAGAATTTTATAAAATCCTAATTCGTTTAACTCTGATTTTTTTGGGGTATACATAAGTCTAGTGGTTAAAATGTACGCACTCAAAACCTATAGCACCCTTAAGGTACGCCCCTCCACTTTCTGTACACGCTGTACGATCTTGCAAAAGGATATAAAAAATCATTATTCCAATAATTGCGATTATTATAGCTCCGATAGTTTGCATAAAAAAGAAAAGTAAGAGAATAGGATCTATTTAAGTAATCCTTGTAGTGTTTTAAAAAAGTGGCTATTTGTTTTATCTAAGTACCGTTTTTGTATTTTGTTACCTACTGGTACAAGTACCTCTACAAATTCCTCTTTTCTACGCTGAAAGGCCCGGTATGTTTTTTCCTGGCCTTCCATTTGGTAAAGTTCTCGGAGTTTGTAGGATCTTATTACGGTTTGCAAGTGTCGCAAATTACGAGGTAAAACGACGGTAAGCGTCGTATAATTGCATATTATGGAAATATTAGGCTTTTGCAAATTTATCGAAGTGCATAGCCATATACGGATATATACCAATTTCCTTACGATTTTTGCATATTTTCCCGCAAAAGTTCTTAAATACTCCATTTGGCCGGAGTGATTGTACCGTATACCCGCAAGGCTCATAAGGCTCTACTTCAAAATATCGGATTTCCTTAATCTTTCGGTAGTTACCCTTTCCCCTCCGATCATATACAATATCTCCGGGCCGGAGTCTCATAAATTCGATTTTATCCATGATCTAAGAAATTACATAATTACGCCGTAGCCTCGCCACCACCTTAAGCCTATCCGATACTCACTCGATAAATTGTACCGTCGAGTTATCAGATATAAAACTCTGTCACTCTAGCCGTATAAGTTCCTCGTATTGTCACTTATTCACGGCGAATATGCACCCCCCCCGCAATCTTTAAGGCATCCATTATGGTTATGTATGCTACATATTGTTTTTTCATGGTATGAAAAATAATAAAATAAATTGAATTATCTGAAATTTCTATATACTGATTTTACGCCGTATATGGGCCATTTTTTAGTATCTACTCATATCTCCATATATAACCTCCCGCATATAGCCGTTTTCATTTAAGTACATGGCATATATTAGGTATTGCTACTCCCGTAGCTAGGCTTGCCTCGGTATACGAAGAAAATCTATTTATTGTAGATCCGTTTTTTGATATTTGTAATACTGGTATTTTCCTTTTTTCTACTGCATTCCTCCAATACTTTTTTCCTATTTCTGATAAATGTAATTTTGACCTTCATAAGATCCTATAGCTATGCTCCTGATTTTCTCCATTTGTTACCCACTCTACATTGCACGCCCTATTATCGTCTTTAATACCGTTTTTATGATTTACTTGCGGTTTGTTTTCGGGGTTTGGTACGAAGGCTATAGCTACTAGACGCTGGATAGGAAAATATTTTTTTATATCTGATTTATGAAGTATTACCCTTAAATACCCTTGCTTATTTCTTTGCGGTTTTCTTATTTTTTCTCTGTATAAAATTTTCCACCTTCATTTTTTCTGTAAGCTTTTTACATTTCATAGATCCGATACCTCGTATAATCCCTCGTATCATTCTATCGGTTTCCAATTTTCCATATTTTATAATTATTGTACGAGTACAATATACTATTTTATCAGTAAAGCAAATTTATTTATAATAAAATATTATTACGCTTAAATTCCTCTTTTACTTCCTGGATCGAGGAGGCAAAACAAGCTATACCACCAGATCGATCCACACCGTCTAAAAATGCCCGTTGTTCTACTCTATGCTGGTATTTTTTTATTGTCTCCTTAGAAAGGTTACGCCTTTGTGCGTCGATATACTCGGCTGTAAGTACCTCTATCGGTCTATCCGCTTTCTCCATTTCACTAGGTTTTTTTACTTCGATTGCAAAATAATAACCCATATAGCACCCGATAATATCAGATATACCCGGGCTAGAAAAATTACTTTTACGAGTTCGGTATATATTATTTTTCTGATCGTAGAAACCTTCCGAGATTATTTTAGATACTGTAGCTCACTTAAGCATGAGAAACTCGCATATTTGAGCCTCTATGTATTCTTCTTTTTGTTCTTGTATCATAAAATAAAATTAAGTAATATTCGGATTATCGAAAATAGGGTTTTCGTCGTACTTCACAAAATACGGCATAAAATTATTTTGATCGTCAATAAGTGTTTTGTATCTCGGGATTTGATTTATGGAAATACGCGTTTTCGAGTTCTCCATATGCTCGCTAGCCGTATTTTTTTCGGAGTACTCGGCTACTGATCCATTTCCTCGTAGAAAGTCATTTATACTACCTACAGCTACTCCCCAGTGGCCACCCTTTACCTTTTTGCCGTCCTCCTGGATCCAGTACAAGAAACCAAAACGCCGGAGTACATAGAAATTACCATAATCCGTATGGGTAAGCCCTGGGATTTTACTTTTTTCAATTGTATGCGTATTATTTTCTACACAATATGCGTACACCTTTCGGAGTATTTGTAAGTGCATTGGTGTAAAATATATACGGTATATCGAGTGCTCTAATCCGCAAGTATTGCAATGGTATCGCTTTTCCTGTTTTGTTTCTTTTACAAGATATACAGGCTTACTAGACTCTATTTTTTCAATGAGCTCTAATAGTATATTTTTAGCTAAAGGATATTTTATAATCATATCATTTATAGCCTTTATAGTATTTTCCATAAGTATAAAAATTAAGTAATTAAATCGGGTATCTCTTCTATGATTCCTGTAGTCCTGTATTTATCTGTAATAGTTCGTACCTTTGCCCCGTATATGTCTTGCCACTTCTTACCGGCGGCGTCCCTCATTTTTTGAGTAAAAGACTTAAGCTCATACTCGGCCCGATTATTTATATTTTTTTTCTCATCCTCACTAAGTGTGCTGTAAAAACTTCGTATTTCCTTGTAATTTGTCTCGGTTTTGTCTTTTTCTTCTTGCTCTTTTTTCTTATACTCGTTTTTAGTATCCACTTGCTCCGCTATAGTTTGTACAGATTTTAGCGTCGGATACTTCTCTACCATGTAGTCGTATACCCATCCTCCCCGGTGTAGCGTTGCATAATCGCTTTTATAGGTAGTACCTTTGCTTTCTTTATGGCTTGAAAGTTTCAAAAGTGCATTTTTATATAAGTTTCCGTAAATCGCTTTTACCTTTTCTATTTCCTCGGGGAGTAGGTGTACCAATTTTTCCACCTCTATTTTTTCTGGTTTCTCCTCTATAGATTTTTTAGCGCGTGTACTCTTCTTAGTATTCTTAGTCTTATTGGTATTCTTTAAGTGTTTCATCTCGTTTTCATCTCGTTTTCATTCCGTTTTCATCTCGTTTTCAATAGTGGTTTCAAGTGTACCCTGATATAGTTCCCAGTTTACCAGTCCTATTATGGTATACTTACAGTTTGTTTTGATTTCAATTATGTTTTCAGAATTTAGCTTTTTTAGAATATTCGAGACCGTTCCGATTGCAATACCGAATTTATCCGCTATTTCTTTTTGGAAAAAAAGACCTTCCCCAGCTCGTAAATCTATGAGATCTCCGCGTAGTGGTTTCTTACAATCCTGAAATTCTACATCGAGCATGATATGTATAAAAACTACCAAATAGTAAGGTTTCCAAAAAATAGGATTATCTCGTATTTTTCTATGTAGTTTCACGAAGCCGATATTTTGCATAATTATTCAGTTATAGTAAATTCTCAATTCCTAAGGGTATACCATGTATTTTCTTTTAAAATCTCTCCATCAATCTGTCAGCATTTCACATTCTTCGGATACCAGTATCATTCTAAATTTTTGTCATATTCAGCGAGTATAATCCAAGTACCAATAACTCATTTTGATTGTGATCTATGACCAATATCTGCCGTTATTCCATACTTTCCGTTTACCTCTGTTCGTGTGTAGTCCCCTGAACTCGCATTTTGTGTGGAGTCCCCTGAACTCGCATTTTGTGTGGAGTGCCCTGAACTCGCATTTCGTGTGTAGTCCCCTGTACTCGCATTTTGTGTGTAGTGCCCTGAACTCGCATTTCGTGTGGAGTCCCCTGAACTCGCATTTCGTGTGTAGTCCCCTGAACTCGCATTTTGTGTGGAGTCCCCTGAACTCGCATTTTGTGTGGAGTGCCCTGAACTCGCATTTCGTGTGTAGTCCCCTGTACTCGCATTTTGTGTGTAGTGCCCTGAACTCGCATTTCGTGTGGAGTCCCCTGAACTCGCATTTCGTGTGTAGTCCCCTGAACTCGCATTTTGTGTGGAGTGCCGGACATCTTTCATTACAATATTTGTATATTCTACTACACTTTTAATATCATCATATAATCGAAATTTTCCATCGTCTTCTATTTCACAAACTGGTTTTATATTAAATAGTCCCATCCCATTATATTCTCTTCATTCTTTATCTTTGATTGTATCAAGTTTTCCTTCATAGATATACCCATTATAGAGGTAGTCACTCGTTAAATCCTTATCTATCTTATCAATCTTATAATACCCTAGATTCTTCATCTCATTTTCTCATACTGTCATTCCAGTTTTTTCGAGAAATTTTACAATGTAATCTATATATTTTGGATCAATTTTTCAGTTTCATTTTCATTTTATTTGGTTTCAATCCTCAATAGTGCAATGCGGGAGATTTTTAGGATCACGGAGTGAATATATTTTAGAATTTCTACCAAAGTATGATGAAACACAGTGAGACATAAGTTTTCATTCTCTCTCATAGCATGATTTTGATATGAGTTTTACGATTTTAAATCAATCTAAAAAATCCATAAAAACCTCATAATCCTCTCATTCTTTTTCTATATCTTTTGTAGCCACGGATTGTAATTTTTTATGCCATTTTATCGTTTTTTCGAGTGCAATTTTATATCAAAATTTCGATATATCTATATTTGGATTCGAGAAAAGATAATCTAAAATCTGTTCTATTTCATCTTGACTCTCTATATTTGTTTCAAGATATTTTTTTAAGTGATTATTGATAAAATCAATCTCTACTGAATTTGAGTTATGAAACTCTTGTATGTATTGTATATACTTTTGCATATAATTAAAATTAGACAAATAAAAAACCCTCCCATACCGCACCGCCAGGAGAGTATTTGATACCATGAGTATCGGGGAGAGTTTTTACTTTATTTCTCTAAAAGAGAATGAGCTTATTATAGCTTTTTCTCTAATAAATCAATACTTTTTTTACTTTTCCTGGCGGTTGTATGCTTCATATATTATATTTTTATTTATTTTTGCAAAACTTTTTATTTTTCTTCGATTTTTTCCTCGGGTTTTCCATTTATATAGAAAGTAGATACTTTACGGTATAGTACTACCCTTTCTGCGGATACTTGTGTAGTAAATTCGCCCCGTGTCTCATCATTTACCCCATTTTCTTCAAGCCAGGCTACATACTTGGCCTCATTTTCCATAAATTCCTTTTTCTTAGCCTCCTCCTCTTCTTTTTGGATTCGTTCCTTTTCGATTCTCTCGGTCTCCTCTTTTCTTGCTTTTTCTACTGCCTCATCTTGTGCCTTTTTTGTCTCTTCCTGGCGTTTTTGTTCGTCCTCCTTATATTTTATCGCTTTCTCCTTGTCTGCGAGTTCCTTGGCACGCTGGGCTTGTTCCTCGGCTATGCGTGCGTTTTCCTTTTGTATGCGTTCTGATTCTATCCTATTTGCCTCGGCTATTTTTTCCTGCTCCTCCTTTTGTTTTCGTAACTCCTCGGCCGCCTCGGCATTCTTACGGTCGATCTCGGCTTGTTCTTGTAGTCTTTTCTCCTCTGCTAGTCTTCGCTCCTCTAGTTTCTGATCGTATTTTTTCTTGTGCATCTCTAGGAAAAATGGGAAACCTTCATCGCTCATTTTTGCCACTTCACTAGGTATAAATACTGCCTCGATCTCATTAAGTGCATCGTATCGCTTTTGTATAATGGCTTGTTCTGCCTCCTCTTTTTCTTTTTTAATACGGGCTTGTTCTGCCTCGTATGCTTTCTCCTTTTCGTCTAGTAGGATCTCGGTAGGGGAGATAATAGCTATAAGATCTTTTTCTATCTGTATAGCGTCCTTTTGTGCCTTGGTAAGGTTTTCGGTAAATGCCTTACGGGAGTTGGTAATAGTAGTACGGTTTTTCTGTAGCACTATACGGGCATCATGTACGGCCTTAAGTGTAGCCTTATCGGTAATTTCTACTTTTAGCATATCAGTACCCATTTTGGCTACTTCCTCTAATCTGGCAATCTCTGCAGTACGGAGATCTTGTACGCTAAATATCTTAGTTTCTACCATTTCTGTAGTTTCTGTTTCTTGTGTTGTCATAAAATGAAAATTAAGGGGCGAAACCGTCGCCCCGGTCGGTTATTGTTTTTTTGAGTGTTCTACTACATTTAATACGAATTTTTTAAGTGCTATCTCGTACTCGCCTTGGAAATCGCATATAGCTACCTCGGCCTCCATGATATACTTTTGTAACTCTAATCGTGTAACTCGTATAGTTTTTGTACGCACCATGTCATCGTATGGCTCTGGATTATGTATGATAAAATCCAGCGTTTCAAGTGTTTCTATTACTAAAAAATAGTGTATAACTTGCCAAAAATACTCACTTGGTATTTTATCCTCGAGCCAATATTTTACGAAGTTTTTACCAAGTGGCCCCTTTACCTCTACAGCGTGTCGTATGATAATATCGCCTTGCTTAGTTTCTCCTACTTGTTGTAACTCTACGCCGTCCGGAGATATACCGATAAATGGGTTATCTGTACGCTTTATAAATCCAGTACTTACGATATTTCGACCCTTGTATAATTCTTTTACAATGCTTTCTATTACATGGCCACGAGCCATTGTATCGCTTTGGTAAATGTCTTGGTGCGGTGCGATTTTCTCATATATAAGCTCATATATAAGCTCTAGGCGAGTGCTTTCCTTGCTGCTCATTACACGCCCTAGTCGTGTTCCGGTAATCCTACCGGCTCTAGCTTCGTGCCATTCACGCGTTCACTGGACAAAATCACAAAGCTCTATATTACTAATTTTAGTTTCCATATTTGTAGATAAAAAATAAACCCTTTGTATGCCTATATTTTCATTGGCATACCCTTACTACTAGGGATAATATTACTATTTTCGGTTTGCGGTAATTCCTGTTTTGGAGCTATAGGAGCTGGCGGAGTCTCTACTACTGGTGCGGTTTGCGTTGGTGGCAATAGATCAAGTATACTACCTTCGCTTGGGCGTTGTGCTTTTGCTTTTAGATCGTTTCTCGCTATTTCCTCAAAATCTGTATCGCCCTCGTTATCGTACTCGATAGCTCGCATAATACGCTCGTTTTTTGGTACAAGTTTTGCCACCTGTTTTAGTACTGTTTTTTTCCACATCCATAGTTCTGGATCGTTTGACTCCTTCCATGGGCTGGTAGCTGTATCCTTTCACTTACTGAATTTATCGCGGATCCCGAGTATTTCGGCCTTACCCATAGCCTTTGCGATTGCACCTCATGTAGGTAGGTCTACTATAACATACGCTCCGATAGCCGGGCTTTTATGTCGTTGCGGGTTGAATACATCGGGAGAGTGTCGGATAATTCCATTTTCGTAACTAAATTGATCGCATTCGCGTACTATTTCGGATCGTATAGCCTTGGCACCTGATCGGTAGAAAAGAGTAACGAGCCCCTGGTATCATAGTTGAAATTGAGCTTTTCCAGCGTATGGTAGTATATACGCTTGGCCTGATACATTACTAGGAAACATATCGAGCTCGGCCATTTTCATAAAAGATTGTATAAGGCTATCCCTCGTACATTCCTCCAGGCCTTTTACATTTTGGAAACAAGAAACCACGGCGGATAGAAACTTGCGAGATTTTACCTCGTCATTTTCCATGTACTGTATAAGGTTGTTGTATTGGGAGTGGAAAAGTCATACTTTTAGACTATCCACGCTTATAATTTCGGTACTCATAATATATATAGTTAGTCCTCACGCTCGTAGCAATCGGTTACATCGGTCGTACCGTCCGGGAGTAGGTGTACTTGTATGCCTTGGCAATCGCTTAGTAGTTTTCCCGCTTCGGGTATGTCGTCGAGTTCGATAGGAGTCATGGGGATAGGGATAAAAAAATAGAAGTCGCCCAAAAGATGATTTTGGGTAAACTTCTATTTATGGTGGTCGTATAATTTGCATGGCGGTGCGTTGGTTATATTTTCAGTATATACAAACTTGCATAAAAGCAAGTATTTTTTTATAAAAACTCCATGATTATTTGTTTTGGTAAAATATTCCAGCAAAAGTAAGACGAAGAAAATGTAATTTTATTGTTATCGTTATACTTTATACGCTTATCAAACATGAGTAGTTGCAAATCTTTATCCTTAAAAAGTTGCTTAGGTGCTGAATCGTTCAGCCATGTATTTGCCATAATTAGAGCAAACGGCTTTCCAAAAGATAAAGCACGCTCGAATATTTTTCGTTTCCCAGTAAATGGCGGATTGCTTACAATAATATCCCATTTCTCCGGCTCGTATGTATAGAAATCCCCCCCCCCTGATATATGAGAAAATACTACCTTAAATCACTCCTCTAGTAAAACTTTTACAAATTCACTTTTTTCAGTATCAAAAGGGCACCATATAATCCTATCTTTTGGTAAATACTTTATGATAGGTAATACCCCATACCTTGGAGTATAGCACTCATCATTCCCTCATTCTGAATATAGTACCGCTTTTGAGTCCATAGAATTATTTAAAATATAGATTTACCTCATCCTTTCTCCTTTCTGTAAGGCCTCGAAGTGCTACAAGTTTCCCGTCTTTTCGTACCTTATCGCACTTAAGCCAAGTACTCCTTTGTATTCCATATTTTTGGAAATACTTATAACAAGTACCATTATTTCCCGCAAGGCTTACAAGTGCGGTTTGCTGGTTTTTATTTGCCTTTGGAAAATCCCGTTTTACAAGTGCTACCCGCTTGTTGGTATACTCATAAAATCGCCGTAAGGCTTCTTTTTCTGTAATAGTCTCCCCCTTAAAAGAGGGAGTACCACACCCTATAGAATATCCTTTATGATCCCAGTAGGCCGTAAGGTTTTTATTATTTGGACCACCTCTACACTCATAGTAGAGTATAAAATCGTAGGTATCTACGGTTTTTACTACTTTTTCCTCATCCAATCTTGCACCGTATCCAGTTGATCCATGATTAAACGATAGTATTACTATCGCTACTAGGATCCTTAATAAGGGTTTTAGCATTTTTAGGGCTTAGGGATAAAGTGACGGTATCGCAAATATGACGATTTACAAAAAATTGTAATATTTTCATTGCCGTCTCTACCGATATTTGGGCGTATCATTTCTCATATCTAAGTATGGCCGAAGAGGACTTTCCTACCTCTTTCGCAAGTTCTGGTTGTGATACCTTATACTTTTTTCTTAGAAATTTAAGATGACTGGCTAAATCATCGGGAGCGTTTATATGTATAATCATATAGGTGTGTATTATATGCTAAAATTCGTTTTTTCCTATTTTTACAAGGAAAGTCTAGTATTTACTACCAATGTACTTACCGCTTTTTTAAGGGGGCTAATAGTGTTAGTAAATGCTAGACCATCCCGGTAATATACCGGTTGGCGTCCTTTATTCCTGAAAATAAATATAATAAAATGGGAAACTAAAAACCTACTACCAAAAAACTACCGTCTAAAATCTACTAATCTAGCCGAACGGCAAGAATTTTGATTTTTGTACATATCAGAAATATTACCCGCTTGCCATTGAGAATGCCAAACATATGGGAAACATTGCGGCCACATTTCTATACGATTTGTAGTATAATTAAATGCAGCAATTGATCCACCAGGGCCACAAGTTGGGCAAACTGGAGCTATTACAGGATCGGCCGCGTTTACTACGGCTGTAGTAGCAAGAATAGCTACCACTAGAGAGAAAATATACTTCATAAAAATGAAAGTAAGAAAATAAATAGTTTTGTCTCGTCCCGGAG
>ERZ650304.331-NODE-331-length-27126-cov-5.201877_pt1 | contig 27126 bp, 37 predicted proteins | sample MGYA00376240_ERZ650304 | MGnify/ENA primary metagenome ERZ650304 (study PRJEB26733, sample SAMN07839271) | wastewater metagenome | biome: small river; feature: stream; material: water | place: USA: North Carolina | collected 2016-03-01 ... | reverse complement strand
CGGAGGCATGCAGAACGTATTAGATGAAGTGGCTAACGGATTACTGAATGAGGTGAATGCGAAACCTGTGGCGATTGAGGGTAAGCCATGAGCGACGAACTGAAACCATTGCTGCCAGCCCAAATGAGCGATGAGCAATTTCGTAAGTATGTCTCATCCCTCAAAGTTGGAGAACGTGTCATTGAAACTGGCAAGTCATGCATGGCTGGTGCAGTTGGCACGGTCTATATCTGGACTAACGAAGAAACATGCGGGAGTAAATGCGTCATGTGGGGGTGGCCTAAAGATGTCGCTACCCTGGGAACTAGCGTCACGCATGGGACGCGACGTATCAAAGAGGTATTGGATATGTTTAACACCCGCGCCGCGCCAGCCGTTCAACAGGACGCCAAGCCGGTGCGAGTGAAGTTGCCGGATCGAATGGAACCATCGGCAATTGGTGATTATATGAATTACGACATCAATGGCCGGTATTTGAGACGGGTTGATGTACTCGCAGCGCTTAAGGCGGCTGGGATTGAGGTGGAGTGGTGAGATTCTTACTGTGGTTAATTGTCATGCCCTTCGCCTTCATCGCCGCGTTACTATGGATTATTCCATCATTCTTCATCATCTGTGTGCTCGGGCAGTACAAGAACTGGAGTGTCTACGATCACGAGGATTGGATGATGCCGTACTTCCCGGTGGAGTGGGTGCACAAGAGATTTAGTAAACAGGAGGAGTCATGACCACCATCCTCACCCTCGCCACGCAAATTGGGGATCCGTTACGGGTGAGAATCCTTAACGCTGGTAACGCTGCTGACATTGATAGAGTTAACGTTACACATAAAGAATTAATGTCGGTAGCGCTGCTGCGTGCGGTGGAATTGCTGAAAGACACAGAATGCCATCTTGAGGGGTCGACATTCAACCCCCACATATGTGAAGATATCCAGGACTTTCTCACGGAACTCGGCAAGGAGATGGCATGATCTACGAATGCGGTTCTGAGCGTATCCAATGGGAAAAATCCCTTACACAGACTAGTCGACCAGATTGTGGCGGAATTAATTGTCATAAGTTAGAGCCAGAACAATACGATGATGACGATGACACATGTGGTCACTGCGGCGGATCAGGAGAAGAGGAATCAAACGACCCTCTATGGGACGGCTTTGATTCGCGAGGTAATCCGAATTACGTAGAGTGCTGGAATTGCCGTGGGACTGGAAAGCGTAAGCCATGAGTAGCCCCATCTACAACCGGATCATGGAATACCACAAAGACAATGCGGAGCAGCTAGCGCTAGAACATAAAGTATGGGACAACACGCCGTTTATCATTGATGTGCATATCGGCAGTATGCACACGGAAGAAGGTATGGATAGATTCGATCGCATGCATTCATGGCTAGAGAAGAACATTGGTGACGAAGCGTGGCCGATTCACGATAAGCCGGGGAATTGGCACCGTGCTGGGGCAACGGTAGACGGCTGGACCTGGATCGGCTTCCACACGCAGGAGATGGCGGATCAGTTCACGAAAGAGTTTCCGTTATTTGTAAAGGCGAAGTCAGATCAGAAACCCGCCGCCTAGCGCCGAAAGCAAATCACGTCTAAAGCTCAAGTAAAATGCGTCGCAAAAGCTCAACGCTAGCCCACGGTGCCGCACGCGCCGTAGAACTAGACGGATCCGCCACCCACCGGCGTAGGGTGCGCTCGTCGACGACAAGCAGTTTTGCCGCCTCGCGTTGTCCGCAGTTAAAGTCGCGTAGCAGGGCGAGCAATGCATCCCGCAGAACGTCTGGCGGCGACGTTTGCGGAATGGGTCCGCGCCAGCGGATCGATTTAGAGGCCATGCGCCATCCTCCTGTTTTTGCGGATTTGCTCAAGCTCTCGTCGCCTTTTTTTCGAGCGCGCCCCTGGCCCGATGGGGTCGATCAGGCCGATATCGTCCGCGATGCGGCGGCGCAGCTCTCGCTGGGCCTCGTCGGGCTTTTTTCCCTGCTTCAATATCGGCCACTCCAGCAGGCGACGATAGAGCCGACCTCGCACCTGTGAGTGCGGTAATATTCCTACGAGTAATTGCGCGATATCCCGCGACCGAGAAACGCTCCAGCTCCTCTTTGTGAGCTGCCCGCATCCTGCTTTTGCCTGTGCGGCGACGAGAAGTTCATGCGGGCCGCTGAGCTGGAGCCTTAGCGATCCGACGCTCTGCCCGTCCTGGCCCGCTATCGTTGCCGACCAACACCCGCTGGTGTCGAGTACCCCAGCGAGCCACTCTAGATTGCAGATTTTTTTCATTTTGTTAATTTTATATCCCGCTCTATTTTCGCGATAGCGCTCTGGATTGCTGCGCTATGTGGCATTTTTCGCAGCATAGCGAGATGATCCGCGCAGGCAGGCGAGCGGAGCCATTCAGCGCGGCGCATATCGCTAGCGTGCTGAGCGGCTATGGCAGCCCTATGCTCCGCTTGGATTTTTTCTTGGCGGGAGATTTCCTTGTCGTCAGCTTCATTTTTTATGCGGATAATTTCGCGCTGGCATATAGCAATTAGAGCCAGCCACGGCGCCCGAGTATTAGCGAATTTGCAGGCTGATGCGCCATCTCTTGCTAGTTCTAGGGCTTCCCGCGCATATCCAGATAGTAGCATTTTTCGGGCGGCATGGAGTCTCCGCGATGAGGTCGCGGGGAAATTTATCGTCTGGCTCATATAGTGCTCCTGGGCAGTGCCCACGGTATCGGCGGCTGGATTGCTCGCTTCGATGGGCTGACTGTAGGGCCATTGGTCCTACAGTCAATAGTTATCTCTGGAGGGGGTGGCGTTGCTAGAGATTAGTAATCACCCCCATGGCGACAGCCACCGCGTCGCCTCATGCTCCACGGCATGAGTGCGCCCACCGCCGCCGAGATGGTCGCCTTTATTGATGAGGCTATCGCTGGGTTAATGGATCCCGCCCGTGGCGCCGCGATTAAAAAATCTGGCAGCCAAGCCGGCGTGATGATGGAAGCCTACGATCTCAGCGAATTACGCGATCTCCGTCGCGAATATAAAACAGAAATCGCCGAAGCCGCCAGTGATACTGGTATGTTGTCGCTCTCAAAAGTGACGAATCGGGAGCCCTCATGAAATCCTGGCTCCGTTCCCTCAATCCCTTTCAACGCGCACGAAAAGAATCGCCCCCGCCCCGCGTCGAGTTGGCTGAAACGCTCTTGGCGGAATTAAAACAACAGGTCACCCGTGGTTGGTCTGGCGCTGAAAATGATCGGCTCACTGGTGCCCATTGGGGATCCGCCACCAGCACGTCTATTAACGCTGATCTCGTCACCGATCTGGATACCCTACGCACGCGGTGCCGATATGAACGTCAACACAACGGCATCCTGGAAGGCATGGCCAAGAGCCACGTCTTGGATGTCGTCGGTCCACGTGGCCCGCGCCTGCAAGTCACCAGCACCGAAGATCCAAAATATGCCGCAGATTTAGAGAAAATCTGGCAGAACTGGTGCGAAGTCGCTGACGTGACTGGTAGTGGTCATTTTGCTGATATTCTTGGCCAGGATATCATGGCGGAATGGGATAACGGTGAATCCATAAAATTGATCGTAACGGATCCGGCCGCCCAGGGCATTCAATTCCGTCTGCAAACGATTCATGCCCGTCGTCTTTCTTCGCCATCCGGTGCCGGTATTGCGCACCTGCAAGATATTACCCTCGGCGTGCGGCGCTCCCCGATTGGTCGCCCTTTGTCGTATTTCATCCGTGATGATGTTGACAATGAATTCGCTCAACTCCAGGGCTTCACCTGGCATGAAGTTCCCGCCGCGAACGTGCTGCATGATTACATGCCCCAAGAACCCGGTCAGGTACGCGGCATTCCCCTAATGGCCGCCAGTCTGCACGTCATTGCCCAATTGCGTGATTGGGATCGGGATGTGCAGCAAGCCATGCGTATGGCCGCGATGCTCGCATTATTTTTCTACACTGATTCGCCCAATGCCAAACCGGCGCCGCTGGTCGGCACCATGGATATGGAAGCCGGCACGGTCGGCAGTGCGCCTCCTGGCTGGAAATTGCAACAGACGACGCCCTCGCAACCAGGCCAGAAATATAACGATTTCCGCAATTCGAAGCTCGCCGAAATGGGACGCCCCATGGGCATGCCCTTGATGCAAGTCAACCTCGACAGCAGCGATCATAGCTACAGCAGCGCTCGTTTCGATGGCCAAACGTATCAACGCGCCATCGAAGCCCGCCAAGCGCGCATGGAACGAAAAACCTGTCGCCCCTGTTTAGTCCAGGTCGAACGCGAAGCGCAATTGCTGGGCCTCTTGCGCAGTCGTCGCCCTGCTGATCTCGCCATTGCCTGGGGCTGGCCAAAGCGTCCGCATGTCGATCCCAACAAGGAAGCCGACGCCCTCCATACACGCCTGGAAGACGGTAGTATCGATCAAGATGGTCTGTGTGCGGAATACGGCTTGGATGCCGCGATTATTCGCGCCAAGCGACTCGCCCAGGGACTTCCCGCTGGTCCCACCTGGTTGGAATTGGGATCTACGCAAACCGCCCAAAGTCGTCGCGCGGCGGATACGGCCCAGCCCACGCCGCCCGGTAAAGCAGCATAATCGTGCATTACCAATCTCTAGTAAAACAACATCTGGAGACGCTGACCGGCGCGGCATGCTCGCTCCACATGTCCGCCGAAGATCGTATTGCGCGCAATGCTCCTGATGCCTGCGATGTCATTACGCGGGCCATGTCAGCACCGGCATCGATCAATGCCGATGAACGATCAGTCGAATACACATTAGCCACCGAAGATCCCACCGAATGTTATGATCCGGTTTTAGGTGTGGTTGATGAAATTCTATTAATGCGCGGCGCAGAATTGCGCGCCCAGGCTCCGCTGCTCGCTGATCATGAACGGTATTCTATCAATTCCGTACGTGGCTCCTTGCGCAATATGCGCGTCGAAGGCACGGCGTTGATGGCCCGCGCCTATTTCGCGAATGATGCCGACAGCCTGCGTGCCTGGGAATTAGTACGGCAAGGGCATCTCACTGATATTTCTGTCGGTGGCGTACGTCTTGCCCGTGAAACGGTCAACACGGGCGAAACCCGCGTTATTGATGGTCGTTCTTTCACCGCCAAGGCTCGTCCCTTGCGCGTGGTCACCCGCTGGCGCGTCCAAGAAGGATCCTTGATCCCGATTGGTGCCGATCTCAACGCGGTTGCCCGCGCTACTGCCCCATCCATCCCCACCTCCGCTCCCGTCAAGGATACGTCCATGAATTTCGATCAATGGCTCGCTGCTCGCGGCCTCGCCCGCGCTTCCCTCACCGCTGCTGCGCTCGCGCTGTTGCAAGCTGATTTCGATGCCATTCAACGCGCCGGTCAGCCTGCGACGGTGAACCCGCTCGTCGTCACGACGAACGCCGGCGATGAAGTCGCCCGCGCTCGTGGCATCAATGATGAACGCGCCCGCGTCCAGCAGATCACGGAAATTGCCGGCGTCGATGTCCCACCCGCCGACATTGCCCGTGCCGTCAGTGAAAACTGGACTGTCGACCAGATGCGCTCGCATGCGCTCCAGATCGTTCGCGCTTCCCGTGGTACCCAGACGACCACTCAGGTGCGCGGCACCGAACGTGTCGAAATCACCGCTGATCGTAATGATAAATTGATCCGTGCGGTGGAAGATGCCTCGATCATCCGCCGTGGCGGTTCCGCCGCCCAAGCGATCCCCGCTGACCGCCGTTCCGTCGCCGCAGATCTCCTGGGTGCTGGCCCGCAAGCGATTGCCCGTGCGGCCATCGGCGCAGATGCTCCGCATGATCCCGACCGTCTGTTTGCGCGTGCCGTCTCTACCTACAGCTTCCCGGTCGCCTTGGGCAACACGCTCAACCGCAGTCTCCAGATCGGTTATGAAGCCTACCCCAGCACCGCCATGCGTTGGGCCGGTCGCCGTCCGGTCAAGGATTTCCGCGACCATAAGAACATCAAGATCGGTAAGTTCGGTCGTCCCGAAAAAAATGGCAAGGCGGAAACGGTCAAAGCCGGCACGCTGAACGAAGAGGCGGAAGGCTATTCGGCGGATACCTACGCGCAGAAATTCAATTTCACGCGCCAGGATTTCATCAATGACGATTTAGGTCTGTTTGATCGCGTGCCCGTGTTACTGGGCGAAAACATGGCGATGAATATCGATGATCTCGCTTATGAAGTGCTGCTCGCCAATAGTGGTGTTGGCCCCACGATGGATGCCGATTCGATCGCCTTGTTCGCTACCACCCGCACTGATGGCGCGAACTACATCAATGGCGCGACCACGCTCACCTCTGCCGGCCTCACCGCCCTCAAGAAGCTGCTCCGCTTGCTCCAGCAGAATGGTCGCCCGATCAATGTCACCCCACGGTTCCTCTTGGTGCCCGCTGCCTTGGAGCAAACCGCGCTCGAATTGGTGCGCTCTTCGGCCATCGTCATCACGGGTACCACCGACAGCGTGCGCGGCGATACCAATGTGCATCAAGGCACCCTGGAAGTCATCGTCGAGCCTCGTCTCGATGCCGGCACCAACGGTACCACCGCGTTCTATCTGGCTGCCCAAGCCGGCGCCCGTGCCGAACACCTGGCAATCAGCTTCCTCCGTGGCCAGGAATCGCCCACAGTCGAACGCATGACCATGCAGGATCCGTTGGCGATGGGTTGGCTCGCCTACCACGACGTTGGTGTCAGTGCCATCGATTGGCGCGGCATCGTCCGCAGCAAGGGCGCCTGATCTGACGGATACGGTCGCCCCGCCGCTGATCGGCGTCGGGGCTTCCGCATCCACCAGTTCCTCTTCTTCACTCTTTCAAGGATCGCATCATGTCCGAAGCCATTTATCGTGCCGAATCCGACACGCTCGACTACACTCCGGTTGCCGCCATCAGTGCCGGCAAAATCGTCCGTATGCCTGACGGTCGCGCGGGTGTGCTCGCCACCGATCTCGCCGCGAGTGAAAAAGGCGCCAGCTATACCGAAAAAGTTTTCGATGTCATCTGCGCCGCTGCCACGGTCTGGAGCGATGGCGAAGAAGTCTTCTGGGATGACACCAATAAATTGGCCGTCGTCGCCGGTAATGCGAATGCCAGCTTCCGCTTGGGCGTGTGCGTGGGCGGAAAGTCCAGTACCAGCCTCACCACCGTGCGCGTTGATCTCAACGCCGTCAGTGGCATTGCGGCTAAAACCGTCATCGTTGCGGATAGCTCTGCTGTCAGCAATACCGTGACGGAAACCGTGGTGGCGACGGCCAGTTTCCCCGCCAGCGCGCTTAAGCAGGGTAATGTGATCGCCTTCCTCGCGGCATTAATTGCCACCGCGACCAATTCCACCGATACCTTCCGTGGCCGCGTACGCCTGGGCGGCGTTGCTGGCACTGTGGTTGCCGATACCGGTGCCATTGATCTGGCCGACAACGATGTGGGCGTGTTGCGTGGCGAAATAACCATCCGTGAAGATGGTGCCAGCGGTACTTTTGTCGCGGCTTCGCAATCCGTACTGAAAACCACGGCCAAACCCATCGTCGTCCAGAGTACTGCGATTGACACCACGGCGGCCATCACCCTGGTATTGACGATTGAGGAATCCGTCGCCAGCGCCAGCAACAGCGCCAAGGCCACGCAGTTCAACGTCAACGTCAAATAACCTGACGGAAACGGTTTCCCCGTCGCTTCGGCGGCGAGGATTCCGCCTCCGCCACGTCCTTGGAAATTGACGCATGCCCGATACGGGTGCGGCCGCAGGCCAACAAATTGAGATGGCAGTGCGCCTGCGTCGTTATGGCGCACCGCTCAGCTATGCGAATGCCGCCGCATTTGAAGCTGATGATTGGGCCTTGTCGTGGCGCATGGCGCAAACCACGCAGTCCTTCATTTATACCATTGCCCCGAGTCCGGTCGCCGCAGACGCGGCTTTGGGATGGCATGTTATTGTTCTGACCTTGGTTGACGGTGAAGGCGATTTGCTGCTACGAAAACCCAGTGGCATCGGCTGGACGCATCTGCCGTTGTATTGGCGCATCCGTGCTGAACAGACGGATACCGATGACGTGTACAACGCCATTCAACAATCGGTCGGTGTCGCGACCTCTGCTGATCTGTCTACAACCTTAGATTTCTCCGTCACGGATGACGACAGCTTGGTGCGTACCTTCACGGTCTTGAATGCCCTGCTCGCCTTGTTCGGGTATGATTCTACCGATCTCACTGACGATCCCGCTGCGCTCACCCTGGAAGGATCCTTGCGCGCCAGCGACAACAGTGCCGGTATTCCCGATGCCTGGATGGCCGTCACCGTGGTGACTGCCACCGATGGCGAAGATCCCGTTCTGCGCATATCCTGGGCAGATTATCCCAGTGCCGTCGCCTTAATTCAAGAAGGCCTCGATTTCTCTGCGACCGATCCCACTGATGATCCCGCCGTATCCCCGGTGGCCTATCTCTGGCAGGTACGTGCGGTCGGCGTGAAATCCTGGTCCGTTACCGGGGTCAATACCGGCGCGAAAACCTTTACCATTGCGGGCGATCAACGGCGCTGGTTCGCCCCCGGTGGTAGCCTGCGCAAAACTGCTACGGGCGCGGCTGCCTATACCGTCGCCAGCGTCAGTTACAGTGCTGGATCCACCACTATCACCGTTACCGCGACACCCGGTAGTGCAGTCGTCGATGGGCTGATCGAAGTCGACATCAAGTTTACCCTTGGGCATGGCACGCTCACCACTGATCCCCGGCAGATTCGCCCATGAGCGGCCCCAATGTCATGCCGGTGGGCAGTGAAATTGAACTGGAAGACCTCGTCGATTTAGGAATCGGCGGTTTCCGTCTGATCAATGCGTCTGGCGGCCCCATCGATTACGCCACGCCCTGTTACGTCGACAGCGCCGGCCAAGTGCGCCTCAGCAAAAGTGATGGCACGCAAGTAGAGGCCACCGCCGAAGTGATCAGCATCGATGGCACACCAATTGCCGATGGCGCGTCGGGCATCTTTGGTGGCCCCGGTACGGTCGTGACGTTGGCCGGAACCGCCGGTAGTCGTGGATTTATTACCGCGACACCCGGCGTGATTGGAGCCTGCCCCACCGCCGATGGCTCCTACATCACGGATGCCGGCGTTTTTGTCGATGACGGTGCTGGTGGAACAAATTTCCTCTTCAAGCCCGCACTTCCCGCCGGCCCCATCCTGACCCCACCATGAGCCACCCCATGCGTATTTTCCTGCTCTTCTGCGCATTATGCACGCTCTCGGCGGCCAGTACCGACAATGTGCCCGCGATTATTGATGCGACTGGTAAAACGTCTGCCTTGCCGGTCGGTAACGGCCTCGCCCTGCCGAATACCGGCCCCGTCTATACCCGTTTGCGTGCGAATGCCGCGAATGCGACGATTGATTTTCCTGCCACCTCGACGCTCGCCGGCCTACAGCTCGCCCAGACCTTCAGTGGCGCCGATCTCTTCACCGGCGGCGTCACACTGACTACAAACGGCTTGACGCTGACCGACGTTAATGTGGGTTTAGGTACTATCACTGGAACCATACTCGGTACCAGCACGTTACAGAAACTCGGATTCTGGAATGCCACACCAGTCGTGCAACAGACTGGCGATGTCGCTACAGCGTTGGCAACCCTGGGCCTTGTCACTGCTCCCACTATTTCCGCTACCACTGGCATCGATGGAACCTTTCGAGTAATCGGCAGCGGTGATGCGACGAAAAAGCTCGCCTTTGAAGTCGATGCACAGACTACAGGCAAGACACTGACGATCGATACAGGCGCGCAAACGGTTGACAGAACGCTCACCATACCGGTATTGACTGGAGATAGAACTGTTGCCGTCATCGATCAAGCGCAGACATTTAGCGCGGCTCAGTCGATATCTGATACAACGGATGCTACCACCACCACCACCGGTTCGCTCACGACACTCGGCGGCATCAGCTACGGCACAACTAAATCTCTTTACGGCGGCTTGACAAAGATGGCCGATGGAACTGCGGGCGCACCTGCATATTCATTTACTTCGGATCCTACAAGCGGCGTATATCTCGCCGCAGCAAATACCGTAGGCATTACTGCTAATTCAAGCGTCAGGCTATCGGTTGATTCCGCTGGTGTCAGTACGTTTGGCACATTGACTACCGGATCAGGCGCTCACACATTTAATGGTGCCAGCACCTTCACCAGTTCGATTACTGGCAATAGTACCATAACAGGAAGCGTCTCGCAAAATTCGCTTTATACGTTATTAGCGAGTAATACCAATAGCGGGAACGCCGCAGCAGTCAGACTTCGTGCATGCGCTGATGTATCTACTAATTGCTCGTCTATTTGGCAGTTTAGTAGCGCCTATGCGACCACGGTATTTGGCGTTGCTAATCCATTTAATTACGGCGGCTTAATCGCTCGCGGAACTACGCATGCCGGTTTGTTCATTGGCGAACAACAATCCAATGCCCCGATTATATTTGGAGGTTACGACGGAGCTTCAGAAGTAGAGCTAGCGAGATTCACTTCAGGGGTTGTCGCCACTGGCGGTCTTTCCATAAAATACACAACAGACGCCACTAATACGACGACCGGCTCTCTTACCACGGCGGGTGGCTTAAGCTGGGGAACGACGAAGAGTGCCTACGGTGGATCCGTAAAGCTTGCAGGCGGTACGGCAGCGGCTCCAGCATACTCTATTGATGGTGATACCAACACAGGAATGTACAGCGACTTTGCGGATTTATTGAAATTCACTACCGCTGGATCGCTCCGGATGACGATAGCTTCGACTGGAATAACCGTATCTGGGCAAATTTTGCCAAGTGCAGGCACCGTTTCACTGCCGTCACATTCCTTCAGTGGAGATGCAGACACTGGTCTATACTCCGTATCCGCCAATGTCATGGGTACCGCTACAAACGGCGCGCTTCGAGCGGATGTCGGCAACACGTTAGCGAACTATTATACCGGATTTAATATATCTCCAACGGCAGTTGCCACTCCGGTTGCCACTGATCGGGCACTATCAGTACGGCCCGCAAACCACACGGCGCTGACTGCGAGCACGGAATATATCAGCCTAGCCGTAAACGGTGCTACGCAGCAATTTGCAACGGGTTCCTTAGCGACCGAGCGTTATGCGGCGATCCTCGCTCCTACCTTTAGCTTTGTGGGCGCGTCAACGATTACCAATGCGGCGACATTTGCGATATTGGGTGCGCCGGTCGCTGGGACTAACGCCACTATTACGAACTCATATTCGTTCTGGGTCGGCAGTGGCAAGTCACAATTCGATGGAACCATAGGGCTATCTGACACCACTGACTCCACCAGCACCACCACCGGGTCATTCACGAGCTTAGGTGGGCTCAGTTACGGCGCGACCAAGACGATGTATGGCGGCGGAATTAATCTCGCCACCACGGCATTGATCGCGCAAGAGGTAGGAATCGGTCCAGGTGGTACGACCGCCGGGACTGCGCTCAATGTGACATATACCCCGAATATGACGGGCGCCACGCAAGCGGCCATTCAAGCAACGCCGATCTATCCGGTTGGCGTCACTACCGCGCGTGGAATTTCCGTGACCGATCACGTCCAAGACGTAGCCGGCACTATCCCATCGTTGGTTGGCATAAATGTTTCACCATCAGTAAAAGACGGTGGCGGTGCTGCTACGGTGACGAGAGCTGGTTCAGTCATGGCACGTCAGCAGACTATCGGCGGCACGGCGAATATCGGATATGCCTATGGGACTACCACCGGGCTGCCTACCGTCACTGGCACCTATTGTTGGTATAATGATTCAGCAGACACAGAATCCCATGGAACCGGACAAAACTCATTCCCTGGCACGACCGATGCCACAAATACCACGACCGGGACTCTCACCACGGCAGGCGGAATAAGCTATGGCTCAACTAAGAGCCTCTATGGTGGTGCCGCTAATTTCGCTAGCAACGTTACGCTTTCTACTGCTGGCTCTGGCGTGCTCGTCAAAGAGGGCAGCAATGCCACGATGGGCACAGCGGTTCTGGTAGGCGGTACGGTTGTAGTTAGTACAACGAAAGTTACCGCGAATAGTCGTATCTTCCTCACCGTGCAAACGTCAGGCGGCACGGTTGGGAGCGAATACATTTCCGCCCGTACTGCCGCTACCTCCTTCACGATCACCAGTACTTCCGGCTCCGATACCTCCACCGTCGCTTGGTTCATCGTCGAGCCGGCTCCGTAAACATAAATCCACAGAAACCACCACACAAGGAAATCCTATGCGTTTCATCATCCTTTCTCTTTTCACGCTCGCTCTAGTCCGCGCCGAAGATGCACCAGTGCAGATCGCCCGCATTCAAGCGGATGCTGTTGATGGCGTGATTGTCTCGCTGACGATCTATGACCATCCACTACAAAAGAATCCTGTTACCGATGCGATTGAAGCGGGTCCATTCCTGCCGCCCGTAGTCATCACGGCCAAAACACATCCGGCGTTATTCGCAGAGCTGAACAAGCTTGATGACAAGGCGACGGAACGCCTCCAGACGGCCAAGGCTGCCGCTGTCGCTCGCGCTGCCGCGACGGAACAAGAAGCCCCATAATCCTCATCACCGACTTTTGCCACGAAAGGCAACCCTATGCGGTCCATCCGTTTCCCCCATCTCCTTCTTACTCTGCTCTGTACGCTGAGTTTCTCAGCGTGCCAAGCGTTAGATTTGAATCGAGAAGTCGATAACGCGGAGATTCAGCAGAAGGTCGCCGCCGCTGACGCCATGGTCGGCCAGCTACAAGGTTATATCACTCTGCTCCAAGGTCGGCTCGACGACGCCACCGCTTTTCTCAAGGCTCAGGATGAACGTATCAGCGAAGCGAAGAAGCTCGCTGACTCCAGTCAAAGCGAGACGGCGAAAGCGGTAGTGGCCACGCTGGAGGAGATGCGTGATCGCGCCTCGGCGGAAATTCCGCAGCTCAAGGATGCATTGGCCAGTGTTCAACAGCAATTGCCAGCGGTGCAGGATATGGCTGCTAAGATCAAGACTCAAGCCGATGGCCTAGCTAAAGGTGGCAGCTCGCCGTGGTGGTATGCCATCGGGACTCTCCTGCTCCCGGTCATCATCAAGGTGGCCCAAGTAGGATCCGCTGGCATTCCTGGCGTTGGTCCGGTCGTGAGCATGGTCGCTGAGCAGGCGATCACCGGCCTCTGGAACACCATGGCCACCGCACGCTTGAAGGCTCAAGATGCCCAGACGCAGGCGCGTAGTGCCGCGCTCGATCATCAAGTTGATGTCACCCATCAACTGCTAGCAGTCACTGATGCAGCCAAGGCTGATCCGATTTTGGATACGGCTAAGAATGCGCAGATCGCGGCTGGCGTGTACGACACCTTAAAACCTATTATCGCCGCCCTGCAAGTGCAGGCGCAGAAAAAAGCGGCCTAAGCCATGGGCGATGATACCACCACTGATGTGCATCCGGCGCACAGCGCCGCAAAAACCAAACGGCAGCTGCCGTGGTGGGCGCAATTGCTCATCGCGGCAATTGGCTCTGGCACACTCGTTGGTGGCGTGGGGAGCGCCGTACGTGCCCAAGACGTGGAACGGATCGAGACTCGTCAGGATCACATAGAAGAAGAGACGGCCAGAAATCATGATGCCGTCATTGAGATTCGTGGCGAGATCAAGTCACTCCTTGATTCCGTGCAGCGGGTCGAACGCGGTGTTGATTCCACCATTCAAAAATTAGACGCCATGCGGGATCGGACCCCGCGATGACCACCATCGGCTACCTCTCCACTCTAGGCATCCGTAAGCTCTCCACCGGTCTCGCGCAGACGGTGGAATGGCGCGCATCATCCGCTGGCACGTGGGCCACGCTAACCGATGCCCTGTTTGAGGTCGCCGAAGTCGTGCCCACGCATGACGAAACGGCTAAGCAGGATGTCATCCAATTTCAGGCAGCTCTCACCGTTCCCGAAGACGGACAGTTATTGCTGCACGGCTATGAAATCCGCGTGAATGCCTCGTCAGATATCTGGGCGGTCTATAGTGGCCCCATCGCTGCCGGACAAAACCGGTATCTCTGCACCCGCACCCCGCGCCTGCGCATTGGGGCTGATCGTGGCCAGGTGCGCAAATGAGCTGGCCCACCAACGTCCCCCCACAAATCGATGCCGCGCGCACCGTGCTGGCCGCCTTGCTGGCATTCACCTCGCGCAGCTATGTCAAGGACACCCAGGTCCATTATCTCACCGTCGATGAAACGGAAACCAAAGTCTGGCCCGTCTTCGTCTTCGAACAAACCGGCCGTCGCCAGATCCGCCTGACCATCGTCTGTCCCCCGACCACGCTGGACAGCGGTCAACTGCAAACGCTCGGACAAGAACTCGCCGATCAGTTCCCCTCGGTCTATCGCCAAGCCGCTGGGGGATTGCTGGTCGCTCAAGATCCCGAAGTCAGCGACGTGGGCGAACCTAGCGTCGGCATGACTTCCGCCGCCAACGATCTGCACGGCATCGATATCACGCTCACCACCGGCCTCAGCCGCGCTTAAAGGATTTTACCCATGAATGATCGCACGCCCGGCCGCTTAAAACTGGCCTCCACGGTTTTGCCCTGCACTGATTTGAAGTTCGATCGCTTGATGGTCACGGAGGGCAGCCCGCATTCGGCCCAACGCCATCGCACCAACGTCTTGGTCGCGGGTGCCGAATTACCCATGCTGATGGCCACGATGCCGTTTAAATCGGCGCAAGCCGTGCTGGGCCTGGTCAACGTGCCCTACCTGGCCGCAGGCGTCGTCGAAGGCTATATCGGCAACGTCGTCGCCGGCGTGCTGGATACCAACAGCACCCATATCAAATATGCGAAGTCTACCAACTGCTTCGCCACCGCCTGGATTGATTCTTTTTCCGTCCAGGAAGGCGGCGAAGCGCTGGCTGAAGTGCATATCGCCTTTTTCAGTGTCGATGGCGATACCGATCCCATCACCCGCACCGCCACGGTCGCATTCCCGGCTTTGTCAGCGGTCGCGGAAAATTTCGGTATCGGCGTGCTCACGCTCAACGGCACCGCCTTAGATGGGGTCACGGGGATCTCTTACCAAAGCGGATTTGCTCTGGCCGTGCAACGCGTCAGCGGGCATAAATTTGTCACTGGTGGCGTACCTTCCGGTTTCAAACCCACCATCACCGTCGAACACCAGGATGCTGATGCGGTGTATGCCGCCCTGGGTGGCGATGGCGCCACAATTGCCAGCACCACCACGCTCACCCTGCAAAAATACGCGAACGACGTGTTAAGCACGACGGGCCAGCTGACGCTGACCTTTACGCAAGGCTTCGTCTATGCGCAATCCGCTGGCGGCCGGCATGGCGAACACTTCAAGGGTGGCGTGATGATCGTGCCCAGCAGCAGCGATGGCGACACGCATCCCGTCGCGGTGTCCTGATGCTGGTCTGGCACGACACCTTGCGGCGCACCATGGCCACACCCGACTGGCTGCCGGGTGACAGCGCCCCCGTGCGCTGCAGTCGCAAGCATGGCGAACGCGGCGACCTGTTGTGCGTCGGCGATCGCCACGCTGCCCTGCTGGGCTGGCGTGAGGATGTCACCTGGGCTGATGCCGGTGATGGCTGGGCGGTTGCCTGTTATGGTGATCCGTGTCTCGATGACTTGATCCGCCCTGAACAACGCTGGACTTTGGTCGCATCGGTCATCGATGGCCGCGACCGCACTTGGTTGATTCCTGCGCTGCTGGGGCCAACCGATGATCCGACCATCCCTGGTCCACCGTTGGTCGCCATGGCGCGGCGATTGACGGCCAGCGGCTGGATCCGCGAACCCTTGCATGATCGGCAACGCGATGCCTTGGATGCGGTCGCTGCGGCATTTCCGCATCTGTGTGAGCTCGGCCAGGTCAGTCTTGAGACGCAAGGATCCTGGATCGGTGCTCTGCTGCATGCGACCTATTACGGCGGGGCACTCTCCTTCGCTGCGAGTGGCTTGATCGACGATGTGTTAGTCGACAAAGGCCTGCGCATCGCCTGTGGTCGCGTGCCGGACTATCTGCGCACAGAGGTGCAGGTATGACGATCGTCGCACGATTCCACGCCGGTACACTACGCAGTTACCTCTCGGTGAACAACGACTGGCTGCGTCTGATGCGAGCCAGTGAACGCAACGCCCTGATCCGCACCGCCGCTTTGCGCGCGGTGATGGATTGGCGCTACGTCAAACTGAAAGATCGCTTCACCACCGTCGTGATCCGGCCGCCCTACAACTATAAAGTGGATGTACTGACGCCCTTGCTGGCCCATGGCAAAATGCGCCATCTCGCCATCAACGGCAGTAAGCCCTACGCCACGGCAAAAACCAACAAGGCCGGCACGCAACAGGTGCGTGTGGTCTTGCGCATGGATTACGGCCATGAAGTCAGCAAAGCGATTGGCGAGGTGATGAAGGTTATTCCACCGCAAGACACCCAATTCGTCGCGGATCGTTTCGGCCTCTATATCGATCAAGAACGGCCCCGCCCGATTAATCCACCGAATCTCGCCACGGCCAAGCCGGGCTCACTGCGTTTGACCCGTGGCCAAAAGCGGCGCTTTGCCGGTATTCGTCAGCGCGCCAGCGCGATCCGCCTGCGCACGCGTACCAGGAAAACGCCATGACCGCCCGTGGATCGTACACCTTCGATGCCGACACGGCCGCCTTCAACGCCAAGGTCGATGCGGCCAGCAAGAAAGCAGGCGGCATCGGTAAGCGTTTTGAGGAGGGGGCGAGCGGCTTGGATCGGATGATCAAGAACGCGGCGGGATTCGTCAGCGTATCCGCCACCGTCTTGGCCGTCTGGAATAAGATCGTCACCACCCAACAGGAAGCCGCCGAAAAAATTAAATCACACGCCCCAGCCCGCCAGCGGGTGTTGGCCCGCGCTCGCTCACCGCGCGAGGCTGAACGCATCTTAGGTGCCATCGAAAAGACCCGCCGCGAAAGTGGCGCCAGTGAAGAAGAAGCCACCGCCCTGCATGAAAAACTGGAAGGGTCGGGGATGCAGGGGGATCGCGCCGCCTTCGCTAAAGTCCGTACTTTGGGCGCTAATAGCGCCGAAGTGGCAGACAGCGCGGGCAATATTCGCGAAATCTATAAGGAATTTGAAAATGGTGCCAAAATCTTGGATCTCATCGTGGCTGGTGCCCAATCATCGGATGCCACCCTGGAAGCCTTCGCCAAGGGTGTAGCTGATGCCGCCCCCGCCGCGCAGGCGGCCGGCGTCAGCCTGAAAGAATTGATCGCCGTGATGGGCGCTGTCGATGGCCAAGAAATAGAGACCATATCCGCCACGCTGAAAACCTTGTCGAAATCCGGTATTAAGATGGGTGCCGGCGATTTCCTAGAAATGGCCGACAAGATGGCGCCTATGAACCAGCGCCAGCGACAGGGGTTTTTGGGTTCCAAAAATATCGATGCCCTGGCCGGTATGAATTCGATCATTGAACACCGGCCAGAAATCCGCGAGGCCATAGCCCAGGATACGGAAGGGGCATTGGATAGGCAGGTGAAGATCGTGAATAGTGATCTCCGTACACAAGCTGTTCGTGTGGCCGATATAGCCCGCCAAAGAAAAGAATTAGTCCAAGAGCAACAAGGGGTGAGAGAATCATATAATCAAGCCACTGTCGATACCGGCGAGGCAGAACATGGTTACTGGGGATGGGCTCTAGCAAAAGCTCGTAGCTATTTACCGTATTCTGAGGAAATCAAGCAACAGGGCAATAATTACGAAGCCCAACAGATCGAACAGAAGTCCATCCTCAGAATTCAGGAACAGATCCGCGACTATGTCAGACCGCCCCCACCACGTTTCCGTGGTGAACGGGTGGCCCATCCCGATAGCGAACAGGAGCGGCGATGAGTCTCGCTAGTCACGTCGTACGCGCGGTGATCCATGACGATCAAGGCGATTTCGCGTTGTATGGTACTGGGGCCGTCATCGTCTCAGGAAGTCTCAGTCTTAAGCATCATTGGCGCACTGAACGGCTGATGACCGAAGGCGTGAACAGCGTCCGCTCGCGCCGTGTATCCCGTCAGCCGATCGATCTTATCCTCGATATCACCGAACCCATCCCGGCTGGTCAGGATCTGGCCACGCGCGAAACCGCCTATGCGCAAGCGGAAGGTCGTCTCTGTACCCTGACCACCTTGTTTGGCGGTGGCACCCACACCTGGAAAAATGTCATCATCGAATCCTGTGAGATCCAATTCCGTGGCTTTGAATTGATCGGTAAAGGCGCGGTGACCAATAGCACCCGCACGTTAGTCGCGCGGTGGGTGTTGGTGCGGCAGCAAGAGGCCACCGCATGAGCAATGAACTGCCCTATGATCCGCAGACCTACCCCAAATTCCGCGTCAAACATGCGGCCGTCTGGAATGCTGCCGACACGGCCTGGGTTGAACTCAAGATGCAACGCGATCAGCGCGGCAATGGCTTTCACGTCGAATCCTGGAATCGTGAAGTCTTGCCCGAAGAAGGCGAGGCGGTGTTGTATTTCTATTACGGACAAATAGACAATAAAAATTACGCCATTGATAGCCTGCCGGATTTACGCAATCATGAAATTCGTATTTTTCAGCAAACCGGCATTGATGCTGATGGACTGCCGATCTGGGAAACCTGCTGGTGGGGGGAATGCATCGCGCGCGTCGATCATCCCTGGCCAGGCTCCGCCACGCCGGCGGGCATGGTCGAATACCATTGTAAGGACATGCTGCACCGCACCGGCCGCTGGCCGATGGATCGCCATGTCGCGGTCGCGGCTGATGGCAGTGTCTATGGGGTGCGTACGGGTGATCCCGGTGCCCTCGGCCATCCCGGCTATAATATCCGGCGCGGCAGCCGTTTAATTGGCAACCGCTTCGATCAGACACCCTTGGAAGATTTAGGCATGGATGGTCATACCTGGCCGGGCAGTTCCGCGTCTGGGCGGTGGTCAGATTTACAAGCGTTGGTCCATGCGATCAAATCTTCTACTCCCGCAGGTCGTTTTCAAAATACCGTGCGCTACTCTGCGCCTTTATTCACCGTCGCCGGCGCCACGGCTTTATTTTCCAGCGCTACCAGTTGGTGGGAAATTGAAGATGGCGAACCGCTGCGCGCCTTTTTGACGCGGTTAAGCGATCGCCGCCGGGGGCGCGGCACCGTATTCGGTGGATGGACAGAACCCGACGGCCCAGAGGGCCAATTGGTTCCTTTTCTCTATGTACAGCCCCAGGTATTAGACAGTCTAACGGCAATTCCCTTGCCTAGTGGCGCCACGTTTACAGTGCCCGGGGCCTATGATGTCAGCCAAACAGTGGACATTGATCTCACCGGTGATCACCGTTTGGGCTCTGCTACGTCCTTTGAAATCGCCGAAGTGGCCGACACGCATTATGGCGCGGTCGCTATGTATGGCGCTCCGATTCGGGTGGTGGTGCCCTTATCGACGATCGATGACAGTGCAGCCAAGCGGTGGCTGTCTGGCGAGCAAACCGCCTTCGCCGCCGCGTCCGTTACGCAACGTGACGCCAGCGTGACACAATTTTTTCATGTCTACCGTACCCTCGGCATTCCGTTAGATTGGGATTTTACCGTCGCGCGCGGCATTGATGGCACCGGAGTGTTGCGCTGTGATTATCGCTTTGTACCAGACTTCGATGTCAATGGCATCCCACAAATACAGCTCCAGGCACCGGCGCTGGCTGACGATCAAGACACCAGCCCGCTCCTGGTTAGCATCGCGGATGATCTCCCCCTGTATGCTGGCTATGATTACAGCGTAAATCCCGCCGTGCGTTACAGCGGATCCGCTGACGGGCGCGAAGAACAGTTACCCATACAGGTCTACAAACGGGTCAACGACAGTCCGCCGCGCTTTGTTCCTTTAGAAAACAGCATGAACTTCACCTTGTCGCGCGGCGGCAGTGAAGACCGCATGGATTTAACCTTTCATGGCGATGAAACAGTCGGTCGTATTTTTGAGGCTTTCTATAATGATCCCAACAAGATAGTGATCGTCGCCGCGATCGATCTCCCACACCGGCTGTGGATGTGCAGTACCAGCGAGGCCTCTGCCACTATCGATCTCCGCGTGAAACGGCTCTACACCAAAGAGTTCGCCGTGCACCTGGCCCATCCGCGTGCGATTGTGTCGCTGGATGAAACCACGGAAAGCAACGGCGGATTCGCCGCCGTGCGGGCGAATGACGTCACCAACCTCCCCGTCTATCTGCGCGACGACCGCGACCTCTTGGCCCAGCGTTTTCACCTGGCCTGTCTCTGGTACCTCAAGATCCGCTCCACGGCCACTTGGTCACTCGCGGGCTGCGGCGGCGCCGGCGGCTGGCTAGATATCGATGGTACCAATCACCCCTGGCCTGCCTTGGGCCAAGTCGTGGATCAATTCACCGCGAATGGCCAGACCGTGACCTTGGGCACGCCCATCACCAGTATTCGCTATCAGCGCGGCATCACCACCTGGCTCACCAGTTGGCATGATCGTGATTGGAGCCAAGGATGAGACGGCAAGGCGACACCCGACGGAAGCTGCTGCGGCCAGCGTTGGCGCCACCTATTTCGAAAAATATCTGGGCGCAAATCATCGGCGGAAATCCGCTATCGTCTGGCATAGAATGTATCCAATACGCGGCCAGCGTGACGCCGCTGGCTGTCTATGATCCCGATGTCGACACCGCCTATCCCAACGGACTGGGAAACGCTTGGCTCTATATAGACGGAATCCTCCAGACGAATCGCATTTTGGTGCGCCATTCTTTTACGGGCGATCAGTCGCCGATTCTTTCCGGCCGGATCGTGGCGTTAAATGGACGCGAAATCCTGACCTATAGCGGCACGGACATGGTTGCGCGAGTCGTGTATTGGATATGAGCGACATCGCCTGCACCGTCAGGGGATATCCGCATCCTCTCATGAAATTAGAGGGGTCCGCAAGAAAAGTTGGAGCGATCCCCGTTGTCAGCCTCAGCCATACCCGTTTTACCCAATGGGCTGAACAATTTCGATTATCTCAGTTCCAACGATTCTTAAGCCTAACGGGCGCGAATATAGGAAATACCGGCAGTTATCCACGGGCCCGCGCAATTTGCGCCCCATATGACAACGCTGGAGTAGCATTTCCCGGTGCCGGATACGTGCAAATCGTTGCTGGCGCGGTGATGAATCAATGCGGGGCTGATTCCATAGTGACGTTGATACCTGGCGTTGATGTGAATGCGTCATCGGCTCGCCATTGGATCATGCTGACAGTGTTGATTGGCGGATTACCGCCAGGCACTACTGGCACCATTACGGTGAGTCGCACCGCTGATTGGTATTCCGGAACGCCAACGGTCACCATCTCGACGACTAATGTCGATGGTGCTAATGGTATGGTGCAAGAGTTTGAAATTGCGGATATCATCAGTGCGCCAGATACCAGCGCTGGAGAAACGACGAATAATCTCTTTTCGTTATATATCACAGCATCATGGACTGGATCTGCTCCTGTCTCTGCACACGCGTTTTATAATCCTGCCAATGTCACCACCGGACCAGTTGTACCCACGACCGTTCCTGGTGATTTTACGGCCCGCACTGAATCAGACTGGCAACGAACCTATGCAATAGGCTTGCAGCGCCCTGGTGTTAACGGCCCGTGGAATCTCATTAATGGCGGATGGTCTCCGCATTTGGGACATTTCTCTCGTGAATGGTCGGCAATTAATGCGACATATATACCATTAAACGGTAGACGTCCGCCACGTATTTGTTTTGGAATGCCTGAGTGGATCATGGAATACAATTTCAGTACAGCGCAGCAAGGTAATTACTCAATTGGAACGCTGTCCGCCTATAACGGATTGAAAGTAAAGCCTCGCGCATGGATTGGTAACGAACTGAAAGAGCTGGCCTATTGGCCAAACTCATTGGGGCTTTCCGCTCTTACCGCTGTGAATAATTTACTAGTAGGAGGAACGGTAGGTTCCCCGGTAACACCTGCCGCTGGATATTTTACGGTCGGATCAGGGCCTGGATTTCGCAATGTCCGGGTGAGAGTCTACAATTTTTCCAGCTCTGGCGGCGCTACGTTCTCCGCTCTGACGATAGCGATTCGTTGCGGTGGGACCGTTATCGGCACACTCAACTTTACCGGCCTCACGATGACCGGAAACGAAGGATCATATCTTGACCTCGCGAGCGTGTACCCGGCATCTCGGGACATGGCAGCGCTATTAGAGTTCGATGTGCAGGTGACATTATCCGGCACACCTGGAGACTTCGCTAATGCCCGCATCACCGCTTACGTCTCTCCGCGCATTGATATTCCTATACCAACGCACTGTGTAGGACCTGGGCCAATCGAAGCACCTGGCGGATATTACGCGCCGGGAATCATCGACCCACCGGCATTAGGCGGCGTACTCCATTGCGCTGCCGGTGTATCGTCTCAGGCTTGGAGTATCGTGGTTGGAGCAGGCAATACACAGGCGCGCTTAATCAGTTTCCTTCCTCCCACCACAGGACTTTGGCGTATCAAGGCCCCTAATGGCGGTAATGTTACGATTGGGCCTTATGAATTTATTGTCTGGCCAGCGAATGGTTCTACGGATGCGTTTTTATCACAGGCAGGAAAGCGTTTTTTCGGAGGCGGGTCAGGAAGCACCGATGCTGTTTTTAACGGAACATGGACTCTAGAGAGTGCGGCTCTGACGCAAAAAGTAATCGCGGCTTCCGGCACGACTATTGCCGGGGCCGATCTGTGCCCAAATGCAAACGGTTATCTCTTTGGCACTATTGCCATCCCCAGTGCTGGCACCTGGCTGGTATGGGTCAATCAGACCGTGAATAACAACACCGGGCTAGAGGTGGCCATCAGCGACACCGACCCTTATGTGACCGCTGATATTACTGCCAGCGCAATCCTCTTGCCAAAGAATTGGTACGCTGGGAGCACGGCCAACTTCCCCTCATTAGCCACGCCACCAAGCTCGCCAGCGAATGGTGATGATTATTGGATCGTGACTCCAGCAACGGGAATCTGGACGGGCAGGGAAGGGCAGATTGCCCGCTACGATCAGAATTATGGCTGGCAATATGTGACGCCGGGCGCAGATGATTTTTTCTATGCTACGCTGGACGGGGTAGCGAGTTACTGGGATGGATCGCAATGGCTGGCCGTGGCCGGTAGTAAAATGATCCAACTCAAGATCACGACCACTGGCGCGCAGACCGTCTACGTGCGCGCACAAGCGTACGATCCATGCCGCAGTGATTCTACAGCATCAATTAAGCCAGGTGGGACGCTGACGATCGGCTGGGAAGCGGCCTAAGACCCCGTGATATCACCCGACCCTAGGGGCAATCTCACCAGCCGCATCCAACGCCGCACGACAGATCGCCAAGGCTGGCGTATCGGCAAATGCTTCGTGATGCGCCGTATTTGGTAATGAAATGACAGCATGGATTTCCCGCGTGACGCCATCACGCGACAGCGTTTCGATGCGGCCCATGCCGCCTTTATCATAAACTTTATCGAATATCTTCCACGCCAAGCCCAGGTCGGTCGAATAGTGCGGGCAGCCGCTCCAGGGTGCATCGGGGGTGGTCCAGTCGATCTGATTCACACCGCCAGGAATGACCAGATCCCAGCAATCCCGATGCCGCTGTTTCACCACCCGAACACCAAACCAGCGCCGGGCGATAATCCGGTCGAGGTCTGCACCGGCGGGGAAATCGATCATGGCCGCGCCGCCGCAGCCACCAACTGCCAGCGCCGCTGTAAAGTTTCAATTTCCCCGGCGATAGCCAACCGCCGGATAGCCCACTTCACTTTGATGGTGGGGACTTGGAGCGCCTGCACGATTGCCGGTAAGGCCATTGGTCCATCGTGCAGCAAACGACGGATCTGCTGCATGCGTTCCAAGACGCGCTTTGCTTCGTCGGTATGGTCGCGTCGCGCTGATGCCCGTGACAGTGCGGAGAATTTCGCCGTGATCGGATCGATCGGCAATACGGTGAGGGCAGGTTTGTTCGCGCTGGCGCGTACACGGTGGCAGGTCATGGGATGTCCTGGGTTTTTTGTGGTGCGGTGTGTCGGTGTTGTTCGGCATCTCGACACAAGGCCTGACGATAGGCCCGTAGGGCCTGTTGGGTTTCGATGCTGGGCGGTGGCAGAAGACGGTACACACCACGTGCCAGTGGCTGCGCGAGGCCGGCCTGGACGAGGCGCTTGAGAATCCCCCATCCTGCGGAGGGTGAGAGGTGTAACGCCGACGCGAATTCTTTGAGCGTGATGGCGTCAGGATCGCGATGTAAGGCATCCAGGCTGGTGGCGCTGAGGGTGCGCGCGCGGGCGCGTAGCGTGGGGCTCATGTCACCATTCCTGCGGCAACGGTTTGCCAGCGCCGCGTTCGCCGGGTTGGGATGGTTCTGCGGGGAGATTGAGGCCGCGTTCATAACACGTTTTCATCACCGTGAGCGACTGCCCAATGTGATTGGTGAACGTGATGCGCCGCAGTGCTGGACGGATGCGCAGTGATACCTCAACGCTACTCATGGGGCCCGCTCCAGCATATGCTGATCAGTCACCTGTTCTTCAGCACGATGGCCCGCCATGTAGCCCATGGCGCAGCCAGCCAGGAATACACAAAACAAGATGATGCGCGATATACCCGCCAAGGCTACCAGGGCGATCAGCGTGCTGCGATCCTGATGAGCGACGGTGCGCCGGCTGACATAGACCATGGAGAGCGCGATCGAAAACGCGACCAATTGCACGGATGACGTTATGGAGATGGGCATCATGATGGTTTTCTTTTATTCAGCGCGCGGATCGCATCGTTGCGGATCTGATCGAGGCGTCCGGTCATCATAAAAACCGGCGCGAAATCTTTCGTTACCGCTTGATCGCGGATACGTGACAAGGCTTCACGATAGTCCAATATCTCGTCGGCCATCTGATTGATACGTGGATCAACGGCACTCATGCCGCACCCAGCTTCGCCCGCTGTTGCCGGCGGCGCCGGCATCCCAGGCGGTCCAGATAGCCCGTGGTGCGGGCGTAGGTGCCAAGGGCGTTGGTAAGAGCCCCACGCACCTCAATAGGCATCGCGTGTTGGAGCGTGGCCCGCACCGCGTCAGCCAATTGGTCTGCCTGGGAAATTTTACGGCCCTGCATTTATTGGCCCTCCAAGGAGTCGCCAAGCGGCGGCGGCGCACAAGGCCACTTGACCGTTGCCGCATCCACGAAGGCGGTCATCGCGGTGCGGTTGCTTTCCAGCCACTCGTGGAAGTCCTCGCTCGCGGGCCCACCATCCGGGTCGGTCCAGTCGATCGGCCATCCCATCAGCCATTCCACCCAGGTCGGGCTGAGGAGATTCCCCACCTGTTCCGATAGTGGGCGGCTGTTCCGGTCGTGCGTCGCTTGGCTCGCCTTCCCGCTGCGGTGGTCGCGCGTGGTGGGCGTGGTGGGCGTGGCCCAAAGCGCCGCATGGTTTAATGTGACATTCTTCGTGGTCGCTTCCGCTGATGGGCAGCGCAGTGAATCCGTCGCCGTTGGCGTTGGCCACATCGCTACCGCCGTTACCAGCTTCGCGGGCCCGACCCTTTTCCGCCTCTCCATCTCTCCCAGGTCGGGCCCGCGAGTCGCATCCGTCGCGCACGGCGTCGGCCACGTCCGCAATGCCGCCTCGTCGTTGAGATTTGACATCCCGTGGCCCTGGGCCCGCTTCTCCGCGATGTATTCCGGTTTGTGGGGTGGGAAGTGGTCCCTCGCGCAGGGCGTCGGCCAATGCGCTGCGATGTTCGCCAACGCTGACTTGCCGTGCATCGACTGATTCGGCCCACCCTTCTCCCCGTCTGAAGCTCGCGGTGTCGGTAGCGAGGAGCCAGATGCGCTTGCGTAGATGGGGAGCACCCACGTCACCGGCGGACAGCACACACCAGCGAGCATCGTACCCAGCCGCCGCAAGGTCTTGGAGAATGACTCCCCAATAGTCGAACGATGTGAGGTTGGCCACGTTTTCGAGGAAGAACCACGGCGCGCGCGTTTCCCGGAGGATGCGATAGGCGTCTGGCCAGAGGTTGCGCGGATCGAACTCGCCGAGCTGCTTGCCTGCTCCGCTGAATCCTTGGCAGGGGATTCCTCCTGCCACAACGTCAATTGTACCACGCCATTTGGTGCCGTCGAAGGTTCGCACGTCGTCGAAGATGGGAAAAGCGGGCAGGTGTCCGCTGGCTTGGCGAGCCCGCAGAACGCGCTGGGCGAATTCGTCGCGTTCGACGGCTCCGACGATGGAATGACCGAGGATGAGGTCGGCGAGGAGTCCGCCGCCGTGTCCGGCGCAGAGATGGAAGGTTCGCATGTCATGCCACGTCTTTCTGCAATAACCGCCAGCCCAAGACGCGATCCAGTTCGACTTCTTCGCGGCGGCGCAATATTTTGAGCACGTACGTGACATGGGCATGGCTGTGGCCCGTGTGTTCCATGATATCGGCAATCGTCAGCGGTCGCACGGCGAGCAAGGTACGTATATCAGCCAGGGTTTGCGCAACGGTGACACCGGGATGTATTTTATTTTTGCGGGTCAGGGTGGTCATGCATCCACCCACGGCACCAACGGCTGGTCAGCCCGCACATAGAGCGGATGCTTTGGGCTGCCATCTTTGGTCATCCCCAAGCAATGTGCGCCCGCTTCGTGAAGCGCATGACGCTGGACTGGCATAGTGATGGCCAGGCGATGGGCACCCCATGCCGCGACGATGATACCGAGGCTATGTGCAGCGATCTGCTGGATGACATGCTCGCAATTATCCGGACCGATGGGGTCTTGGCCCAGCTTCATGGCCGCCGTTAATTGTTTCGGATCCGTGGCCCGCATCGCAAAGAGATTCACGACGGTCAGCGAGGTACAGCCCTCGCGCTTGGCGAAGCCGATGCAGCGGCGGATGGTCGGATCGTCCTTGGTCGCGTCCGCGGTGCTCGGGTTGAGCATGACGAACGTGCATGTCCACTCCCCGTCGTCTACGAGTTGGCGGTCGAGCGAGTAGCGGTACAAGCCGTCAGCCGAAATGTAGGCCCGCCCTGACGG
>ERZ650304.330-NODE-330-length-27146-cov-4.668746_pt1 | contig 27146 bp, 33 predicted proteins | sample MGYA00376240_ERZ650304 | MGnify/ENA primary metagenome ERZ650304 (study PRJEB26733, sample SAMN07839271) | wastewater metagenome | biome: small river; feature: stream; material: water | place: USA: North Carolina | collected 2016-03-01 ... | reverse complement strand
AAAGATCGGATTGTTCGATTTAGGCGACGTACAGGTTTCAACCGCCGTTCTGTTTAACTTGGAATGGCTTATCGCTGATTAAGGAGAGGTATGATTCTACGAAAAGGACAGCAATCGCCCGACGTTCTGAATCTTGAAAGAGCTTTGCAAGGTTTGGGCTATTCAGGCTTTGAAGCAGATGGTTTTTTTGATGAAAAAACAGAAAACGTTATCAAGAATATTCAAAAGACCAACGGTTTGAGCGTGGACGGAATTGTCGGCGAACAAACTTTAGCAGTTATTGACCGAATTTTTGAACCGAATAAGCCGAATTTTTCTTCGTCAAATTTTATTGAAAAACCTGCTGCCGTCATTTCAAATGAATTTTTGCCGTCCATTTTGCGAAATGTTCATCCGAAATTAGCGGAAAAGGCAACGCAAATCGTTTCATTAGCTCAGGCGGAAAATTATCAACTGCGAATTACTCAGGGACTTCGGACATTCGCCGAACAGGATAAATTATTTGCCAAACGTCCGAAAGTGACCAATGCCCGTGGCGGATTCTCTTTCCATAACTACGGAATCGCCGTTGATTTCGCCTTTGTTGTCAACGGAAATCTTTCTTGGGATGAAAAACTTTATAAAAATATCGGACGTTGGGCTTCAAGAGTAGGTTTGGAGTGGGGCGGCAATTGGCATTTTGTTGACCTTCCGCATTGCCAATTGCCGAATATGACATCAATTCGGGCATTACTGAATTGCTATAACGCTAACGGCGGCGGAGAAAAAGGAATTCAATCTGTTTGGAAGATATTCGTGAAATAGGAGATTAGCTATGTACTTAGAGTTTTTACAATCTGCCGGAGCAGCGGCAATCAGAGGCGAAGCTAAAAAACTTCGCAATAAAGATGCCGATTTCAAAGGCGGGGATGATGCCGGAGCGACCGCGATGGAAGTCTTGGCAACTATCGTTGAAACCGCCGATTTCGGTCACATTCAGGATATTAAAACTATTCGGAATATGGGGAAAATGTTTGAAGCGGTCGGCAAGCAGCTTCAGGCGGAAGCGGATAAAGCGGACGCGGGAAAATAATATGGAATTATTGGCCACTTTCTTTTCGTTGTTTATTCCGGCAATCGTGCCGATTCTTGTTTACGCACTACGTAAGCAGTCAGCGAATTTTATTGTCTCGGTATGGATCATTGAAAACCGTGACAGATTCGTGTTATGCGGTGTTTTGCTTATCGTTTTAGCGTTGGGACTGACATTCGTGGAAGGATTTTCGGATATTTTTACGCTTGTCGGACTCGGCAAATCAACGTTTAGTTTGGCAGTAATCGGCGCAATGGTCGGCGGATATGCCGTCGCAGGGATGAAGTCAAGGAAATGAAACTCAAGCTCTACAACTACATTGGTGCATTCATTTTCGGAGTGTTGTTGTGGTTGTTCTTGGCTTGGTTGGTCGGTGATTTATAAGAACAAGGGGAAAATTTACCATAGGAGTTCGCCATATATTGAAATGCGACAAGAAACAAATATTATGCCAACAAATCTGCACTTAACAGGTTATAACTTTGTGATGAGTTTATTAGTTCCGGCAATGGCTTTATTTTTACCACTCGTTTTTGACGACAATGTTATTAAGATTTTGGCAGTTACATTCGGTTCGTTTATCGGTGGAGTCGGGGTTGATTATATTCGCCCGGAAAAAACTTTGTGGCGAAATATCCGCAAAATTCTATGCAGTAGTCTTTTTGCTATTCCGCCGTCATTTGCGCTTATCAAATACTACAACTTTACGGAATGGGAATATGTTTTGTGTTTGGGATTTTTGAACGGATTGATCGCCATAATTTTAGTGACCGTAATTTTAGCGGTTGCCGACGATCATTTGAAGGGGATTGTTACACGTTGGTTTTTGAAAGAAACAAAAACAACGGAAATCGTTAAGGTCGAAGAAATAAAAGGACGGACTCAAGCAGCTAATCACGACAAAAGCCGCTCAAGTCCTTGAACCGCATAACTATCTGACAGTTACACGGCTGCAAAGTTTATAACATAGCGCGTGAAACTTTTAAAACGGGAGCTTCCACAAGCTATGCAAGAGAAAATCACTATTGGGGAATGGTGTTTGAAATACAAATGGGTAATTGCCGCAAATGTCGTTTCATTTATTGTTTTTTGGATCGTTTCAAGCAGTCAGGCGCATCGCCAAACAGAAATTGAAAAAAAACTTAATGAGGTAACCCGGCAAGCGGAGATCGACCGCGCTCAGGCGGCGCACGATAAGGAAACGGATTTCGCTTTGCGTTTAACAGGAATGAGAAAGACCGCCGAAGTTACCGAAAACGGAATGATTAATTATTATCAGCAAAATCTTGAGTTGATCGAGCATTGCCGAAAGGTCAAAACGTGTCAGTTGCCGACAACTTTGGCAATCTTAAAGCCGTTACCAAGTTATGTTCCCGTAGCGGCAATTTATTTAGAAGAAAAGAAAAAGTTAATCAAGGAGGATTAAAACTATGAGCCATATCATCATTATTCTGGACGGTGAACCTGTCGCCGTTGAACACGAAGGAAACGAAGGCGGAAAATCCGCTCAACCTGTTTCTTTGGTTACTCCGATCACGGATTGGAACGCGTTCGACCACCCGCCTTCAATGGTGCAAATCCACGAATCCGATCCCGACAAGATGAACAAAATTGTCAAAACAATTCAGAAATTTTGCAAAAAGTAAGAGGTTTTTATGTGGAATATTGCGGCAGCACTCGGCGGCGACAGTAAAAAGAAAAAACAATCTTCAACCGTAAAAAAAGGTAAGTTTGATAAATACGGGAATGATACAACCGTGTCCGAAGACACTCCGCCGAACTTCAAGTCGCCGAATCCGCAATATAACGTTACGCCGGACGCACAGAATTTTGTGCAGACGAGAGACGGGAACGTTGAAATTCCGCCTGAAAAACCTGTTTTGCCGACGCAAACTCCGTTCAATGTGCAAAACGCGCTGACTCCGCCGACTCAATCTGTTAAGACGGAATTGCCGAACGCGCCGGAATATACGAACCGCGACCGTGCTAATTATCTTGCTTATTTGCAAACCGATGCAGCGAAGGACAATCCCGACAATAAAGTTTCGCGTTGGAGGGCGGCAGTTGCCGGAGGACTCAAAGGATTCGGACGGGGAATCGCTCAGGGCGGATTAGCACAGGGAATTTATGAAGGACTTTCGCAGGGCGGAGAATACGGAGTCAACCCCAAATTGTTGGCAGACGAAAATCACCGCGCCGAATTATTACGCCTTCAACCCGCGTTAGCTTTGGAAGCACAACAGGAAAAACAGGCGAACGAAGAAAGAAAACGTCTTTTGGACGAAGCCAATGCGACCGAAGAATATAAAGGCAAAATCATCAATAATGCCAAAGGCGAGATCGGTTATCGGCAAGCCGGACTTGACCTATTAAAATCTCAGAATAAATCTCTTTATGATTCGATTCTTGCCGACGATGTAGTGACCGAAGACGAAGCAAAAATGGCGACTCAGGCAGGATTCCCTGTCAAACCGTATGACGCAAGAAAGTTCACTACTTCGGAAGTCAACGGCATTACTTACGCCACGCCTTCGCTCGGTATTCCGCAATTAAAACCGGTTCTGAATGCGCCGACTGATAAAACAAAAGTTCCATTAGTTTACAAATCCCCGTCGGGCAACAAATTTACGCTCAATCCGAATCAGGCAGCCCAACTTGAAGCGGCAATTTTGAACGGCGACGCGAACCGCATTCAGCAGGTCATTCTGCAAAATAACCGTGTCGAAAACGACATTATCGAAGCTCAAAACAAAGCCTCAAATGAAAGAGAATCTTTATTGGCTGTTCGTGACGGCGCAATGGCGGTTGCCAATACAGCGGCGCAAATGATACCCGCGCTCGAACAGGAATTGAATAACCTCAAAGAATCGAATCCGCCTGCCGACAATGCTTTGATTACGCAAAAGGAAGCGCAATTACAGAACGTCCGCAATACTTACAATGAGGCGAACGCCAAGGCGACCGAAGCGGAAGGAAAATATAACCGCTATCAGATGCCGAAAAATCAGAAAACAATTGATCCGAATTCCGTTCCGCGACTCAATAACATTCCGAAAACAACGGAAAAAGAGATTCGCCAAAGGTTAAAGAACCGTCCGGGAATTACGGAAGCACAAATCCAAACAGCAATTCAGGCAGCAAGAGATAAGGGAATTTTGAAATAATGGCTGATGAACTCGACAAGTTTCTTGATTCGGTTTTAGGCGGAAGTCCGAAACCGCAGGTCAGACCGCAACCGTCCATTGACGACAAAATTGATGAATACTCCAAAGCAAATGGTGTTGATTCAAAGTTCGTCCGTGCAGTAATGGGACAGGAAAGCGCGGGAAACCCGAATGCCAAATCTTGGGCTAACGCTAAAGGTTTACTGCAAATCCTTCCCGAAACAGGAAAACGCTATCGGAAAGACTTTGATCCTTTCAATATTGACCATAATTTAGATGTCGGGACTCGCCATCTTGCTTATTTGGAAAAAAAATACAAAGGTGACAAAAAGCGTGTTCTGGCAGCTTACAATGCCGGAGAAGGAAACGCCGACCAAAAAGATTGGTGGGAACAATCACAGTTTTGGTCAAATGATCGTGCCGTGCAGAAAGGATTGAAACCGCGCGGTCCACAGGATAAAACCAACACCCGAAATTATATAGAAAAAATTTACGGAAATTATGAAAAAATGAGCGGCGGACAATCTAAAGACGCGCTCGATAATTTTCTTGATTCGGTCTTGGGCGAACCAAGCGCGGAATCGGCATTACCGACTCAGGCAGGTGAGATTTCCGAAACTTCGACTGAATACGCCACGCCCGAAACTTTGGCAAAATACGGTTATCAGGGTGATACTTGGGGACAACCTTCGCCTTCAACACAAACTCCTTCGCCGACGGTTTTAGGACAGCAAACTATAAAAATTCCCGAAGAACCGCAATTACAGGGAATAGTTAATCCTTATAGTAGTAACTACCGTAGTACTACCGCAGCACTACCGAACGCGCAAAACTCGGACGAAATATCGCGTCTGGAACAAATTGTTGCTCAGTCGCAGAATCCGCAAAGAGTAGCCAATGCCAAAAAACGTCTTGAGCAACTGAACACCAAATCTCCGAACGCTCAAAACCCCGTCGAGAATTATTCAAACGACGAATTGGAAGCGGGATATAAAGATTATCTTGATTACACCAAGGAGCAGGATTCGCCCGCAACCAAACAGAAATATTTGTCTTTGGCTGGCGGAACTAAATCTTTCGGGCAGCCGACCGAAATTAAAACTCAGATTCCTAATGAGGAAGTTTCGCGCGTCGGTGTGCCGCCTACCCAAACGCCGCAGCCCGACAATTACACTCGCCAAGTCAATACAGAGCGTTACACGAAGCCCGAATTTTACGAAACCGCACCGCAGCAAACCGTTGCCCGTGAAGTAAAGACCGATGAAGATTACTTGGAAACAAATGCTTCACGGATCGCCGTCGATATTACCCGTAAACCTTCGGGAATGAACTTGGGCGAATACATTTTGCGGACTTCGCTTAAGGCAAATCAGCCTAAATACGGCTATTCCGACGCGGACATTGAAAGAGTAGTTGCCGATAATAAAGCGACCTACGGCAACTTCACCAAACAGAATTATGCTGATTGGGATGATAACCAATTCGGTGAAATCGTTAATCAATTCAAACGCAAATACAACGGAAGCACCTACATCAATTTTGACGTTTCGCGCAATCTTATCAACCGAGCTTTGGGCGGAGATAATAAAAGAATTGCCGATCAATTGGCGTTGGAGAAACCGCAAGTCGTCAGAGAAGTTTCCAATCCCGAAAGTTTGGTGAATACCGTCAACCGATTGACCGAAGGCGAAGCGAAAGCCAAAACTATCGAAGATTTAAGAAATCCTTCTTTTTCAAAAATCGCCGAAGATACAATGACCAAAGCTCTGCAAAGAAGCACCCGTGCGGTCATTTCTCCATTCTTTTTTGCTTTTGATGCGATCAACGACATCAAGCAAACATTTTCGGATTTGCAGGGCACAGTTCCTTTTGACCAAAAACGGATCGAAGATGAAATAAAGAACATCGAAAAGTCTTACGGTTCGTTTGCTGATTATCAGCAAATTCAGGCGACGCGGCGCAATATGGATTGGGGCGAATACGGACTTCGTTTCGGAACGAATATTGTCCGCAGCGCAGTTCGCACGGCAGTTGCCGACTCATTGAAAGGAATTGAGGTTATAGGCGACTTGGAAGAAAAGGTAAATCGTTGGTCTTATCTTCTGCCCGACCGATACGCTCCATCTGTCCGCAATTTGGGGAATTTAATTGGATTTACTTACGCTAAAGTTAAAAACCCGAATATTACTTACGACCAAATGCCCGGTGCTGATTCGGATATTGATAAACGCCTTTTTTACAATATCGGTAAATCAATTGACGAATCTTTAGGCGAAGACAAATATTTGCGCGGAACGTTCGGCGATGCGCTTTCTCAGGGCTTAGGTTCGGGTGTCGGATTTATGCTGATGGGATTTCTCGCGCCGGAAGCCTCTATTGCCGGAAGATTCTCAATTTCCTCAGCTATTTTGGGAACATTAACTTCTGCGGGAAGCGGATATTCCGAAGCCAAAGGCGAAAATCTGACCGAAACTCAGGCGAAAACTTACGCTTACATTCAGGGATTGGCGGGAGCTTCCGAAGGTTTCGGAGTCGGGGCGACCTTTGCCAAGAGTTTCAAAAATGCCAATTTGAAGCGAATGTTTTTGTATGATTTTGCATCTTGGCTCAAATCTTCGGGCAAATCATTCCTTGAAGGCGGAGCGGAAGAAGCGTTACAGGAATTCTTTCAATCGACCGTCGGCAAATCCTCAATGGAAGCGTTTAAAGATAAAGAACCTTCTGTTTATCAAAGAGCTTTGAATATCGTCAATCGGTTGCCCGGTCAAATGGCTAATACTTTGGTGAATGAAGTTCCCGTCGCTTTTTTGACTGGTGGATTAATGGATTCATCCGTTCAAAGTATTGAAGCGATTTCTTCCCGTAATGAAGGAATCCGCATTGATACTAAAAATAATTTAATTCAAATGGAAGGCACACGCTTTTCTTTTGACGATAAATTAAAACCAACCGTCGAAGCGTGGCAGCAAAACGAACTTGTCCTAGAAAAAAAATATCAGGAAATTCAGCAAGTCGGAAAATTGTTAAAAACCGCCAAAACGCCCGAACAAAAAGGTGCGGCTTACGAAAGACTTCTGCAACTCGAAAAAGAAGTTGAAGGATTAGCCAATCAGTCGGCAAATTTAATGCAGGATATTTCGGGCAACATCACACCGACCGATAAACAGCCGAATGTTGATGAATTCGGAGAAATTGCCGAAACGCCGATTGCCGAAAATTTGCCCTCAAATGAGGCGCAAAATCAAGCAACGGCAGAATTGCAATCAAATAAACAAGTTGAGGAAAATCAGCAAGTTACGCCTGAAACGAAAGAAAAAACAGGTTTGCAATCAAATGAAACATTACCGACAACTAAACAAGAATCGCCATCTATGGAGTCGCCGGAAGTGGTATCTTCTCCAATGGTTGAAAGCGAAAATGAAGTAAATATTCAGCCGAAACCCGCAGTTGCGGATACTTCCGCGTCAAAAAATAATCAGTCAAAAATTCAATCAAAGCCTGTTGAATCTTCCACAAATATTTCGGCTGAACCTGTTAAACAAAATCGGGTATTGATTGAACCGAAAGCAAAGATTGAACCTGTCGAAGAAACAAAGACCAAACACGAATTTTCTTCAACTCAGGTTAATTTACCTAAGAAGGAATCGGCGCAAATTCGCAGTATCGGCACGAAACTTGTCAAAGACGCAGACTTGGCGAAGGTTGACTGGAATCCGCGCGAAACCGAACCGCATATTACTGTCAAATACGGACTGCATACCAACAATGTTGATGATGTCCGTGAAATTATTTCTGCTCAAAGACCGTTTACCGTCAAACTCGGCAAAACTTCTATTTTCCCTGCCAAAGAAGGCTCAGACTATGATGTTGTGAAAATTGATGTTGATTCGCCTGAGCTTCACGCTATCAATAAAGCGATTGCTGAAAACACGAAAGTTACCGACACGCATCCGACCTACCAGCCGCACGTTACGATTGCTTATGTAAAAAAAGGTGAGGGACAAAAATACGTCGGAAATACCGATTTTGAAGGGAAAACTTTAACTTTCAATTCAATCGCGTTTTCGGATAAAGACGGAAAAATGGTTGAAATTCCGCTTAGTAAAGATACTCAAGTATCAACCGTCGAAAATAAGGATACTTTAGGCGAGGAAAACGCACCTTATTCTGAAAATGAACACCCGCTTAATTGGGATGTTCCGAGTCTTTATTCAAACGGCAGACCAATAAAACAATTAAAAGGTTTGGGCGATAAGGTTGAAATTCAGTATTTGGACGGAAAACAAGAAACTGAAACTGTTCCCGTTTCCGATATTCGCCAACCAATCGGAAAAACAAAATTTGACGGTAAAATGTCGCCGACTGCTTATGAACAACAACGACAGAAAGAAGAAAATCTTTCGCCGAAACAAAGACTTAATCGCGCCACGAAGCAGTTAAATCAAAAAATCGCCAATTATGAATCAATGCGTTCAAAAACCACGACGGGCAACCAACGTGCGGAACTTGAAGGCATTGCTCAATTCGCAAAAGAAGAAAATCTTAGATTGCCCGAAAATTTGTTAAACGAATTGGACGGATTGAAGTCGGCAGAACTTCGCGCCAATGGCGAACCCGACAATAAATTTGCCGATTTTGTTACGAAAAAACTTGCCGAAATTCGCAATACTCCGCAAGAAATTGAGGAATTGAAGCCGAGCGAGAAGGTTGAAACGGAAGAAACCGAACAAGGCATAGCCCTCAAATCCGTCTCTGATTTGCCAACTCCAACAGTTGAAGGATTCGACTCCAAAGCATTTGAGAAAGAACTTGAATCCATACAATTAAATAAAGATTCTGACGGCAAAATTCTCGCACCGAACGGTAAGATTTCTAACATTCAAAATGAGAGATTGGCTAAGACTATTCGGACTAAGGCGTTTAAGGATTGGTTTGGTGATAGTAAAGTTGTTGATGAAAATGGTGAGCCTTTGGTGGTTTATCACGGAACAGGGAGTGATTTTGACATTTTTGATAAAAGCGGACGTGGTTCGGGTGCAAGTGCCGCAGGAATCGGACATTGGTTTTCAGAAAATAGTGATTTAGCTAATGCTTTTGCTGAGTTTGCGGTAGGTGACTCGCATCAAGTTCTACCAGTATTATTAAAGACTCAAAATCCAAAGATTTACGAACCTCTTACTGAAACACAACTTGCAGAAAGAGAGAAAAGACAAGAAGAAATTACTAAGGAACTTGCTCAAAACCGACAACGGCAAAAAGAAATTGACAAGGAAATGGGCGATATTCCTATTGAAGAAAAATATCAAAATGGATTCAAAGGAAGTGAAAGGGTTCAAAAACTTCGTGCTGAAAGAGAGAGTCTAGCACAGCAAGAACAGATACTATACATCAACCGTGATGAACAAAAAATGACAGACCCTTACGAACAGCTAATGGCTGACCGTGATGAATTCGTTGAAAGAGGGCAAACGCCTCCTCGTGTTCGTGGCTCTTATCGCGGACATATGATGGAAAAAAATACTCGTCAAGCGAATGAAGAGTTTATCGCAAAACTGAAAGCAGATGGGTATGACGGGATTTTGATTAAAAACACAGAATTTGACACATCGGATACTAATGAAAAGACCGTCAATCAATACGTTGTTCTTGATTCCAACCAAATCAAATCAATCTTCAATCAAGGCTCTTTTGATGCTGAAAATCCGTCTATCTTGAAAAAAGTCCGCGAGGAAGGTGACGACGACGAACAAATCCGCCTTGCTAAATCTCCGACGCACGAACTTTTTGACGGCGGGGCGAATTTCGATAAAGACGGAAATCTTGAGCTTTCACTAAAAGCTGCTGAAAATATCCGCCGTCACTTAGCAGAGCTTTATTATCAGAAATACGGCAAAGAAACCGATGAGCAGATTTTCGGCGGATTGACTATGAACCGCTCAATGCTGCGGAATCTCGCCAAAGCACTCAAAACGACTTACGATACTGCTTTGAGTCCTGAAATGGGCTACACGGCGGAAGAACTCGCCGGACACAAAACTGTATTGGATGCGATTGAAAAATTAGCAAAAGAAACGCCCGTTGGAGTCGTTTACGCTTTTGATGAAGATTTGCCGGAAGAACTTTTCCATAAGCTCGATCTAATGAGCGGACGCACCGACGGCGAAGCTATCAGACAAATCAAAGGCACAAAGATTTGGCAATACGCGATGTCTCGCGGAAGTAAGTTTTATTCTCAATACGGAAGTCAGTCTATTCAGAATCAAATCTCCGAAATCGTTGCCAAACTCGCAACCGATCAAGGCGAAAGATACGGATTCACCGATTTATTTGACACCTCACAAGAATTTGAGCAAGCTAAAGAAGAATTATTGAATATGTGGGCGGACGGAGTTTTGCGGAAAAACCCGAAACTGTCTCAAGATTTAGCCAATGAAATCCAAAAATATGCGACAAAAGAAAAAGCTACGCAAAATGAGTCCGCAGACAGCGGTTCTGATAAATCGGATAAAAACGAAAGTTCCGCTTCCGAAAGGAGCAATGAACAGAGTGAATCTGCAACCGAAGGCGAAGAAAGTGGACGATATGCCGGAGGAATTTCTGAAGAACAATCCGGGACAAGATTAAGAACTCCGAAATATGCGGAAAAATCGCTTCAATCGGACGAAGTTCAATACGAACAGGAAAAAATGTCCGAAACCGAACGCAAGGGAGCGGAATTAACGCGGACTGTCGGAATCGCCAATATTTTAGACCAAGTTCGAGTTGCCACGGGCAATTTACCCGCTTTAATGGCAGCTGTTTATCAGGAACAAAAACGGCTCAATGCTTTAGCTGATAAGTTCAAAGAAGAAGGAAAAGAAGCGGAATATAACGCGACTCTGGAAAGCCTCAATGCACTTTCGACCGACATAATCACCGCACAGATTCAATCTGGACGCGCCGTAAATATTGCTAAAACTCTCGAACCTTTGAGTGCGGAAAACGCGATCAATGTTTTGACTCGGCTCAAACGCCAATTTACGGGCAATGAAAACGAAAGTTTAACGACTGCCGAAACAAAGTTGGTCAAAGAAATTCAGGCGAAATTGGATAAAGCTTCACGAAATTTACGCAATAAAACTTCGATGGTTGACCGTTTGAGAAAGAAAATCAAAGACATTACCGACGGCAAATATATTTTGCGTCCGCGTAAAAATAAAGACGGCAAAACCGAACGTCCGCAGACCTTCATTCAAAAAGCGGTTGCTCAAAAACTCAATTCGGATTTTGACGAGTTGCTGGCTGAATTGCAGAGTGATGTTGGATTACTGAAATCTGTTTGGCGGTTTGATACTGCTCGACCACAAGTAAGCAAAACCGATAAATCAATATTTTGGCACGGCTCGGATAATGGCGATTTGAGAGGCGGAACAACAGGCTTACATATCGGCACATTTCAAGCGGCAAAAGAAGCACTTGAAGCAAGAATTGGCGTTCCCGCCGAAGGCGAATGGGACGGAACTAGAGAGTATGGCAAAACCAAATTAGCAGGGCGTAAAACGCTAGACCGAATCGAAAAAGAGACAGGAAAATATATCAAAACAGGTCACAATGTAGGTTCAGACTTGCCCGAAAATGACTACTTTCCTCAAGAACGCAGTTACCGCGCAACATACAGTAATGGCGAACTTGTCCCTTTGAATGCAATGCCCGTTATTGAGCCTGTGAAAATTACAGGCAAAATGACCAATAGCACTTGGAGTCCTCACGATGACTACAAAGCTAACGGTTATATGAAAGCGGCACTCAAAAAAGGCAATGCTAAAAACGGTTATTATTATAAAAATGAGGCAGAAGATTATGGTTCGATTTCGGCAGTAGTTCCCAACGAACAACACCTTGAAAGACTTTGGAAAGATGTTGGAACATCAATAGATGATTTTGTCGCCTTAAAATCCGTAGCCGACAAACGCCTTCCCGCACAATTCAAAGACGCAGTTTCAAAAGTCGGCGCAAAAATCCTCAATGACGGATTAACTTCGGGCAGAGAATTCAATGATAAAGAATTCGCCCGTGAGATTTCTCAAACTTTGGGTAAAGAATTTTCGCCTTATTCTGACGAAATCATTAAACTTTCTTGGGAAAAACTCGCCGATTTGAAATTGGAAGCGAAACGTCAAAAATTAATTGACGAAGGAATGACCGCCGAACAAGCGGACGCGGAACTGGAAACCAAAAAGAATCTTGCCCGTGCGAGAGCGCAAGCCATTGCTTCGATTCGTGCTATCGCCAAAAGGGAAGCGAGACACCAACTAACCCGTGCTAATTACGAAGCTCATCTTGCCGATAACGACAAATTATCCGCTGAAGAAAAAGCGAATATTATTCACGCCGGAATGATCCTTTCGGAAACCAAAGGATTAGACACAAATTCGCTGATTAAAAAAATCCGTGAAGAACTCGGCGTGTCAATCGATAAAGCCCTCCAAATCGCTAAACAAGCAAAACAGGCGAAAGACGAGATCAACGCTCGTCTGCGAGAAGAAAAATTACTCGCCAAAGGAAAATTGCCGGAAGAAATCGAAGCGGAAAGAGAAAGTCGAAAAGAGCAGATGCAAGCGACCAATGAAATGAATCAACTGCTTAAAACCGTTTCAGACGATACAGGTTTGATCAAACGATTCAACAATGATTTCCGCGCAAAATTAGTGCTTAATCACGCTACCCAACTGTTTAATATGATTCAGTCGGCAACGCCTGTAATCGGCACAATGAGTCAGGAAATTTACACCGATGTATGGGATACGGCACTTCGCGCGATCCGCCGGAAAATGGGTAAAGAAAATGAATTGGATAAAATCGCCCCGAATGTCGGATTTGATGCACTGCTTCCGTATGCATATTTATTTTCTTCCAACCGCCAAGTTGCCGAAGGAATTCTCGCAGAATTTCCCGAAGAATATTTCAGACTCGAACTCGGAATTTTGCCCGACGTTAATTTGGACTTAAACCAGGTCAAAGGCAAAAATGCACTTTCAAAGCTCGCGCATAAATGGTTCGATAAAAACCAAGTCGTCAATGAAAAATTGGCAACGATTACAGGCGCAAAATGGCAGGAAGCGCATTTTAGAAGTCTGACGTTTTTGGCAACATTAGATCAAATCGCCCGTGACAAAGGTGATAAATTAAAAGACGTTCTTGAGCAAAACCGTGCGGGAGAATATTTCACCGAAGCGCAGATTAAAAATGCCGTTGATAAAGCATTGAGAGTAACTTTCGCCGAACAAATGGATGATAGAGTCGGCAAATCGCTCAAACGCCTTTACGATAAAACAGACCATTATTTACCCGTATTACTCAATCCGGCGGTTTACGCCCGTTTTACTTACACCGTTTCGAGAGCGGTTATCAACGCTCATACTTTCGGAATGCTCGATGCCGAATCATTAGGCGGAAACGGTTACAATACGCGCTCGGCAGCCAAAGGAATTTATGGATTGACGGCAATCGGAATCGGATTGGCATTGCTTTCCAATTTCGGCGGCGGCGATGATGACGATAAATGGTATCACTTATATTTTGACGGAAAAGATAATCCGCCGATTGATGTCCGCAGATTTTTCCCTGTGTCCGCTTATGTTTATACGGCTTATTTAATTCGCCGAAGTATTGAAGGACGCGACATTTTGAAAGGCAGGAATTTGGGCGAAAAATTTGCCGAACTTTTTGAAAATTATGCGTCACTCGATTTTGACCAATACGGACGTTCGCCCGGAATGGAGTTTGTGCGTAATATTTTTGACTCGGATAAAACAAATTATGATCTATTCAAATCAGGCGCGAAACTGACAGGAAATTTCTTCGCCGGATTTTTAAGATTTTTCAAACCTATTCGGCAGCTCGTTGCTCAAATCGATGCGGACGAATCGGCATACAGAAATTACGACAAATCGGCGCAGGATGCTTTTGTCGGCGAATTGGCAAAATCAGTTCCTTTTGTCGGAAAAGCCTATGGTGCGGAAAAGAAAATGAATCCTATCACGAAAGAACCGGTGCAGGAAATCGCTCCGCTTGCAAAAATGGTTGGACTCAATTTCACCAATCCGATGTTCATTTCTCCGAATCCGACTCCAGCGACGGAAAAAGCGGAGAAACTTTTCCCTTATGATGGTCCGGCAAATGATATGAACGCCGACCAATTGGAAGCGTATCGAATCCGCAAGGAAATCAAAGAACAGGTTCGGGCAGGTAAAATGTCCGCCAAAGAAGTCGAGCCGTTAATTGACAGTTATGAAAAAGAAGGAAAATTGACCGAACGAAGTGCCGATTATCTTAAAAAGAGTCTGACGCTTTCCGATTTACAGGAAACTTTGCGCTCACGTTTCAGTTTTGCCGACGAAAAAGACGTTAAAAATCTCAAACAGGTTTGGGAAACTGCAAATCCGATCGAGCAAAATCAGATCGCCGATGTGCTCGAAAGAAAGCTAAAAACTGCGGTCGATAAAAAAGAACAAAAAGCGGTCGCCGTCGGAAATCGCCTCTTCAGCGAATTAGGACTGACTTTCGATTACAAAAAAGTAAAGAATGAAATCAAACAGGATAAGAAAGAGCAGTCAAACAAACCGAATCCGTGGAAGATTCCGCCTTTGAAGTAATTCCGTTTGCTTTCCGTTGAGTATTTTTCTTATCATAAGAAATTGAAATCTTTTGTGTGCGCTAAAAACTTTTACAGCGGAAATTTTCTTTTTATGACAAAACGTAAACTGTTGGAATTGGAATTCAATCCACTCGGAGGGGAAAGCGCGAAATCCCGTATCTGTTAGAAAATAAACACTTAAGCAAATATTTCGGATTGTATAAAAACGCAATTCCGTTTATTTTTCCGATTAAAAGGCTGGATTTTCAAAGGAAAATGCCCGTGACACGACTTGAACGTGTGACCTGCTGCTTAGGAGGCAACCGCTCTATCCTACTGAGCTACACGGGCAAACTGAAACTAACTTTCAGCCGAAACTATTCTGTTCTGTTTTAGGAAGTCGCTCATCTTTCTTCCAATCCGGGCAATATTCTCCTGATCTAAAATAATGTAATGTTTTTGACGGATTTTCGGCGTATTCCGTAAAATCTTTGTAGCAAGACTTTCCGACACACCTCCTTCGTCATATCTGGTAGCTGTGGTGCTTCTTAAATCCCTAAACTGTAAATCGGTAATCCCGGCATTCTTGCACAGCGTTTTCCAAGACTTTCTGAAATCTTTCTTTGGAAAAGGTTGTTTTTCATAAATAAAATTCGCTTTTCTTCTTTCAAGTATCTCTCTGACATTATCAGTAATCGGCACTAATCCCATTTTACCTGTTTTGGTAAACTCATCGCCGGGTCTGATATGAACCAAACCTAGATCAAGATGAATGTCACGCCAATCAAGATTAAAAATCTCGCTTTGTCTTAATCCTGTTTCAAGCGCGACTATAATATAATCGCGTAAATACGCCTGTTTGCCTGTACAATTTGCTAGTAACCGCGATTCTTCCGCAAAAGAAAGGATTCTTGTGCGCGGTTCTTCCTCCGAGCGGTTGATCAAAGATTTACCGCGTGTGAACGGATTGCGCATCAACCAATCGGATTGAACTGCCACATTCAGCATTCGGCGCAAAAGTGAAAGTTTTTCGTTGATTGACGCAGGTTTTAAATATTCGCCCGTCTTTTCGCTTTTGTGAAGCGAAATATGCTCTTTGTATTTCCGCAAATTTTCGTATGTGATTTTTGAAAGCGGAACGTCGCCGAAGAATTTCTCTTGGTTTTTGATGATAGTTTTAATATGAGCAATATTCTTTTTGTATCCGACAACCTTTCTGCCGCGCACAAAAACAGCGGGCTTGACATATTCTTTTTCAAAATAATCACACAGATCAAAAAAGGTCTTTTCTTTATTCTCAATAATTTTTACTTCTACTTCTTTTTGCTTTTCCCTTTCTATTTCGGCGGGCATATTTTCAAGCGCGGTTTTTGCTTCCTGATAGGAATAGCAGCGTTTGAATTTTTCTTTATATTTCTTTGACCCGTTTTTGTTGTAAAGCTGATTGCCGTTTTCGTCCAGCCATTTATAAGATTTCGTGACATCCCAAACCGTAACTTTTTTGCCGTAAACTTCGACAACTTTCTTCTCGATATTTCCTAAAGGATTTCTCATATTTCTTTATACAATTAAAAATTTGTGTTAAATTGTTTCCGTTATGAGCACCAAATCCAAAACAGAAACAAAGAACTCGTTCGAGCATATTCCAACACCGATTACACCCGAAATTAAAAACGCTCAATCGGTCGCCAATAATTTGCGCGGTGCAGTTGATCCGCAAATTCGTTATGATTACGCTAACGCCCGAACCGATTTCAACAGTCAGTTTCACAACCCGTCAGGGAAATACACGACTCAAGCTGAGCGTGACGCAATGCACCGAGCCGGATTAAAAGAAATGGCTCAGGATGAAACCAACGATACCGTTCAAGGCGCGTTCGACGCGAATGATAATGACTTTCAGAGACAAAAGGCTTTAGCTCAACTAACCGCTCCAAAGCTAGTTCAAACAGGCGGAACAACAACGTCAACCCAAGGGGGACTAGGAACTTTCACGGATGCTATTCTGGGCGGCGCAGCAAATATAGCGGGTTCATATTTAAGTCAAAGAACAAAACCGACCGCTATCAAATACGGCAAACCTCAAACTATGTCTGCCGGAGGAATTACAACGACAACTCCGGGAATTGCGCTGAATTACTATCAACAGGAACTTGTGCCGATGCCCCCAACACCTGCTTGGTTGGGCTAATCAAAGACTACAAATAACCAATACAAGTGATTCCCCGACACTTTCTGGAATAACTTCTTCAAACGTCGAACGTGGATCGGTAGCTGAACGGGGCGAAATAGTGTAATATTTGCGGGCTTGACCTCGCTTTTCATCATAAAAAAGGTTGTAGTCCATATAAGTTACTTGAAGAATATTTCTCATTTTTCTTGAAGAACAATTCACTTCAGTTTGAGTTTTTCTAATTTCCCCTAAACCTTCTGTATCAATTTCCTTTGTCCAGAACTTAATAATATTTCCTCTTTTTCGCGCCAATGCGGGATTATAGAAAAACGTAACATAGTCAGATTCGCCATATTTAAGCCATTCATTGGCATAAATTAAACTGTAATCAACTTCTTTTGTTTTGCTTGAAGGTTTTACCTTCTTGCTTTGGCAAAGAACGCCTGAAAATAAACCTAACAACACAAATAAACCAACGAGCAGTCTCACGTTTAACCTCCAAAATATTGATAAATTCCAAATCCGATAACGCCTAAAACAATCCACTCCAAAAAATGAAAACTCTTAAATTCCTGTCCGCGACAATACGCGCAGTAATTCGGCGTGAATCCAATCCAAAAACCGATGTGACCGCAGTTTTGACAGCGCGTGAATTTCATATTGTTTCGTTTTGACGCAAATGCTATATTTGTATCGTTATGACTGTTTTCAAATACACGGACACCGGAATTTCAATTCAATATAGTGGAAACCTCGTTGTCGAAGTCCGTGGAGGAGGTATTATCAAATCTAATAAACCTACCGTTGCCGTCGTCAACGGACAGTCCATTCTCGAAAAGACTGAGAAGGCTTCCGGCGAATTGCCTATCCATCGGGATAATGGCGGCACTGTGCATAAACCAACCGTCTTCAGATTTCCACCTGTCAAAAGCCATCCAGCGTGCCTGTTCTGCCGCATTCTCAATTTTATTACTCGTCAGAAGTAAAGGACTGTGTTCGTAGAAATACATTCCGCCCTGTCCTTTTAGATCAGATGTTTTCTGACAAGCAGAAATAGATACTGCATATACTTTTAACTCAGGTATTCCCATCTCTCTTTATTAAACTCCGTAGAACTCTTTAAATTTTCCGTCTCACTTCTTCAACGATTGCAAGAATTTGAACTTCATCGTAAAAGTAGGTCTTTGGTTTGTAATTCGGGTTCGCACCAATTAAGGTAACTGTTTCTTCTTCGTGATTGATCTGCACCATCTTGGCGGTCTGCTCATTCGTATCTAATAAGAGGACGATACAAACACGATTCGGTTTCACTTCCCAAATCTCAAAAGTAGTCCGGCAGGTCAATTTATAGTCATCGTGAATTCCGATACCTTCAAGAGAATCACCGCTTACAATGTATTCGTCGTATCTGTCCGATGTTCTGGCATTAGAAGGAAGCGGAATCCATTGCCATTTGTTTTTAGGTAAAAATTCAACCACCTTTCCGCATCCGATTTGACCTTGAGCGCGGGCGGAAACTTCATATAAGGGAGAAAGTTCATTCATAATTTTCAACTCGCTTGATTTTTTATCTTTTTATTTTCATTTGATTTATTCAACTCGCCACTTTTCGGAGTAACTAATTGAGGGGCAAGAGTAGTTTGTTTATTTCCAGTTCGGAAAAAATTAATATCATCAATCGTTAAAATATTAGGTTTAGAAAGTCCTAAAAGCTCACGTAAAACCACGGTTCTATCTACATACGGGTTTCGAGATTTAGCTAAATCCATTATCTTCCAAAACCTTACGGCTTCCGCTCCGCGAACTCGAAGCGATAAAACCACGTTATCTAAATCTCTTTCTTTCATTGTGCTTGTATTCTGTATACACCTATTCATAAAGTCAATCTCCATTATTGCAGGTTAAAGTATACCGTTGACTTGTATACAGTTCATCTGTATACTTGTATACGATATGAAAAAAAAACCAACTAAAGTAATCAGTTTCAGGACATCGCCGGACGTAGCGAGAAAGTTAGACAAGACCGCAAAAAAAGTAAAAAAAACACGGTCTGAGCTTATTTCTGAGGTGGTTGTGGATTTTATTGAGTCCCAATTTCAAGAGTCGCTACAACCCAAAACCATATAAAGGAAAACGATATGAACGAATTAACGATAAATCCGCGATTCAAGGATTTACTGCCCCCGCTTACGCCTTCGGAAATGGAACAGCTAGAAAAGTCCGTTTTAGAGGAAGGCATCCGCGATTCGATCAAGGTTTGGCAATATCAAATCGTTGACGGTCATAACCGCTATGAATTGGCGCAAAATTATAATTTACCTTTTAAGACTATTGAGGTTTATTTCGCCAATGAAGATGATGTTTGCGAATGGATGCTGACAAACCAACTCGGCAGAAGAAACCTTGAACCGAACATTAAAACACTACTTATTGGTCAGCTTTACGAACTGCAAAAGAAGCGTGTAGGAGCACCCGAAGAAAATAAACACGCCAATAAAATAAAGGCTGAAAACAATGTGGAAACAGTTACCCAATTGTTTCCACGAACATCAGAAGTGATTGCAGGGCAATTCGGCGTAACCGAAAAAACCGTTCGTAATGCCGCCAAAGTCGCACAAGCATTTGAAAAAGCACCTGAACCTGTCAAAAAACAATTTCAGCAAGGAAGCATCTCGCAAAAGAAACTGGTTGAATCTGTTCAGCCAAAACCGCAGCCGAAACCAAATATCAACGAAATTCTAAATACCGATAATACTGACCAATGGACGCGGCTATGCAAGGATTTCGGCAATCGTTTCCAAAAAGCTATCCGTGACTTTGAATCGCTTCAATCGGAAATAATGACCGCCTTCGGCAGCAATAAATTTCCTTTGGACAAGTTTGCCAGAAGACTGATCACAACCGACCTGTCGGGACAAAGAATTGATGCCAGACAATTGAAAGAAGTGGTTAAATGCCCGATATGCAAAGGTGAAACCTGTCAATACTGCAATAAAGGCTACATCTTGGAAAGCGATTCAAAGGGCTTAATGGATAAAGCTAATTATACCGGAATCACTTTTGACGAATATATGGAGGCGAAAAATGGTTAATCTGCGTCCATACCAAACTGAGGCAATTGAAAAAGTATTTGCCGAATTTCGTCAAGTAAACTCAACTCTTTTGGTCAAAGCAACCGGAACGGGGAAAACGGTTGTTTTCTGCGAAATTGCCCGACAAGTTGTAAATAAAGTGCCTGACAAAAAGGTTTTGGTTTTGGCGCATCGCACCGAACTTTTAGAACAGGCAAAAAATAAACTTGAAGATGCCGGAATTTTTTCGGTCGTGGAAAAAGCCAACGAAAAAGCTCTTGGAAAATTCGGGCAAGCGGTCGTTGCTTCCGTCCAGTCGCTCTCACAGCCAAAACGCCTTGAAGAATATCCACAGGATTATTTTTCGCTGATCATCACGGATGAGGCACACCACGCCACGAGCGACACTTACCGCAGAATTTATAATCATTTTATCGGCGCAAAACATCTCGGAGTAACAGCCACCCCGAACCGTCACGACGAAATAGGACTAAAAAACGTTTTTCAGACCTGCGCTTTTCAGTATTCAATACAAGACGGAATCCGCGAAGGCTATTTGTGTGATGTCCGGGGCAGACAAGTTCAAGTCCAAGACCTGAAACTTGAAGATGTCAAAATAGTTGCCGGAGATTTCAGTCAGAATCAATTGGATGAAATGCTCAGACAGGAAGCGGTCTTGCAGGGAATGGTCTTACCGACCATTGAATACGCCGAAGACCGTCCGACGATAGTTTTTACATCCGGCGTAGAACACGCTCACGAGATCGCCGCCTGCTTCAATCGCTTAAGACCCGACAAGGAAGATATTGCCGTTGCGGTTGACGGAAAAATGGACGACGAAAGACGAAAAGAAGCGATTGACCTATTCACCACAGGGCGGCGGCAGTTTATTGTCAATGTCGGCGTTTTGACCGAAGGTTTTGATTATCCGCCGACCGCCTGTATTGCTCTTTTCCGTCCAACCCGTTCCCTTGGCTTACTGGCTCAGATGATCGGGCGCGGAACACGTCTTGCCGAAAATAAAACCGATTGTTTGGTTTTAGATTTTGTCGGAATGAATAAGACAGTCAAAACTATGTCGGTTCTGGATGTTCTGGACGGCTCGATTCTGTCCGAATCCGAAAAACAAAAAGCCTTGGAATATCAGGAAGAAGGAGACACTTCTTTGGTTGCGCTGGAAAAGGCAAAACATTTTATTGCTCAGCTTGATTCGATCAAAGCAAAAATGAGAGCGTTATCGACTTCCAACGCCTTTGATGTTCTGCAAATGTTCGCTATTCCAAGCTGCAAAGGTTTGTACGGCGGAGATTTGGCTACGCCGAAGCAAAGAGCTTTTTTAGAAAAACTGGGTGTGAAATGTTCGCCAAATCTGCAAAAAGGCGAGGCTGTCAGACTGCTCGACCAAATGACGAAACGGATCAATAAAGGACTGGCAACCTTCAAACAGCTTAAGTATTTACGCCGTTTGGGGTATGAAGGGAACTTTATTGAAAATCTGACCTTTGCCGAAGCCGGACATTTAATTTCACAAAAAACGCAAACACAAAAATTTTTAACTTGACTTGTATACACTAGACTTGTATACTGTATACAGCTTACATAAAGTAAGCTGAAGAGGTTAAAAATGTCAATCGAATTCAGAAACTTAAAACCGGGCGATGAAATCACAGTAGTTCACGCTTGGACGGAGAGCGAAACATTGGACGAAATTTCAGGGCATTTTCTGACAACGAAAATTGAAAGTATTTATTTTCAGCCTGATTCAAGTAACAAATTCGCTGACTTAAAAATCTTTGCCAAAGACGCAGACGGCAGAATTTCACGGGTAAATTGGATTCTCCAAAACGGGGAAATTAAAGAAACGGGCGTGAGAGTAAAAATTCTCAACCTTAAGAATAACGTCGTGGAATTCCCGAAACCGCTTGCGCTGGCAAAAGCCGCATAGGAGTTTGAAAATGTTGGGATTAGACCACTTCAAAGAGGCTTTTAATGAAATCGTTCAGCAAACCGCCGACGCGATCAAACAGCGGTTCAAAGACGAAATGCCGACCTTTCAGAGTAATTACAAATTCGTTTACTCAGAAGCGGAAGCGGCAGAGTTTTTGGGAATTGATGTTGCACAACTTAAAAAATACAGACGCAATGAGCAGATCAATTTTATTGCTTTTCCGAAGTCAAGCGACATTGAAAAAGAATCTCAGCGAACACGCTATTACAGCTACTACTTGACCGACCTTTTGAATTTTGCCGAAGCATACCACAAAGAACAATTTGCGGTTCGGAATACATACAAATTCAAAGAGGTTATTGAAATTTCGCAGTATCGGAAATAGGAGATAGAGAAATGACACAAATTTCAACTTTAACGCCCGAACATTTAGCCAAACACGCGGCAATCGCTGAGATTAGGGAGCGTTTTCAAGAAGGAGTCCGATTCAGGATTGACGGGTGCGGTTATCCGAAAAAGACCTACACCGTCAAAGAAGTTCGCGCTGATTACATTGTTGCCGATTGTGGCGACGGAATAACAACGACTCTTGAGTTTGACTTGATCGGATATTACGAAAATCTCAAAAAACTTAGCGTCGTCGGCAAAGCGAATGAGAGGGCGAAATGAAATATCAAGAACAACTTCGCCAACGCACATCTTGGGTAATGCAAAACGAACATTTATGGGGAAACCTTAGCTGTTTAAGAGTCAAAGCGGTTGAAGAAGGGCTTTACAGTCCGAAACTTTCAAATATTGAGCATTGCTTGCAATCGCTGATTGATAACTGCAAACAAATGAAACGCAAAGCAAATTATTTCGGACCGCTCAAACCAAGAACGGATTTGATAATTACACAGTCAAATTTTGACGAATTAATCAAAAATCGTGAAGTTATTGACCTTTTAAACGGCTTAAAACACCCCGTTCTTGCAATGGATGAAAGCGGTTTCACTTACTACGATTACGCCGTTTTCAAAAGAAGAAAACACGGCAGAGTTCCACATCACATTTTGGACGAAATAAATGTTTTCTTTCGAGGCGGCGATATTCCATACATTTTTTAAGCAAAGCAGAGGTTTAATTATGCAAAACCCAACTTTATTAACAATTCCGCAAGATGTCTTCACGGGCGAAAGCGAAAAAGCATACGGCTTTAACTGCGAAGGAAAACAATTCTGGCTGCCGAAATCACAATGCCGTGATTTTCAAATGGAAGGCGATAACTACTCGGTTTGGTTGCCTGAATGGTTGGTCGAGAAAAACGGTCTTGAACAATTTATAGACACAAGCTATATGCCGAGTCTTTTCTAAAAAATATGTCAAACACTTTCCAAACAATTGAAGAAGTAAACGCCAGAGTCTTAGCGACTTACTCAATTTTACATTTGCGCGAATTGTCGCCCGAACAAATTGAGCGATGTGAAGAACTGCTCAGTAAATCCAACGACGTTGTTTTAGTGGATTCGGGAACGATGAACCTGATTGATTGGTGGAAAGTTCAATCGAACGGACACTTTTACGAAGTCCGACGCTTTGAAAAATTTTCATTCTGTTCCTGCGCAGCATTTTTCTTCAACAAATTTTGTAAACACATTGCCTTTACATTTCCGGCGATTTGTCCGAAATGCCAACGTCCTTCGGAAACCAAAGGCGAGAAATGCCAGCGATGTTTTGAATCAGAGGCGATGTACTGCAAACCACAAATTCAAAGCGAGAAACTTGGAGGTTTTCGGATATGAAAGAACAAACCGTAAAAGAGCAACCGAAATACAAATTTTGTTGGCATTGTGGACGAAAACTAAGAGCCAACTTTTATCGGGAATATCAGAACGAAGACGGTCACACCTACATCGTTCACAAAGAATGTAAAGAATTTTTAGAAACAGGCTTTCCGCCGAAAGAATACTAAACAGGAGAAAAACAATGACACAAGCATTAGCTTTAACCAAAATGCAAGCCAAACTTGCACAGGCTTACAAAGAGAACGGACATATCCAAGGCTACAAAGCTGAAATCGTCGGCAATCGCATTGAAGAAAGAATTGGCGCGGTACGTATCTGAGAAGGGCAACCCTCTCTTTAGGAGAAACGATGGCTGAAATATTAAACAGAATCACAGGCGATATTATTGCCAAAGACGATAACAAAACAATCCAAGAACTTGCGTTAGCAAGTCTCGCCAATTTGAGCAATGCCGATTTGAGATATGCCAATTTGAGCAATGCCGATTTGAGCAATGCCGATTTGAGATATGCCAATTTGAGCAATGCCAATTTGAGATATGCCAATTTGAGCAATGCCAATTTGAGCGGTGCCAATTTGAGCGGTGCTCAAGGCTTAAAACGCGCCGCCGATTTTCTTTCGCAATTCAAACAGGATGATTTAGGACTTCTCGTTTACAAACGCATTGAAGGCGTGAACGGCGATACTCAATATTCGCCAAATCCGAATTGGACAATTAAAAAAGGTGAATTTTTAGAAGAAAATCCAAATCCGACTAAAACTCAAGAATGCGGTTGCGGCGTAAATTTCGGCACTCTTCAATACTGCAAAGAAAATTACAGAAATGCCGATTTGTGGCTTTGTCGAATTCTTTGGATTGATTTAGCCGACGTTATTGTGCCATTCGGAACAGACGGAAAAGCCAGATGCGCCCGTCTGCAATTAGTTAAACGATATACCGAAAAACAGGAACAGGCTTTGTTTGCAAAGGAGCTAGCCAAATGAGTAATTTGCCACCAATCGCACTTGCCAGAATCGCCGCGCTTCAAGAACAAATTGAGGCGCAAAACACACTCGAAGGAATCAAACGCGCCGAATTATTACGCTCAAAATATTCAGTCCGCTTCAGATTTATTGATATAAACACGGGCTATCACTACTACGAAGTCGAAAAGGTAAATACAACACATCGCTATCAGGTAAAAGTCCGATACGCAAAATTCGCTCCGGCTCGGATGTTTGAAGTTATTTCGGGATATTGCCAATGTCCGCGCTATCAGAAAGAAAACAATTGTCACCATCTTTTATTAGCCATTTTATCTCAAGCCGAAACTGATGAAATGTTGCAGTTTTTTGAGTGGAATAAATTCTATTGCTACGACTTGGCGAAGGTTTACCGCAAAGAATTGGAGGTTGCTTAATGCCAGTAAATCACACTTACAAAGTTCAAACAATCACTTCCAATAAAACGCTTATTTGTCCTGTATGTCTTGAAACGCACACCAAAGGCGAAACCGTTTTGATGAAGTTCGACAGGTGGGGACAGCCCGATATTTTATGCGATGAGTATTGCTTACTTGACCAAAAAGACGGGCTTTATCCCACTCAAGACGATATTGATTTTAAGGAATATACGCAAGGTTTTAATTGATGATTCCAGAAGCCGAACAACAGATCATCAACAACCGCTCCAAACAGTTGGATGAATTCTATGAACTCGGCAAACGTGACGGATGGTATAAAGGGTATTCAGCCGGATACGCCAAAGCATTAGAAATATTTGAAAAGTCTTTAAGACTTGAATTTGAAGAGGAAAACGATGAGTTTAGTCAACATTCAAAATGAATTAAAAGTGCCGAAAGGTAACTACAATTCCTTTGCAAAATACCGATACAGAAGTGCAGAAGATATTCTCGAAGCAGTTAAACCGATACTGCAAAAATACAATGCCACTTTAACTATTACCGACGACATTGTGTTGATCGGGGAGAGATTCTTCTTAAAAGCTGCGGCTTGTTTGGCGATTGAAGGTGTTCACCAATTGGAAATTAACGGTTTTGCCGAACTTTCCGAGCATAAAGGAATGTCGCCGGAACAGGCAACGGGAACGGCTTCATCTTACGCCAGAAAATACGCTCTCAACGGTTTATTTTTGATTGATGAAACCGAAGCCGATGCAGACAGCCAACCGAAACAGGAAACGAAACAACAACCCAACGGAAATTTAGTAACTATTGACCGTATCCGAAAAGCTGAATCTGCTATTCGTGAGCTTGGCGGCGAAGTCGCCCCTTTTAATCCGACAGGCAAAAGTCAGGCTGAAATGGAAGCCGAATTTGAAGCCTTGACCGACCAATACAACCGCTTGAAAAAAGCTTAACTTTCGCAAGCAAAAGGCGAAACGTTTGGAAGTCGGGACATAGCAAACTTACTCGGCTTCCAAACAAAGGAAAAACGAAATGAACAAATTTGAGCAACTTGTAGAAAGACACATAGCCATTTTTTACATTATCGCAATTGGATGCGCCACGATTAGCGCAATTAACACAACAGGATTTTGGTATTACGTTAATTGGCTCACTTTAACAATCAGCCTTATTTGTATGGCTTTAGAAACATTTGGGAGCAAAACAAAATGACGAACTTACTTATCTGGATAACATTCATCGCTTTAATTGCTTTATTTATTTACCTCTGCAAATACGCTCCGCAATGGCTCAAAGATTTAGATGAAGAAATGGAATAGTTTCTCCTGGAAGCAAACAGGACGTTTGCGACCCCCCGCCCTCGGCAGTGAAGTAGTGCGAACGGCTGAGTGAGCCTACGGAATGGAGACGGGCGAGGGCTTTAGATAGCAGAGAAGGCGATTCAAGCACAGGAGAATATACAGACAAAACGACAGAAAAAGGAAAAGTATGATTATTCAACAACCAAAACAATTAAAAGAAAATCTTCAATGGAAAATGGTAGAAATATCGGACGAAGATTCAAGTCATTTCATTGAATTATGCGATTGCACTATCGGACATAATTCTGAATTTGAAGCTAAGTTGTGTGCAAAGCAAACAGAAATTCTAAAGAATCCCGTAGAACTTGAAAAAGCATTTTTAGAGACAAAATGCTACAAATGCAAACATTTTACAGCTTTTCAGCGTCCGACTAAGCTAACAAAAAACACGAAAGAAATTAGTGGAGTATGGAAAGGCACTCAACTTGAAAGATGGTGTAAACATCCTGAAATGCAAACTGAGGCTGATGATTACAACGGTGTTTATCACGATGTAGATAACGCCGAAGAACAATGTGTTGACCACGACTGGAAATAGATCGGAAGAGCACA